>Ga0272444_10001452_pt1 | contig 22851 bp, 19 predicted proteins | sample SSMForm13_FD_201033 | JGI IMG/M metagenome (GOLD analysis project Ga0272444, IMG submission 201033) | Marine sediment archaeal communities from Little Sippewissett salt marsh, Falmouth, MA, United States - SSM-Form-13 | ecosystem: Environmental > Aquatic > Marine > Wetlands > Sediment ...
CACTTCGATCTCCACCGGATTATTCACATCAGCTGTAACCAGCAATGAATCTGACCATGTCTGCGTCCCTGAATAATCCGCCCGGAACTTGTACCCGTTGTAGTTCGTGGAATTCCCCCCGTCGGCCGGGAGGAGGAACGTCGCTTCTCCCTCGGCCCCGGTGGCGGCGTTCAATCCCATGTAGGACCCGCCGGCTGTGAACACAAACACGTGCACCCCCTCCGCGGGGACGCCCGTGTCGGTCACCGTGACCGTCACCTCCCCTTCCGGGATCACGATGTCCGAAGCAGTCCAGGTAAAGGGGTCGCTCCACCATTGATAACCGAGATAATCCCCCCGAACTTTATACTCCTTTTCGGGAAGATCGTAGGTGACAAGGCCTGAAGCGTCCGTCGTGAAGGTCTTCCCCATGTAGGACCCCGAGGAGGTAAACAGGTAGGTCTTCACACCCGCAATGGGACTATACGCCCCCTGGAACGAGGACAGAACCCCCACCTCCACCCCCTGGTGGGGGATGTCCTGGGTGAGGGCAAGAGAAACCTCCGTGTCCACCACATCGCTGAAGAACTGGTACCCCAGGTAGTCGGACCGGACCTTGTAGGTGCCCTCGGACACGTCGAAGGAAACTTCGCCGTTCGCGTCCGTGGCCCCGACCAGCCCCATGTAGGCCCCCGCCTCGGTGAACAGGTAGCTGTTCACCCCGGACATGGGGGAGGCACCGGAGTCCCGGGTCAGCGTATACACCAGACCCCCGCCCCCCACGTCGATGGACACCGGGTTCACCACCCCGGGGGAAAGGGCCAGGACGTCCGACCAGTACTGCAGAAGGTGGTGTCAGAGACGGACTCACAAGCATCGCGGACCCGTAAGGAACGACCTGGACCATCGCCCACACAGGCGCGGCAATAAATACCATACCGATAATAAGTGAAAGAACGATCGCGCCCTTGCTTCACCTTGACAGGCTCCCCTCCCTGCAAAAAGAACGCCCAACGCCTAACGTCGAATGTCCAACGAATTACCTTTGGTCTTTGGTCTTCGGGCTTTGGGCTGATCCATTCACACAGCTCCGCCACCCCGGGCACAGACACTGCCCGGCGCGCCACTCCCCACCGCGTTTCAGATCAGATGAAAATGGTCGGTCAAACCAAGGAAGTACCAGCCCCCAATAGAAAGGCTTTCTCCCCTGAAACAATCTAGAAAAAAGCAACTTCAAAAGTCAACTATTTTTTCCACCGTTTTAAGAACGATGAAAAAACATCGGTTTTATGACAAAGCGATATAAATCGGGTAAATACCACCAACAAAATTCGTAGGGTAAAAAAGGTAAAAATCTCCAAAAAGATTCTTTTCGGTAAGCCTTTGGAGGGTTTTAGCGGAGGATTTTTTCTTCCAGGGGGAGCACCAGGGGTATAAAGCGGGAAAGGGCCCACGATGGGCCCTTCCCCGCATCCCTGAGACGGCCAGGGGAAATCAGATATCGAAATAAAGGGCGAACTCGTGAGGATGCGGCCTTAAACGAAGGGCATCCACCTCCGTATTCCTCTTGTACTCCAGCCACATCTCGATGAGATCCGGAGTAAACACATCTCCCTTTAGCAGGAATCCCTGATCCTTTTCGAGATTGTCCAGGGCCTCCTCCAGGGATCCGGGCGCTTTCGGATACTGTGCCAGCTCCTCAGGGGAAAGACCGTAGATATTCTTGTCCAGGGCTTCCCCCGGATCGAGGCGGTTTTCTATACCATCCAGGCCCGCCATGAGCATGGCCGAGAAAGCGAGGTACCCGTTGCATGTCGGATCGGGGGTCCTGAACTCAACCCTTTTGGCCTTGGGGCTTGCCGAATACATGGGGATGCGGACCGCCGCACTCCGGTTCCTGGAGCTGTAGACCAGGTTGATGGGAGCTTCGTACCCGGGCACCAGGCGCTTGTAGGAGTTGGTCGTCGGGTTGGTCAGGGCGCAGAGGGCCGGGGCGTGTTTCAGGATCCCGCCGATGTAGAACATGGCAATCTCGCTTAAGCCGCCGTACCTGTCCCCGGCGAAAAGGGGTTTGCCGTCCTTCCAGATGCTCTGGTGCACGTGCATGCCGCTTCCGTTGTCACCGAATACGGGCTTGGGCATGAAGGTGGCGGCCTTCCCGTGCCTTCTCGCGATGTTCTTGACCACGTACTTGAATCTCATCAGGTTATCCGCGCACTGGACGAGGGGAGCGTACTTGATGTCGATCTCGCTCTGTCCAGCCGTGGCCACCTCATGATGCTCCGCCTCAACTTCGATGCCGTAGGAATCCTGAAGGACCTGGACCATCTCCGTCCTTATGCCTGCCAGGCTGTCAACAGGGGGGCAAGGGAAATACCCTTCCTTGTGACGGGGCTTGTACCCGAGGTTGGGATTTTCCTCCCTGCCGGTGTTCCAGACGCCTTCGGAAGAATCGATGAAGTAATATCCCGAATGGGCGTTCTGGTCGTAGCGGACATCATCCAGGATGAAGAACTCCGCCTCGGGTCCGAAATAAACCGAATCCCCGATCCCGGTGGACTTGAGGTACGCTTCGGCCTTCTGGGCCACAAAACGGGGATCCCGGCTGTATGGTTCCTTGGTCACCGGATCTACGATATTGCAGATCATGGTGAGGGTGGGAACGGTGTCGAGAAACGGATCGATATTAGCAGTGGACGGGTCAGGGATCACGAGCATGTCGCTGGCATGGATCGGCTGCCAGCCCCTGATGGATGATCCGTCAAAACCGAACCCTTCCTCAAAACTGCTCTCGTCCAGCTGATTGACGGGGACGCTGAAATGCTGCCACGTCCCGGGCAGATCCATGAACTTCATGTCAACCATCTTAACCTTTTTGCTTTTTACGAACTCCATGACTTCCTTCGGTGTCATTTACAACCTCCGTCTAAAAAATTAATGGTCCCTGTGCGTCTCAGATAGCCTCTTCACCGGTCTGGCCGGTACGAATCCGGATGGTGTCCTCCACCGGGATCACGAAGATCTTGCCGTCTCCGATCCTTCCCGTCTTGGCAGCCTCAGTCACCGCGTTGAGAACGGCTTCCAATATCTCATCCTTGACAACCACCTCGATCTTCACCTTGGGGAGAAAATCCACAATGTATTCCGCTCCCCGATACAGCTCCGTGTGGCCTTTCTGCCGACCAAACCCCTTGACCTCACTCACGGTCATTCCCTGAATACCCAATGCATTCAGGGCCTCCTTGACCTCTTCTAACTTGAACGGTTTGATTATGGCTTCCACTTTCTTCATGGCATCACCTCCCTCGCTCCGTCTCAGAGCACTTTTAGAGGAGCAATAGGCGTACCAGGAAGAAACAACAGGGAAAATATTGGCAGGCTGTTGATTTTAAACGATATTATTGAAAATGAAAAAATCGGTTAAAGGAAGGGATGCCCAAAAATGCATAAAAAAAAGGCAGATCATGGCCTGGCTGTCCGAATTTAAAGCAGTCCTGAAAGCCTGGAAAAAAACCAGCCCCCGGTCCGGCGGCGGGGCTATCCCGGAAGGGTGATATCCATCACCTCGAGTTCGAGAAGGCCCTTCGGAACCTGGACCTGGACCACATCACCAATTTTTTTTCCGATGAGGGCCCTCGCAACCGGAGAGGTCACGCTGATGCGCTGGGCGGAAACGTCGGCCTCGTCGGCACCGACGATCTGATAGGAGGATTCCTCCCCGGACTCGAGGTCCTGGACAGTAACCTGGACACCGAAAACGACCTTGTCGGTGCCTACGATTAAGGGATCCACGACGTTGGAATTAGCGATCCTGTTTTCCAGATCCCGGATCTTCTTTTCCAGGAAGGCCTGCTGTTCCTTCGCGGCTTCATATTCCGCGTTTTCAGAGATGTCTCCGTGCCCTCTCGCTTCTGCGATAGCCTCGATGACTTTGGGGCGCTCGGAGGATCTGAGGCGCTTAAGTTCCTCCTGAAGTTTCTTAAGACCATCAGGTGTGATCGGATTTCTCGTCATATCGATAAATGCTCCGGTTAAAATCCGTCTGGGAAAAAACGGCAAAAAAAAAGCAACCCCCCTTCGGGGGGGGTAGTTACGGTTACATTTTTAACCCGGTTGAGGGAAAAAGTCAACCGGGGGAAAAACCGGGCGCCGGGCTAATCTTCAAAAAACCCTTCAAGCTCCCTCACCAGTTCATCTGTCCCCACCTTTTTAAAGGGGATCCCTCCAAGGGAACGCAGGAATACCCTGCCGTAGGCGCGCCGGATGATCCTGCCATCGCAGATAGCGGCAAGGCCCCGGTCTTCCCTGTGCCTGATCAGCCTTCCCAATCCCTGCCGCATCCGGATAACGGCCCTGGGCACGGAATCTTCCAGAAAAGGATCACGCCCCTGGTCCAGAAGGACCTGACACCGCGCTTCGTTCACCGGATCGGTTGGAACAGGGAAGGGAAGACGCGCCAGGATGACCAGCCTGAGGGCGCTCCCGACAACGTCCACCCCTTCCCAGAAGCTGTTTGTGGCAAAGAGAACCGAATCGGGATCGGCCCTGAACCGATCGAGAAGGGCCGTACGGGGAGCCTCGCCCTGGCAAAGGGGGGTGATGCCGGCTTTAAGGAAGAGTTCCTGGCACCGTTCATGGACGCTCCTCAAGGTCCTGTAGGATGTGAAAAGGACCAGGGCGCCTCCCCCGGCCGCGAGGACCATGTCCCCCACCGCCCCGGAAAGGCCGCCGACAAACCCGGCCGCACCGGGATCGGGGAGACTGTCAAGAACAGCGAGGCGCATCTGGTTCGCAAGATCAAAGGGAGAAGGATAAATCCTGTGAATGACCTCCCGGTCTGTTATCTCCCCGATACCCAGTCGCCTGTCGAAAAAGTCGAAACGTTCCATGACGGTAAGGGTGGCTGAGGTAAACACCAGTGGCGGAACCCTGGAAAAGAGGGTCTCCCTGAGGATCGGCGCGACGTCGAGGGGGGTCAGATGGAGGGAGACTTCCCGCCTTCCCCTGCGGGACCTGACCTCGATCCAGAAAACCTCCTGGACTTCCTCCCCCTCCATCACGCGTTTTAAGAACGCGCCTGAAGCATCCAGGCGGGAAAGAACGGACGAAAGATCAACCCAGACATCATCGAGATCATCCTGCCCTGCCTCGACCAGATCCCTCAGGCGGCCGCAAACCTGCCGCAGCCGGACCTGAACACTTCCTATCAGGGAAACCATCTCATCGATAAGATCATGGACTCCGCCCCAGAGAGGTTCGGCCCGGCGGGATGGCGGGATCCTCCAGCGCGCTTTTTCACCGTAATCCTCCCTGTCCATCTCAGCCCCGGGACCGCTGCCCAGCCCCGCTTCCTCGCCGCCTGCAATTAATTCCGGTTCCGCGTCGGCCTTTCGATCCCCCAACCAGGACACGAGGGACCCCCCCAGCTCCTCGAAGAGGACATCCAGTCTCTCCCTGGCCCTCACGACCTCTTCTTCCAGACCCCGGGCCACCTCTAAAAGCCGCTCCCGGTCCCGGCCCCCCAAACCTCCGATGCCGCGCACCTTTTTTAGAAGAAAGGGAATGAGGCCCCGCTCGGTTCGTCGACGGCTCACCAGGCGTCCGAGATGTCCCATCAGGCTCCAGCGGCTTATCCCCGCGTCGAAATAGGAAACGGCGATATCCTCGACGTTGTGACCTTCATCGAGGATCACCGCATGATAGGGGGGCATGATCGCCGCCCCGTCTCCTCCCTCCGCCCGGAGGGCAAGATCAGCGAAAAGCAGGTGATGGTTGGCAAGAAGGAGATCGGCCGAAGCAGCCTTGGCACGGGCCGAATAGAAGAAGCAGGCGGAAAAATGGGGGCATCTCGCCCTGAGGCAGGAATCGGATTCCGCCCTGAAAAGGGCCCAGTTTGCTTCACCGGGAACCAAGGAAAGATCGGAGAGGCTGCCGTCGGAGGTGTTCCGGCTCCACTCAAGGAGCGTCTGCACTTCCCGCATGTCGTCGAAATCCAGCAGGACACCCCCTTCCTCGCCCGCCAGCATGTCCCTTTTCCGAAGGCAGCAGTAGTTCCCCCTGCCCTTGACCAGGGAGACCTTTATGGACGTGCCAAGGGCCTCCTCGAGAACGGGAAGATCATTGGAAAGGATCTGCTCCTGCAGGTTGATGGTCCGGGTCGCCACAACCACACGCCGGTCCCCTTTTTTGGCCCACATGGCCGCGGGAACGAGATAAGCGAGGCTCTTGCCGGTGCCGGTCCCGGCCTCCAGGATCCCGACAGCGCCCTGGTCCAGGATCCGGGCCACATCGCATGCCATCCTGGCCTGCTCGGGACGCTCCTCGTAGTTGGGGTGTGCGGAGGCCAGGGGTCCCCCTGGGGAAAAGACACCGGAAATGACAGCCGGATCAAGTTCTTCCGGAGGGACCTCCCCGGGGCGGGGTTCCACAACGGCGTAGACCCTCAGGCACTCGTTGTCGACGATGAAAAAACCGATGCCTTCCCCTCCCAGCCGGGAAGCTATCTCGAGATCGTCACCGGAAGGAACGAGTATGCCGGAAGGATGGTTGTGAATAAGGACATCGCCGGCCCGAACCTGCCGGCCGACGGCGGGAACGGCCATGTCGTTTCCCCTCGCCCAGGCCCGGACCTGGGTGACCACCCCCTCACCGTCTAAGGATCCGATGAAGAAAACCTCGTTCCCTCCCGCCGTTTCGATCTCCCGTGAGATCTCCTCACGGGCCTGTTCCGATACTCTCTCCCGAGCCGGTCCGCCGGGGCCTTTCGATCTTGACACGGGTCTGGAACCTCCAGGGCAGGGATCGAGGGTTTTTACGAACCCTCAAAGGTCGTGACGCACTGTATCTCCGGGGCGCCATCATAACGCAGGGAAGGGGGAAGGTGGAAGAAAATCATGGTGCGTGAGTAAAGGGTGGGTGCGTGGAGGCCAAGAACCTGCCACATCCTCGGACGCACCGTTTACCCGATTATTGAAAGCGAGGGAAAACATCGGGAAAAGGACGGACTGTAATTCCGTTCCCGGGTTCAGTCTTTCGCAGCAACGCAAGTACCCTCTACGCACGCAGGAAAAAAAAAGGCCGCCCGAAGGCGGCCTTTTTCGGCATCTGGAAACAGATCTTACGCCACTTCGACCTTCACCTCGCGGACCTTGTCCTCTTCGGCCTTGGGAAGCTCGATCTTGAGGACGCCATCCTTGTAGGTGGCTTTCACCTCGTCCGCCTTCACTCTGGAAGGCAGGGTGATCGTGCGCAGGAAGCTGCCGTATGTCCTCTCGACATAGTGCCTGTTCTCTTCCTTTTCCTCTTTCTCCTCCTTCTTCTCGCCACGGATGGTCAGAAGATCCTCCTGGAGGGAAATGTCCACGTCGTCCTTCTTCATTCCGGGGACCTCGACGTTCACGGTCACCTTATCCTTGCCATCGATCAGGTCGATGGCGGGTGTGATGGTGGCCATCCCCTTTTCGGGAGACCCCTCGAAGAAATCGGAGAATATGCTGTTCATCTCATCATGAAGACCTCTTAGGCCGAACATCGGTCTCCAGTACACGGGATGCCTTCTCTGGTAAAGTTCAACTGCCATTTTGCAACACCTCCTTGTAGGGTATCAGCTTTCAAATGCAATTTATGTCGGATTTGCGGCCTGTCAAGACCCCCTGGGTCCGGTGTGGACCTTGCCCGTCAAAAGACTCGTGAGGTATATTCCTCCTTGTCATGCTGACCGTTCTTGAAAGCATTTCCCCCGTCTTCTTCGTCATCGGCCTGGGTTTTTTCTCCCGAAGGCTCGGGTTCCTGCCTGATCACTTCATCACCTCGGCCAACCGGCTGGTCTACTATGTCGCCATCCCCATCCTTGTTTACAACGAGATCGCCCAGGGTCCCTTCGGAGTCAGTTTCGACCCTCAACAGATCGGCGGCACATTCCTGGCTGTGGGATTGGTCACGGTGGCGGCGGTGATCCTGGTCAAGGCTCTTGGCGTGGACCCCGGATCGAGCGCCACCCTGACCCAGTGCTCCTTTCACGGGAACGTAGGTTACGTGGGGCTGGCCGTGGTATTTTATGTCCTGGGACCGGGAGAAAGGGGGAGCGCCAGCGTCCTCGCGGGTTTCCTCATTCTCCTTCAGAACGCCCTTGCCATCGGTGTTTTCACCTTCCTGACCCCAAGGGGAAAAGCCTTCGGCCTGCGAGCGGCACGCAGGTTCCTGGGGAATCCGATCATCCTCAGCACCGCCCTTGGGCTATTTTCCTCCGCTTCCGGGCTTACGGTCCCCGGGTTTATCGGCCGGTCTTTTGGTATTGTCGGGGACATGGCCCTTCCCCTGGCTCTTTTCATCATCGGCGGTTCCCTGAAAACCGGGCCGGGCAGGGCCATCGGGCTGATCGGTGTTTCCACGGCCTTAAAGACCCTCCTCCTGCCCCTCCTGGGCCTGACGATCTTTCATTTTATGGGACTCGGCCCCGCCCCGACGCAAACAGCGGTCATCCTGCTGGCGAGCCCTTCCGCGACGATCACCTACGTGCTCGCCTCCGAGATGGGGGGCAAGCCCGATCTTGCGGCCGCGGCGGTCACCATCAGCACAATCTTTTCCATTTTTTCCTACACCCTATGGATAGGGGTGATGGGAGGGTAAAGGGATTGAGGATTGAGGATTGAGGATTGGAGTGCACATGTGCACTAGTGCACTGGTGCACTGATCAGACTTTCACTTTCCCCTTTCACCCCGGCCCTGTTTCCCGCTAGGATAGACCCATGCAGCAAACTGCCAGTCCTTTATCCGAAACGCTTAAGCGGGAAAGCGGAACCGGCCGGGAGCGCTTCTGGGCCCGTGTTTTCTGGTCTCTTCTGGCGATTACGACGGTGGTCAGGCTGGCCTATGCACTCAAGCTTCCCCTTACGGGGGATGAAGCCTATTTCTGGGAATGGGCACGCCATCCGGCCATGGGTTACTACGACCATCCTCCCATGGCGGGGTGGGTTCTATGGGTGTCGCGTCATCTCTTCGGGGACACTGTCGCGGCCGTACGCCTGCCCGCCGTCCTGGCGGGGACGTTTTTCACCGCCGTGGTCTACCGGTTCGCCGGGGAGATCACCGGGTCGCGGACCACAGCCTCCCTGACCGGGATCCTCACGATGGGGATCCCGGTTCTCGGAGTTTTCGGTGTGCTCTTCGCGACGGACACCCCCCTCCTTGCGGCCGGAACCCTCGCCGGATATCTTTTCTACAAGGCCCTGAAAACCGGCCGGCTCGCGGCCTGGGCCGGCGGGGGAGCCTGCCTTGCCATTACCCTGGCAAGCAAGTTCCTCGCAGCCCCTCTTGTTGCCGCCTGCTACCTTTACCTGGCCCTTTTTCCAAAGGCCCGGAAACATCTCCAGACACCCGGACCCTATCTCGCCCTTTTAATCTCTCTAACCGGCTTCGTGCCCGTTTTGCTCTGGAACGCCTCTCACTCCTGGAGCACCTTCGCGTTTAATTTCTCCGCCCGGCACCAACCGCCTGAACTGGGGCTTGCCACCGCCATCGAATATGTCCTGAGCCAGGCCATCGCCCTCAGTCCGGTCGTGCTGGTCCTGGCCATCCCTCTTTTTCTGAGGATCCCGGCCAAGGACCGGAAGGAAAGGGGAAATTACGGATCTCTTCCCGCCTTTATCGCATCGGTTCCGTTTTTGGGATTTTTTTTCATCAGTTTCGTGACAAAGATCGGCCTTCACTGGACGGCCGTGGGTGCTCCCTTTCTCACCCTTGCTCTGGGAAGCGACCTTGCCCGGGCCGGAAAACCCAAAAAGAGCTTTTTCCTTTGCATTGTAAGCGCCTGGGCTGTAACAGGGCTCATCTTTGCCCTTCCCCTGGCCCTGACCCTCCTTCCCGCGGATTTTAATCACCCCCTCAGGCCGGGCAAGATCAGCACTTCCCAGCTCAAGAAATACACCACATCCCCGGAAAGGATCGGGAAGACCGTCCTCGCCGCGGTTGATTCTCTCCCGGAGGGAACCGGGAGCTTCCTGTTCACAAGGTCCTACGCCCTGTCTTCCCTGGTGGCATTCTATACTCCGGAAAACCCCGAAGTAACGGTCCTCGGCGGCGGGAGCGCCCATGGGCGCAACCATCTTCTCTGGTTCGAGCCTTCGGACCATCTCGGGCAAAACGCGATTTTTGTGACCTACCGTCCCCTCTCGCGGGAAACCGCCTTCATCAAGGAGAGGTTTTCCCGGTTCGAACCGGCAATAGAGGCCGGAGGACCCGAGGACAGCGTCGTCTCGGTCATCAAGTGTTACGGGTATAACGGGAAAAGGTGAAATTCAATTGGGAATTGAGGATTTAGGATTGAGGATTGAGGGTGTAAGTGCACTCGTGCACAGGTGCACCGGTGCACAAGAAGCCTTCTCGTTGGACGTTGGACGTTAGACGTTGGACGCGCTTTTCTCTGGACTCTGGACTCATTTTCATCCCCGCTCCCGGCGGGATAAATCTAGCCTCAGGAATACCCCCGGCAGGACGACCTTTTCCGGCGGTTTTTTTCCTCATCCTTTTCCATGTGGCAATGCTTGTACTTCTCGCCGCTGCCGCACCAGCACAGATCGTTCCGGGAAAGCTTTCGTTCAGGTTTGGCTTCTCCTGATCCGAAGAGTTTTTTCAGTGCGTCTATCAAGGCAACCTCCAGAAAACTAAAAAATTAGAAAATACTTATATTCTAATTATAGGTTTTAAATTCAGTTGTCAACCCCGGAACCACTTAAAATGGAAAATTTATTTTAACCAGGCACGTCCCCGCCGCTTTTCACCGAAACCGGCGAAAAGGCATCTTTCGCTTTTCTAATCCATCAGAAGCGAAGGCAGCCACAGACTCAAGGCGGGAACAAAGGTGATCAGGATAAGGGTGATCAGGTTGGCAAAAAGAAACGGCATTGCGGCAAAGAAGATCTTCCCGATCTGCAGCCGGGAAATGGCCGAGCAGACGTTAAGACACATGCCGACCGGAGGAGTTACCAGGCCAACGGCCAGGCCTGTAATGAGAATAACCCCGAACTGGATTCCGTCAATCCCCAGCGTTTTCATGGCCGGCAGAAAAACCGGGGTGAGCAGCATGATCGCCGGGCTCACATCAACAAAGGTTCCCACCACCAGAATAATGAGCAGAACGACAAAGAGGATGAGAAAAACCGGAAGATCAAGGCCGCTCACGAACATGGCGAGGGACTGGGGAACGCGTTCCAGGGCCAGGATCCAGACATACAGCTGGGACAAGGCAATGATAATCATAACCGTGGCGCTCGTCTGGATGGAATCCCGCAAGAGCTTGGGTATCACCCTGAGCTTGAGTTCCCGGATGATCACCAGGCCGATCAGGAAAGCGTAAAGCACGCCCAGCCCTGCAGACTCGGTTGCCGTGGCCAGCCCAAGCACAACAGCGCCAACAACGAATACGGGCATGAAAAGGGCTGGAAGGGCCTTGAGTATCAGGACCGTCTTCTCCCCGAGGGTGAGACTGAGTTCCTCCTTGGGGTATTTCCTGAGATAGGAAACGCTAAGGGTGATCCCGAGCATGAGAAAACCGATCATAACCCCGGGGATCAATCCGCCCAGGAAAAGCCTCCCCACGCTTTCCTCTGAAACATAGGCATAAATGACCATGGGGACACTCGGGGGGATGATCATTCCCATCGTGGAAGAAGCCACCGTGATCCCGCTGGAAAATTCGGGGGTATACCCTTTTTTCTCCATCTCGGGGATGAGCACAGCCCCGATGGAAGCCGTATCGGAAACAGATGATCCTGAAATGCCCCCGAAAATCATGCTGGCAATGACATTTACCATGCCCAGACCGCCCCGGAAGCGCCCGACGAAAAGCTGGCTGAAGTCGATAAGGCGGCTCGTGATGCCTCCGGAATTCATGATGAGACCCATGAAAATGAAGAGCGGCATGGCGATCATGGCGTAGGAATTCATACCGGCGTAAAGCCTTGCCGGAAGGATGCCCAGGAGTTCGGGATGGACAATGGTAAAATAGGCAAAACCGGAAAGTCCCAGGGAATAGGCAATGGGAATCCCCAGCAGGAGAAAAAGGAACAAGGTCGACAGAAGGATCAGCACTCCCCATCCTCCGGAAGGGGCCATTGGCCGCGAATGGTCAGGACGACATTTAACAGGCAGTAGAGGATCACCAGGCCGCAACCGAGGGGAATGCTGATCTGCATGATCCATTCGGGAATGCGCATGACCGGCGACTCGTTGCCGCCGACTTTCGCAATCCAGTTGATGCTGAAAAAGATCATGACCCCGTTGATGAAAGCGATGAGCAGGTGCGCCAGGACATCCACCACCTTTCTGGCGAAAAGCGGCAGCAGCGTGACCAGACAGCTGATGTTGATGTGCTGCCGCCGCCGGATCGCGGCGGCCGCTCCGATGGAGGTCGTGTAAATAAAGAGACCCTCCATTGTCTCTCCGGCTCCGAGGACTGAGGCGTTGAATCCATAGCGCAGGATCACCTGCATGATGGTGGACAGCAGGATCACGGCAAAGAAGAAGGCGATAGCCCCGTCGAGGATATTGGTCAGGATCTCTTCGGTTTTCTTCAGCATTGATGGAAGGCCCCTTTCCACCCCTTGTGCCGGATCTTCAGGACTTGAACCAGACTTCGTTTGTCCCCTTTTTGGGGCTCTGTTTCTCTTGCGGTTTTCGGCAGGCAGGCGCCTCCCGCGCAAAGAGCGGGAGACGCCCCTGACCTCTTATTTCCCCTTGGCGATCTTCTGGGCCTCGTTTATCTCGTCCCAGGTGAAGGCTTCCTGGTCCACATACTGCTGCCATACAGGCCGGGCAGCCTGGGCGAACTTGCCTGTGTCTTCCTGGGAAAGAAAGTTGGCTGTCATCTTGGTTTTTAAAAAGTTCAGATAGTTCTCCTCGGAATTGAGCCAGATCGTGTCGCTGAACCTCATGGCAGCCTTGGCCGAAGCGTCGAAGATCTGCTTGAGATCAGCGGGCAGTTTTTTGTACCAGTCAGGATTGACGTAGAAGGGATCAGGGTGAATCTGCCAGTTCACCACCGAAAGGTATTTCTGCGCCTCGTAGAATTTCATGTCCACGGTATTGGAAAAAGGATTCTCCTGGCCGTCGACCACGCCTGCCTTCAGCGCCATGTAGGTCTCCGTATAGGACACCATCTGCGGGTTGGCCCCCAGGGCTTTGAAGGTCTTGATGGTCATGTCGATGGGTGGTGTCCGCATCTTGAGACCCTTGAGATCCTCGGGTTTCGTGATGGGTCGAAGGTTGTTCGTGATGTTGCGGAAACCTCCAGCCACCCCGCACGCCGGGATGTAGAATCCGTTCTTTTGGGCACCCTGGTTGACCTTCTGACCAAATTCGCCGCGCATGAGCTTCACGGCCTGGTCGGCGTTATCGAAGAAAAATGGGAGTGTATAAAGAAGGTATTTCTTGTTGGCGCGCTCGAACAGGCCGCCGCGGCACCCCTGGAGAGCGCCGATCTTGACCATATCCAGGACTTCCTCCTCCTTGCCCAGCACCCCGGAGGTGTAGAGCTCGACTTTGATCCTGCCGCCTGATGCCTCCTCCACCAGGTCCTTGAAAAAATACATGGAAACCGATCTTGGATGCGTATCGGTCTGCGAGTTGGAATACTTGAACAGGTATTCCTCCGCCGCCTGTCCCTGACCGGGCAGGAGCATTAACCCCAGCACGGCCAGAGCGAAAACCCCCACTACCATAAACCTCTTCATTTCAGTTCCTCCTTTCCTCCCTTGAAACCCTTTTGGAGAGACCTCCTGTAGCGTCCTCCCCCGGTTTCACCTCAGTCGATCGACCTGGATCACGTCCATGTCGGTAAACGCCTGATTGTCTCCGACCATCCCCCAGATAAAACGGTAATCCGACGTTCCGGCGCCGGCATGGATCGACCAGCTCGGTGAGATCACCGCTTCCTCGTTACGGACAACGATGTGCCGGGTCTTTTCGGGTTCCCCCATCAGGTGGAGCAGGATGGCGTCCGGCTTCATCCCGTAATAAAGATAAACCTCCATCCTCCGCGCATGGGTGTGGCAGGGGGGAAGGCTGTTCCAGACACTCCCGGGTTCGATGACCGTCACGCCCATGACAAGGTTCGCGCTCTTCACTCCCCCTGGATGGATGTATTTGGACAGCCTCCTGACGTTGCACTGCTCGGGGGTCCCGATGAGGGCTGATTCCGCTTCCTCCATGGTCACTTTCCGGGTCGGGAAGGAACAGTGGGCCGGACCGCTGAGAAGGTAGAAACGGGAAGGGTCCCCGGGGTTCCGGCTGGAAAAGACCACGTCCCTGACCCCCTGTCCGATGAACAGCCCGTCGTTTACCGCCAGCTCGAAGCTCTCCCCATCGGCCTGAACGGATCCGGGAGGTCCCACGTTGATCACTCCGAGTTCGCGGCGTTCAAGGAAATATTCCGTGCCCAGTTCTTTCCCGGCTTCCAGTTTCAGGGGTTTTTCGGGACACGCCCCCCCGACGATCATCCTGTCAATAAAGCTGTAGGTGAGGTTTATCGATCCGGCGGCGAAAAGGTTCTGCACAAGAAACTCCTCGCGAATCCGCTCGGTAGTATAGGATTCAAAATCCCTCGGGTTTGCCGGTTGTCTCATATCCATTTTCTTCTCCTTTTGTTTCCTGGTTTTCTTAAAATCTGATCGCGGCCTGGAGGTCCTACATGGCCAGATAACCGCCGTCGATAAATACAACCTGGCCGGTGATATAGGATGACGCATCGGAGGCCAGAAAAACGGCGAGGCCGGCCAGGTCTTCCGGGTCGGCCCAACGGCCAAGGGGGATTCGGTCCGAGATCGCCTGGAAACGCCCGGAGTTTTCCCGCAAGGCTTTGGTCATCTCCGTTTTCACCCACCCGGGTCCGATGGCGTTGACCCGGATCCCGTATTTGGCGAGGTCATTGCACATGGATTTTGTCAGCTGGGTCAGCCCCCCCTTCGTGGCCGCATAAGCCGGAACGGTGACCCCGCCGAATACCGCGATCAGGGATGAGGTGTTCACGATGCAGCCCCTTATCCCTTTTTCGATCATGTGCCTGGCCACAGCCTGCGAAAGAAGAAAAGGACCGGTCAGGTTCACCTTGACCACTCTTTCCCATTCTGCCGGGGGCAAATCCTGAACCGGCGCGCGGTAAATGGTCCCCGCGTTGTTAAACAGGAAGTCGATCTTCCCGAGATCCCTGACCACCGACTCTACGAGGCCCCGGATGCTCCCTTCCTCGGCGACATCCACCTGGTAGGGGAACGCTTTCAACCCTGCCCGGTTCATTTCGCCCGCCGCAGCCTCGACCTTCCCGACGTTTTTTCCGGCCAGGGCAACCTTCGCTCCCGCTTCCGCCAGGCCCCTGGCCATTCCCTTTCCGATCCCGGAGCCGGCCCCGGTGACGATCCCGCATCTGCCCTCAAGACTGAATTTTTCCAGTATCATTTCCTTTCTCCCTCGCTTTCCTTTCTGGTCAGGAAACCGGCTATCGGATCACCCGGGCATTACCCCCTGCCATGGTCTTTTCCACCTCCTGGAGGGTTGCCATGGAAGTGTCCCCCGGAGTGGTCATGGCCAGAGCCCCGTGTGCGGCCCCGTAATCCACCGCCATCTGGGGATCTCCGGTGGTCAGGAATCCATAGATGAGACCCGAGGCAAAGCTGTCCCCGCCCCCGATGCGGTCCAGGATCTCCAGGTTTTCCCTCATCGGGGCCTGGAAGAAACGCCCGTCGGCCCAGCAAAGGGCCCCCCAGTTGTTAAGGGTCGCCGTCTTGACCACCCTGAGAGTCGTCGCGACAGCCTTCAACCCGGAGTACTTTTCGACCACCCTTGCAATCATCTTTTTAAAGCCTTCCGGCTCGAGAAGGGACAAACGTTCATCCACCCCTTCCACCTCGAAACCGAGGCATGCCGTGAAGTCCTCCTCGTTGCCAAGCAGAACGTCGACGAAAGAGGCAAGATGCCGGTTTACCTCCCGTGCCTTCTCCTTGCCCCCCAGGCCGGCCCACAAGGAAGGCCGGAAATTAAGATCGTAGGAGACCACCGTGCCGGTTTTGCGCGCGGCGATCATGGCCTCCTCGATCACCTCCGGAGACCTGTCTGAAAGACCCGCAAAGATCCCCCCGGTATGGAACCATCGGACCCCGGTCCTTCCGAACAGGTCTTCCCAGTCAATATCTCCTTTTTTCAGCTGGGAGACGGCCGTATGGCCGCGATCCGACACACCCAGAGCTCCCCGAAGCCCGAACCCGCGCTCGGTGAAGTTAAGGCCGTTCCGGACTGTTCTCCCGATGCCGTCGAAGGGAATCCATTTTATCAGTGAGGGATCCACTCCCCCCTGCAGGATCAGGTCCTCCACCAGACGGCCCACGGCGTTGTCGGCAAGTGCGGTCACCACCGCGGACCGAAGACGGAAACACCGCCGCAGCCCGCGGGCGACGTTGTACTCTCCTCCGCCTTCCCAGACCCGGAAGGAGCGTGTTGTATGGATGCGCCCCTCCCCGGGGTCGAAACGAAGCATGACCTCCCCGAGGGAAACAAGGTCATACAGGCATTCCTTTTCGGACTTGACGGCTAAATTTTTGATTTTTTCCTTCTCCCCTGATTCCATGGTTGTCCAATGGTCCCCGGCCGGCTCCTCTAAGGGCTCGGCCTGCCACTTTCCGAGACAACCTTCACCGCTTCCCTCGCGTTCTTGAGAATTTCCCCGAAACGACCCTTCAAGACAGCTTCCGCAGGGGCGATCCAGGTTCCTCCGCATGCAAGGACCTTAGGGAATTTCAAATATGCCAGGAGGTTCTGGAGGGTGATCCCGCCGGTTGGTATGAATTTCACTTCAGGATAGGGCCCGCTCAGGGCTTTAAGGGTATTCAGGCCGCCGAAGGCCTCGGCCGGGAAAAACTTCATGACTTTCAGGCCAAATCCCAGCGCCCCCTCGATCTCCGTAGGTGTGCAGACTCCAGGGGTGAAATCGATCCCGTTCTCCACGCAATAGGCGGCCACCACCGGATTGAATCCCGGGGAAACCATGAACCTTGCCCCGGCATCCAGGGCGGCTTTGACCTGGTCGACGTCCAGGACCGTCCCAGCACCGATCAGGATCCCGCCTCTTCCAGTCATGATTCGCATGGCATCCACTGCCGCAGCCGTCCGGAAGGTGATCTCAGCGCATGGAAGTCCGCCTTCGGCCAGGGTATCCGCCAACCGCAGGGCGTCATCCGGCCGCTCAACAGCCACCACGGGGATGACCCGAAGGACTTCAAACTGCTGGAAGGTCTCACCCGTCAAGGCATTTCTCCCCCAGTAACTTTTTCCTGCCGGAACAGGTCCGATATCATCCTCGAATATTTCCTTACAGCGGAAATTTCGGGCTCGATGCCGCGGTCGGTATTGACGTAAACCGGAAAGGTAAGACTAATGGCACAGACCGCTTCCCCGAAAAAACCGAAGACAGGGGCGGCCACGCACATGATCCCCCGGGTGATTTCCTCGTTGTCAACGGCATAACCCCGTTGCCGGATCAAGGCCAGTTCTTTCCGGAGCGCTTCGGGATGGGTAATGGTCTTTTCCGTAAGGGCCTTCAAGGGAGTCTCAAGCAGTTTCTCCAGAATTTCGGCCGGTGAAAAAGCCAGCAGAACCTTCCCCAGGCCCGTGCAATGCAGGGGAAAAGTCTTCCCGATCTCAGAAAAAAGCTTGATGCCGAAATCTTTGGATTCGATCTTGTCTAAAAAAACGCCCATGGTTCCGTCCATGACACCCAGGTTGGTCGTATGATCGGCCTCCCGGTGCATCTCCAAAAGGTATGGATGGAGATGCTCGCGCAGGTGGAAGTGGGACATGACTTCGGCCCCCAGGGACGCCAGCCGCAGGCTGCCGAAATAGCGCTTCGATTCGGGGTTTAAAGTCAGGTACCCCAGTTCAGTCAGGTCTTTAAGGATCCGGTGGACGGTGGATTTGGGAAGCCCCAGGGCTGTTACGACCTCCGAATAGGTCGCGCCCCTGTTTTGCTTCGAGACAACCTCTTCAAGGACAAGGAAAACCTTTTCCAAAGGGTTCATAAAATCCGGCTTTCGGGAAAAAGGAACCAAAAGGAATAAATCTCCATATATGGGAATAGGCTCTATATTTGAAGATTATCGCTTTATCAAGGGAGTGTCAAGAAAAGTAGATGGGAGAAAGGGTGTTTAAGTGCACAAGTGCATCAGAATTCTTCCCGTTGGACATTGGACATGGGACGTTGGACCCCGATCTTACCCGTTGGACGTTGGACATGGGACATTGGACTCTGGTTTTTTGGTCTCGGGTTTGAAAATAAAACAGCCCAGGAAAAAATTTCCAGGGCTGGTAAATTCTGGCGTCCCCGACGGGATTTGAACCCGTGTCGCCGGCGTGAAAGGCCGGTGTCCTGAGCCGAGCTAGACGACGGGGACGTTAATTTTCAGAGCAAAATTCCTGCGCGTCTTCCTGGAAAAGAACATAACACACCAACCGAAAAAGAACAGTTCAGGTCCGTTCCTGCTGGCCGGCTATTTTCTCTCCCGGAAAAAAACAGTGGTGAGCCCGGAAGGATTCGAACCTTCGACCGACGGATTAAAAGTCCGCTGCTCTACCGGACTGAGCTACGGGCTCTAACGGCGCAATTTCTATATAAAATTACCGCCATTGTCAAGGAAATGCCTTTTCAATATAGCAAGCCTCATGGAAATACGCCACACGTGACGAAGGTCCTTGGAAAAAAGACGCCTGGATACAAATACCTGAGGATTAGTCCGGAACGAATCCTGAAAGATGCTTGCCGATGGGTCCAGGTCCGCCTTTAATCCGAATGGGAGGAAATCTTGAAGGGATCGAAGAGCTCGATGTGCTCGGACCGCTCCTGGCCGGTGGAAACCGCGGCTGCTTTAACCCCTGTTAGATCCTCTATTCTCCTGATATAGCTCCTGGCCTCGCCGGGAAGCTCGTCCCATTCCCGGCATCCGGCCGTCGGGCGGCTCCACCCAGGATGGTCCTCATAGACCGGGAGGCACCCTTCCAGTTCCCTGAGTCCCGAGGGAACCAGATCGTACTTTTTCCCTTCGCAGGAATAGCCGACACAGATCCGAATGGGGTCGATCCCGTCAAGAACATCGAGTTTGGTGATGACAAGACCCGTCATCCCACTGAGGCGGGCGCTCTGGCGAACGACCACCGCGTCGAACCATCCACAGCGGCGGGGCCGGCCCGTGGTCGCCCCGAATTCTCCCCCCATCTTTCGTATCCGGTCCCCCATCTCATCCATTAGTTCCGTGGGAAAGGGACCGCCCCCGACCCTCGTGGCGTAGGCCTTCGTAATGCCGATCACTGCGTCGATGCACTGGGGCCCGATGCCGGTTCCCGTGCACGCCCCGCCTGCAACCGTTGAAGAGGATGTGACATAGGGATAAGTGCCATGGTCCACATCGAGGTGGCTGCCCTGGGCCCCTTCGAAAAGGATATTCCTCCCATCAGCGATGGCCTGCTGAAGCAAGTCCCCCGTGTCAGCAATGGAATGAAGGAATTTCCCGGCAAGGGCAAGGGTGGAATCATAAACCTCGTCTTCGTCGAACCCTTCCAGCCCGAAATATTCCTTGAGGATGAAGTTTTTGTAGTCAAGCGCCTCGGAAAGCCTCTCACGGAAAATCGGGGGGGTGAGGAGGTCTCCCACCCGGATACCGGTTCTCGCCGCCTTATCCTCGTAGGCGGGACCGATCCCGCGTCCCGTTGTTCCAATGGCTTTCCGGCCGCTCTTACCTTCTCTCGCGACATCCAAAGCAATATGATAGGGCATGATGAGGTGGGCCCGGTCGCTGATGAAAAGCCTTCCCTCCAGGGGAATGTTTCTGACGGCGAGAGCCTCCGTCTCCGTTACCAGAGCTTCGGGGGAGACAACCACTCCGTTTCCAATAACGCAGGTTTTGCCCTCGTGAAGGATCCCCGAGGGGATCAGGTGGAGGATGAAGGTTTCGTCGCCGACGACGACGGTATGTCCGGCGTTGTGACCGCCTTGATAACGGGCGACGATCCGCGCCCGTTCCGTGTAGACGTCAACGATCTTCCCCTTCCCTTCATCGCCCCACTGGGCGCCGACAATAACAACATCAGACATTAACTACCTCCAGAAAAGAGTCCAGGAAGGCCCTTAAACGTTTATCTTTCAACGTTTAAGGTGAAGAACCCTGTTTTTTCTCCGCCTTCCCGTCTTCCAATAAGGCCACCTGGCGACATCATTTCCCCGGTATCGGTGTCAGCGGTGTCGGTGTCAGAGACCGGTTGATATCGCACTCGCTCCCTGCGGCACTCAGGACACAAAGTCCGAAAAGAAAGGCAGAAAAACGGGTCACACTTCCTGCTTCGGCTTTCTTTTGCGAGCTTCGCGCACTTTGCGTAAGGCTGACTTTTCTTGTTTCAGAGTGCAAACCGATGTAGGCGCCTCAAGGGCAAAACAGGGCGCAGGCCCCTGTCTTTCCAAGTTACCTGCGCCTTGGCTTTTCTTCAAATTCTAGGCGTTGGTAAGAATCTCCTGGGCGGCGCTGACACCTGACCCCAATTTTACCTCGAAACCGAGGTCCTTGAGGGTCATTTCTACGGCAGCCACGGCGGTTATCATGTCCAGGCCGTCGAGGTGTCCCATGTGGGAAACCCGGAAAACCGTTTCCTTTATCTGATCCTGCCCGGCGGCGATGGTGATGTGATACCTGGTGCTAAGGTGTTTGACGATCGCCCGGGCATCGATCCCTTGCGGAGCCTTCACTGCGGTGATGGAGTCGGAAGGAGAATCGGGGGCGAAAAGTTCAAGGCCCAGAGCCAGCATGGCAGCGCGGAACATCCTCGCGTAAAGACCCGCCCTTGAGAAAAGGGATTCGAGCCCTTCCTCCCGAATGTCGGCAAGCACTTTCCTCAACCCCAGGACAAGGGAGACCGCCGGCGTGTAGGCGGTGGTATGTTTTCCGATGGATTTTCTTTCCTTGTTCCAATCGAAATAGTAACGCGGCTGGGTGCATTCGTCCACGAGTTTCCATGCTTTGGGACTCACGGAGGCAAAAGCAAGCCCGGGCGGCAGCTGCCATGCCTTCTGGGATCCTCCGACCACGATATCGAGTCCCCATTCGTCGGCGGGAAGATCCATGACGCCCACGGCGCTGATGGCGTCCACTACGAGGACGGTGTTTTCGCGGGGTCGAACGATCCCGGCCACATCACGGATGGGGTGGGCGACGCCCGTACTTGTCTCACTGGCCTGGATATAGACAGCCTTGATGGCCGGATCGGCTTCAAGGACCCGGGCCACTTCGCCGGGGTCAACGGTCTTCCCCCAGGGGACATCGATTTTGATCGGGACAGCCCCGAAACGGGAAACGAGCTGGGACCACCTTTCCCCGAACTTGCCGCCCACAACGCAGACAGCCTTGTCCCCGGGGTTGAGGAGGTTGACAACCGCCCCTTCCATGGCCCCGGTTCCGGAAGATGCAAAAAGCAGGACTTCCCCTTTAGTCTGGAATACGTACTTTAAACCTTCCACCACCTCCGCCAGGATGGCCTCGAACTCGGGGGTCCGATGGTGCATGATGGGCCTGGCCATTTCCAGGGCAGTTTCAGGGGATACCTCAACAGGGCCTGGGGAATAAATCCTTTTCTTGGTCATTGATTCTCCGTTCCATCCGTCCCTGCCAGACAACCGCCGCCAAAATGGCGGCGGCAGCCTGACGGGATATGCGCATGCCAAACTTTAGAAAGTAAAGTCCAGTTTGCCCATCACACCGAAATCGGCCGAGGTGTCTTCATCAAGGCCGATACCGACGCCGACGCCGAAGTTTACAGCCGAACCCAGGTCAAAGGTGGCCCCGCCCATGATCATGTCTCCCACGATATCCTGATCCAGCAGCTCAATGGAGAAATCAGTGGCATCCGAATAGGGGATCTCGAGGCCAACCACATAGTTGACCTGGTTGGGATAATCCCCTCCGGCGAGGACGTACTCCACGTTGAGGATACCCTTGACTGACCTCATCTGGATGTCCAGCGCTCCGAAAATAGCGAAGTCGGTTTCCTCCGTTCCGAGAGGCTCATCGGCCATCGGAAGCTTGACCCTTACTCCCACGGATGTAGCGGGGTAGTCCACGGTCCGGTCCTGAAGGGAAAATTTGGCAAGAAGGTGAACGTCACCGGTCCCTGTCTCGTCTTCATCGCCATTGTCCCAGGATTTAATGGTTTCGAAGGCCGCGGCGACCTCAATGTATTTCGTGGCTCCATAGGTCACGGTCACAGGTACAACGGAACCGTCGACGTCATCGTCTGAAACCATCAGCATGGAGGCCCCCAAGACAAGCTCTCCGGCCGGTATCGTGGTCCCGGTGGTCCCAATAAAAAGCCCGTCAAGACCGTAAAGGTTGGTTTGAATGGGAGCCGCGGTGACGGTCCCAAATCCCGCCAGGACGACAAAAAGTGCCGTTGCAAATACGAACGTTCGCATTCTGCCCATGACATCCTCCTTTATTCCTTCGGAAAAAACTCGACATTCCACCCGATTTTTTACGGGCGTGGATTTCATTATAGCTTCGCAGAATGAAACTATGGGAAAGGGGAAACGATGTCAAGAACACGAAATCAAATACCCAACCGCCCAAGGCAATGGGATATAAAAAGTCCCGGCGGACCGGCAGGGTTAAGGAGGGGAGAAAGGGTTTACCGCTGCCGGCCCCCGGGGTGAGAAAGGAGCCTTCGCTTTTGTTAAAGCAACCTGCGTGCCAATTGTAATAAAGATTTTCAACTCCTTGATTTTAAACGTTAAATTTTTTCGGGCCCCAAAATGTTTTCCCTCAATGTCAGCGCAGATTATGCGCAAAAAGAACGTTT
>Ga0272444_10001455_pt1 | contig 22818 bp, 19 predicted proteins | sample SSMForm13_FD_201033 | JGI IMG/M metagenome (GOLD analysis project Ga0272444, IMG submission 201033) | Marine sediment archaeal communities from Little Sippewissett salt marsh, Falmouth, MA, United States - SSM-Form-13 | ecosystem: Environmental > Aquatic > Marine > Wetlands > Sediment ...
TGGACGCCCAGGTACCGGCGTAGAAGCCGGAGTCGTGTGCGTAGTCGATACCGCCCTGCACGGCGGCTTCGTCACCGGTCTGGCTCACACCACGCCACAGGTAGTTGCTGGTCGCGCCGATGTTGGCACTCAGCTCCGCTTGTGCGACAGAGGCCATGCCCATAACGGCGGCGCCAACGGCGATAGCAAGTTTGTTCAGTTTCATTTGCGTTACTCCCACTTAAATACACTTGTAGTTGATCAAGGTGTTATCGATTTACATCTCGATGCCACACAATTAGCAGCTAATGTGCCAATTTTGTTTTCCCTTTTATTACAGAGAGTTACAAAGACCCTGAAGATCATCAGCAAACACGAATGCACCATTTGCGGGAGCCAATCAGGCCGTGCACCAGCATGGCGCACCTTTTTGGTGCATGGTCGCCTTGAATGCCCCGCACCCCTGGCATAACCTCCCAACCATCGATCATTTTCTATAAGGAATGGGCGCATGCTCGACCCGAAAATCTTTGACGACCTGTCGCGCCGGCTGGCGGAGGGGATGCCCAAAGGCTTGCAGACCCTGCAGGGTGATTTCGAACGCAACCTGCGTACCGCGCTGGAGGCGGCGCTGCGGCAGATGAACCTGGTGTCCAGGGACGAATTCGAGATTCAACAGGCGGTGCTGATGCGCACCCGCGAAAAACTCGAGGCGCTGGAGGCGCGCGTGGCCGAACTGGAGAAGGCGCAGGCCTGAGCAACAACCCCTGGAAAAGTCGTAGACCTCAGCCTTGACGCCGTCTTTTTGCCCCAGACGGCCCAAAGGCTCTCCGACCACCGCCCTGGCAGCGGGCAAGGCCTAATCGACAGGACGGGAGAACTGCTCGGCGCTCAGGCGGGTTTCGTCATGGTCCCAGTCCGCCAGGTTCATGGTGATCGCTTCGGTGACCGGCCCATCCGGCGTCAGGCCATGTTCCTTGAGCTTCTCGGCCAATTGCTCCATGGCGCCGTCGAACAGGATCTCCTGGGCGGCGGTCAGGTACTCGTTGGGCACCGAGTACACATTGATCTTCCATTTCGGAAAGTAAGGCGACCAGTGCGGGGTATACACCGCCGACACCAGGGTGATCACCCCGTGCTGCAGGATGCGCTTGCGCCAGTGCGACTCCCAGAACTCGTCGCGCCAGTGGAACACCAGTTCCGCATCATCGCGCTGCGGCGTGCCCTCGAGATACTCGGTGACCTTGCTCGGCCACAGGGTGTAGGAGAACTCCTCCGGCAGTTCTTCGCGCAGTCTTGTTGGAATGACCAGTCGTTGCATACCTTCGTCTCATCGGCTCAGTCGCGAATAGTTTAAGAGCCGGGCCCGGCGGGAGTATGACTCAGGTCAAAAGTTTGTGCATCGCACCATCCGTGTACCTGTCGCTGCGCTGCCACAGCAGCCGGCAGGGCGGCCTGCACAGCGCCGCCGGGCGGCGGTACGGCCGGATTACATCGATCAGACGTCGAGCATCAGTTTGCGCGGCTTGCGCATGCCGGCGATCTTGCACGCCTGCTGCCCGTAGCCTCGCGGAAACAGCGAGTACAGGTAACGCCGTGTCGCCTTTTCCGCACCCCAGACCGAGCGCATGTGCTTGAGCAGGGTGCGCGCCTCTGGCACCGCATAGTGGGATTCGTAGTAATCGCGGATGTACTGCACGATCTGCAGCCGCTCCGCGTTCATTGGCAGTTCCGCTTCCTCGGCCAGTTCCTCGACCAGTGCCGGGTGCCATTGTGAGGCGTCCAGCAGAAAGCCTTCCTCGTCGCGTTCGAGGCTGTTCAGACGACGGGTTTGCGGGGCAACACTGAGCATGGCGGTCTCCTTCAAGCTGTTTCACAAACAGGGTATGGCCTAGCATTCCATCCAACAAACGATATTTAATGCATAATTAAATCGACTTTTTCGATATTAAAACCATGGACATCGACCAGGCCCGGACTTTTCTCGCCATCGCCGCGCACGGCAGCTTCATCGAAGCGGCGCAACGCCTGCACGTCACCCAATCTACCGTCAGCGCGCGCATCCACAAGCTGGAGCAGGAACTGGGCGCCACCCTGTTCATCCGCAACCGCGCCGGCGCCAGCCTGACCAGTGCCGGGCAGCGCTTCCTGCAACATGCCAAGACCCTGGTGTTGACGGTCGAGCAGGCACGTCACGATGTCGGCCTGGCCGAGCGCTACCGCGCCACCCTGCGCATCGGTGGACGCATCGCCCTGTGGGACGGCTTGCTGCCACGCTGGGTCGGCTGGATGCGCCAGCAACTGCCACAGGTGGCAATCCGCAGCGAGATCGGCTTCGAAGAGGAGCTGATGCGGCGCCTGATCGAGGGCACCCTCGACATCGGCGTGATGTACACACCGAGCCATGCGCCGGAACTGGTGGTGGAGCACCTGTTCGACGAGACCCTGGTGATGGTCAGCAGCGACCGCAACACCCGCTGGCCGGACGAGCACTACATCTATATCGACTGGGGCCCGGGCTTCTTCGCCAGGCACCGCGAGAACTTCCCCGATTTCGAGCACCCGCCACAGCTGGCCAACATCGGCTGGCTGGGTGTGCAGCTGATCCTGTACAACGGCGGCTCCTGTTACCTGCCGCAACGCATGGCACGCCCGCTGCTCGAAAGCGCAAGTCTGTTTCCGGTCGAACAGGCACCTGTGTTCACCCACCCCGCCTACATGGTGTTCCCACGCCGTGGCCACAGCGAGATCGTCGGCGATGCCTTGCGCGGACTGCGTGAGTTGGCCGGGATGGAACAGGGGCAGCCGCAAACGCCCTGAAACCGCCGCCAGGCAGTGGCTGGCGGCCGCCTGTCCCCGGGTGGTCCGCGGCCGATTTCACTTGCAGCGGATTTCAGAGTACAAATAGCGCACGACCAGCCGAGCCTTGCTGAACACTGTGGACCATGACAACGGCGGAAGGCACCGCCCACCAACACGGCTTCCGCCGGCCTGCACCCGCCCGGGACATGCGAGCCTGCTGGTCCTGTTGATCCTGTTTTCGGCGACCTTCGCCACCCAGGTACGGGCCGCGCAAACCCTCAGGGTCGGCATCTACCAGAACGAACCCAAGATATTCACCAACGCGCAGGGCCAGCCCGACGGATTCTTCGTCGAACTGCTGGATGCTGTCGCCGCGGCGGAGGGTTGGACGCTGCACTATGTGCCCTGCACCTGGGATGCCTGCCTGCGCCAGCTGGAACAGGGCGAACTCGACCTGATGCCGGACGTGGCCGACACCCCGCAACGCCGACAGCGATTCGAGCTCGGCGATGCTGCCGTGTTCGCCAGCTGGTCGGTGATCTATGCACGACCGGGCAGCGGCATCAAATCGCTGCTGGACCTGCACGGCAAAAAGGTCGCGGTCCTGCGCGACAGCATGCAGGCAAGGACACTCGCGCGGCTGACCGAAAACTTCGATGTGTCACCGCAGTTCCTGCAGGTCTCGAGTTTCGATGAAGGCTACCAACTGATCGAGCAGGGTGCGGCAGAAGCGATCGCGGTGAACCACCTGTTCGGCCGGCAGCGCGAGGCGCGCTATAGCGCGCGACCGACCAACATCCTGCTCGCCCCCACGCTGATCAAGTTCGCCGCCCCCAGAAAGCATGGGCGCGCGCTGCTCGAGCGTATCGACCGGCATATCCTGGCGCTGAAAAGCGACAAGTCCTCGGCCTATTACCGTGCCTACCGGCGCTGGTTCGAAGCGGCCGGGCCTTTTGCACTGCCGGGGTGGTTGAAATGGTCGCTGATCGGCACCGGCGTGATCATCATCGGCCTGCTGCTGATCACCCTGCTACTGCGCCGCGTGGTGCGGCGCAAGACACAGCAACTGCAGCACCTGTCGTATTTCGACACCCTCACCAGGCTGCCGAACCGCATGCTGTTCATGGATCGCCTGCAACAGGCCGCCAGCAGGATCCGCCAGGGTGCGCCCCACCTCGCGGTGCTGTTCATCGACCTCGACGACTTCAAGCGCATCAACGACAGCTTCGGCCACGAGATCGGCGACCAGGTACTGAGCCAGGTCGGCAAACGCTTCGCTGCGGTGATGCGCAAGGAAGACACGGTGGCACGACTCGGTGGCGACGAGTTCACGGTGTTGATCCAGTCATTCGAAATCGGCGAACAGGCCGCCATCGTCGCGCAAAAACTGCTCGATACCCTGCATCAGCCTTTCCAGATTTCCGTGCACACCTTCTACGTCTCGGCCAGTGTCGGTATCAGCCTGATGCCGCAGGACGGCACCGAGGTTCGGGAACTGCTGCGCAACGCCGATGCGGCGATGTACCGCGCCAAGGAGGAAGGCCAGGGCCGTTTCTGCTTCTATTCGCCGGAGATGACCGAGCAGGCGATCGAGCGCATGGCACTGATCGATGGCCTGCGCCAGGCGCTGAATCACGACGAACTGCTGCTCCACTACCAGCCCCTGTTCCGCCTGCACGACCGCGCCCTGGTCGGCGTCGAGGCGCTGCTGCGCTGGCAACACCCGACACGCGGCATGGTGCCGCCCGCCAGTTTCATCCCGCTGGCGGAGGAAAGCGGCTGCATCCATGCACTCGGCGAGCATGTGCTGCGCAGCGCCTGCCGGCAGATGGTGCAGTGGCGGCGTGACGCGGCGATACCCGAACGCATCGCCATCAACATCTCGGTCAAGCAACTGCAGCAGGAAGGTTTCGTGGCCACGCTGACACAGATCCTCGAACACAGCGCCTGTCGACCCGAATGGATCGAGCTGGAGATCACCGAGAGTTCGATCATGAGCGCCCCGGAACGCTGTATCTCGGTATTGCAGGAACTGCGCGACAAGGGCATCGGCCTGTCCATCGACGACTTCGGTACCGGCCATTCCTCGCTGACCTATCTCAAGCGCCTGCCGATCTCGCGCATCAAGATCGACCGCTCCTTCGTCCGCGACATCCCCGGCGACAGCAACGACGTGGAGATCACCAAGGCGATCATCGCCCTGAGCAAAAGCCTCGACCTGAAGGTGCTGGCTGAAGGCATCGAGACCGACGAGCAGTACCGGCTGCTGCAACAAGAGGGCTGCGACGAGGGTCAGGGCTACCTGCTCGGCAGGCCGGTGGCGGCACACGCGATCGGCGAGTTGTTGGCAAGCGGACGCGGCGCCGCCGCAGGCCAGGCCGCCACGCAAGACATCGTGTAAACACCCCAGGCCTCAGGCATGAGCAGCACAGCTTGATACCGCGCGCAGCAGGTCCCACTCGCATCTGCCCGGCGGATGCGCTAGTTTCAGGCCAGCAGGCCGACAGGAAGTCGGTTCAACACACCACTGGACAGGCACGGAAGCATGTCACTCGCCACCACTTATTGCCGCGCAGCGCTCGGCATCGAAGCGCCTTTGGTCACGGTCGAAACCCATCTGGCCAACGGCCTGCCGGCATTCAACATCGTCGGCCTGCCGGAGAAGGCGGTACAGGAATCGCGCGACCGGGTGCGCAGCGCCCTGCTCAACAGCGGCTTCGAATTCCCGGCACGCCGCATCACCGTCAACCTCGCCCCCGCCGACCTGCCCAAACAGGGTGCGCGCTTCGACCTGGCGATCGCCACCGGCATCCTCGCCGCCAGCGGGCAACTGGCCGCCGACAAGCTCAAGGACGTGGAACTGCTCGGCGAACTGACCCTGGGCGGGCAGGTACGCCCGGTCAGCGGCGTGCTGCCGGTGGCGATCGCCTGCGCCGGCGCAAACCGCCAGCTGGCCCTGGCCGCCGGCAATGCCGACGAGGCGGCGCTGATCGAGCGGCTCGACATATTGCCGTTGGAGCACCTGCTGGGCCTGTGTGCCCACCTCAGCGGGCGCACGCCGATCGAACCGCATGTGCCGACAGCCCGGCCGAAGCCGGACACCACCCACCCGGACCTGGCCGACGTGCGCGGTCAGCAGCAGGCCAGGCGCGCCCTGGAGATCGCCGCCTGTGGCCGCCACAACCTGCTGATGATGGGCCCGCCGGGCACCGGCAAGTCGATGCTGGCGGCGCGCCTGCCAGGCATCCTGCCGCCGCTCGCCGAGCCCGAGGCGCTGCAGACCGCGGCGGTGCGCTCGGTGGCCGGCCTGACGACCGACCTGGCCGACTGGCGCAGCCGGCCGTTTCGCGCGCCCCACCACACCAGCTCCGGGGTGGCCCTGGTCGGCGGCGGCAGCGTGCCGCGTCCCGGCGAGATCTCGCTGGCGCACAACGGGGTGCTGTTTCTCGACGAGCTGCCCGAGTTCGAGGGCCGTGTGCTCGACGTGCTGCGCGAGCCGATGGAGAGCGGCCACATCGTCATCTCGCGCGCCGCGCGCAGTGCCGAGTTTCCCGCCCGTTTTCAACTGGTCGCCGCCATGAACCCTTGCAAATGCGGCTACGCGGGCGACGCGCAGAAGGCCTGTGCCCAGTGCTCGCCCGAGGTCGCGGCACGCTACCAGGCGCGCATCTCCGGGCCGTTGCGTGACCGCATCGACATCCAGATCGAGGTACCCGCCATCCCCACCGCCCAGCTGCTGGAGCAAGCGCCTGCCAGTGAAAACAGCGCCAGCGTGCGGCAACGGGTCGCGCGCGCCTGGCAGGCGCAGATGGATCGCCAGGGTTGCAGCAATGCCGAGCTGGCGCACGCGCAACTGGAAAACCACTGCCGCCTCGGCGATGCCAATCGCCAGCTGTTGTCGAATGCGATCGACCGCCTCGGCCTGTCGGCACGCGCCTACCACCGCATCCTGCGCGTGGCGCGCAGCATCGCCGACCTGGCCGGCAGCGAGCACATCGAGCAACCGCACCTGGGGGAGGCCATCGGCTACCGGCGCCTGGACAAGGCCTGAGGGCAAACCGGCTGTCGATTGTGCCGGCCTGCCCGACGTGCCACTATCCGGGTTCACGAATAACTGATGCTGGATGCTGCATGAACACAGATTCCATTCCATCAGCTGTACCCTTGGAACCCCCTCCGGTAAACGAACAGCCAGCGCATACCGGCCTGCGTTGGCTGCGCCTCGGCTGGCAGGACATGTTGCGCGTCGGCGCGCCCAGCCTGCTGCACGGCGTGATCGTCAGCCTGCTGTGCCTGCTGGTGGTTGCCCTGACCTTCCTGCGCTGGGAACTGGTGATGATCGCCGCCTCGTGTTTCCTGATTACCGGCCCGTTCCTCGCCACCGGCCTGTACGCGCTCAGCCGCGACCTGGAGTGCGGCGAATCGCCGAGCTGCGCGCACGCGGTCAATGCCTGGCGGCATGCCAGCAAGTGCCTGTTGCGCTTCGGCCTGCTGCTGGTACTGGTCTGCTGCCTGTGGGTGGCGCTGTCGCTGGCGCTGTTCTACCTGTTCGTCAACGTGCGCATCGAACAGCCGCTGGACTTCCTGCGCTACGTACTCACCCAGCACGATGGCCTGTTCGCGCTGTGGAGCATACTCGGCGGCATGGTGGCCGCGGTGGTGTTCGGCATCACCGTGGTATCGATCCCGCTGCTGGTCGACCGCGACGTCAACACCTGGCTGGCGATCCGCACCAGCGTGCGCGCGGTCGGGCAGAACCCCGTGACCATGCTGTGGTGGTCGCTTATCATCCTGCTCGCTACCGGTCTTGGCTTCGCCACCGGCATGCTCGGTTTCATCCTGATCTACCCTGTGCTCGGTCACGCCTCATGGCACCTGTACCGGGAACTGGTCAACCCCAGCGGACTGCCGGAGTACCCGGCGCGCGGATAAGCCCTTATGCAGTTCACCGAAAAACAGATTGCCGAATTCGGCCTCACCTGGGGCCTGACCTTCTTCATCGGCTTCATGCTGTTCATCATCTGGGACCTGGCGCGCAAGTCCAAGGCCGGCAAGTTCGGCACCTTCGTGCTGTTCTTCGTACTCGCCTTCGGCATGCTCGGCTTCATCATGAAAACCCTCATCCAGTGGCTGCTGGGTATCTGAACCGGACAGCGCAGCAGGCCTGATTCCGGCTGGCCGCTGGCCGCTGGCGGCCAGTACAATCCGCGCCATGCTGCACTTCGACAACGTCTCCCTGCGCCGCGGACCGCGCCTGCTGTTCCAGGGCGCGAGCTTCCAGATCCACCCCGGACAGAAGGTCGGGGTGACCGGCGCCAACGGCACCGGCAAGTCCAGCCTGTTCGCCATGGTGCTGAAGACCCTCGCCAGCGATGCCGGCGAGATCAGCCGGCCGGCCGGCTGGGTGATCGCGCACCTGGCGCAGGAGATCGCGGCCACCACCCAGGCGGCGATCGAGTACGTGCTCGATGGCGACCAGGGCCTGCGCGAGCTGCAGCGCCAGCTGGCCGAGGCCGAGGCCGGCGGGGCCGGCGAGCGCATCGCCCACCTGCATGCGGAGCTCGATCACATCGGCGGCTACCAGGCGAACAGCCGCGCCGCGCAGCTGATGGCCGGCCTGGGCTTCAAGCCGGGCGATGAGCAGCGCCCGTTGGCGGATTTCTCCGGCGGCTGGCGGATGCGCCTGAACCTGGCGCGCACCCTGATGTGCCGGTCCGATCTGCTGCTGCTGGACGAGCCGACCAACCACCTCGACCTGGACGCGGTGATCTGGCTGGAGAACTGGCTCAGGCAATACCGCGGCACCCTGCTGCTGATCTCGCACGACCGCGACTTCCTCGACAGCGTGTGCAGCCACATCCTGCACATCGAGCAACAGCGCGCCACCCTGTACACGGGCAACTACTCGGCGTTCGAGCGCATCCGCGCCGAACAGCTGGCCAACCAGCAGGCGGCCTTTGAAAAGCAGCAGCGCGAGATCGCGCACATGCACAGCTTCGTCGAGCGCTTCAAGGCCAAGGCCACCAAGGCCAAGCAGGCACAGAGCCGTATCAAGGCGCTCGAGCGCATGGAGTTGATCGCGCCGGCACACATCGACTCGCCGTTCCACTTCAGCTTCAAGCCGCCGCACAAGAATCCGCACCCGCTGCTGCAGATCGAGGATTGCGCCGCCGGCTACGGCGAGACCAGTATCCTGCAGGACGCCCGACTGGTGCTCACCCCCGGCGACCGCATCGGCCTGCTCGGCCCGAATGGTGCCGGCAAGTCCACCCTGATCAAGCTGCTCGCCGGCGAGATCGCGCCGCAAAGCGGCGAGCGCATCAGCGCCAAGGACCTGCAGATCGGTTATTTCGCCCAGCACCAGCTGGAACAGCTGCACCCGGAGCACACCCCGGTCGAGCATCTGCAGCAACTCGACAGAAAGATCGGCGAGCAGGATGCACGCGACTACCTGGGCGGCTTCGGTTTTGTCGGCGACAAGGCACTGGAAAAGGTCGGCCCCTTCTCCGGCGGCGAGAAATCGCGCCTGGTGCTGGCGCTGCTGGTGTACCAGCGCCCCAACCTGCTGTTGCTGGACGAGCCGACCAACCACCTCGACCTGGAGATGCGCCAGGCGCTGGCCAGCGCCCTGCAGGACTTCGAGGGCGCGATGGTCATCGTGTCCCACGACCGCCACCTGCTACGCACCGCCTGCGACCGCCTGGAACTGGTGTACGGCGGCCGCGTCGAGGAATTCGACGGCGACCTCGACAGCTATCCGGCCTGGCTGGCGCAGCACAACAAGTCCGCCGCCACGCCCAGCGCCGACACCACCGGCACAGCGGCGGCCGCCAAGGAGACCGCGGACGAGCGCAAGATGCGCAAGCGCCAGGAGGCGGAGCGACGCAAACAACTGCAGCCATTGAAAAGGGCGCTGGAGCGCGCCGAAACCAAGCTGGAAAGACTGCAGGACGAGCAAAAATCGCTGCAAGAGCAGCTGACCGACAACAGCCTGTACGAACCCGCCAACAAGGAACGCCTGGCGCCGTTGTTGCAGCGCAAGGGCGAGCTCGACCGCGACCTGGAGGATGCGGAGCTGGAATGGCTGCGCGCCGCCGATGCGCTGGAGTCGGCCGGGGGCGGCTGAGCCGCGCACTGACTCAGGCGCGCCAGCTCGGGTCCGGTTGCCACTCCCTGAACCACTGCGGCAGCTGATCGGCCGGCATCGGCCGCGCGATGCCGTAGCCCTGCGCCACCTCGCAGCCCATCCGGGTCAGCAGCTCACCGGCGCGCACCGTCTCCACCCCTTCGGCCACCACCTCGCGACGGAACAGCCGCGCCAGCCCGAGTATGCCCTCGAGCATCACCCGGTCGGCCTGGTCTTCGGTCATGCCGCGCACGAAGCTGCGATCGATCTTGAGGGCCTGCACCGGCAGGCGGCGCAGGTAGCTGAGTGACGAATAACCGGTACCGAAATCGTCCAGGGCGAACTGGATGCCCAACTTTTCCGCGGCCAGGATCAGGCTGGTGACATGCTCCACGTCTTCCAGGGCGACCGTCTCCAGCACCTCCAGCTTGATCCGCGACGGCGCCACCGCGGGATGCCGCGCAAGCAAGCGCTCGAGACGCGACAGGAAATCCGCCGTCTGCAGATGATGCACGCCGATGTTGATATGGCAGGCGACCTCCAGGCCATGCTCCTGCCAGCGCGCCATCTGCGTCAGCGCCTGCTCGACCACCCATTCACCCAGCTCGATCGACAGCGCGCTGCCCTCCACCACCGGCAGAAAATCCTCCGGCAGCAACAGCCCCTTGCGCGGATGCCGCCAGCGGATCAGGGCCTCGGCAGCGAGCAACTCGCCACTGCGCAGGTTGACGATGGGCTGGTAATACAGCTCGAACTGATCCTCGCGCAGTCCCACCTGGATCGCCTCGAGGGTCTCGTGCACACCGCGCAGCAGTCGGTCCTGGCGCGCGTCGAACAGATGGAAACGGTTCTTGCCCTCGAGCTTGGCCTGGTACATGGCCTGGTCGGCCTGGCGCAACAGCTGGTCGGCGTCGATCTCGCTCTCCTGCGGGTACAGGGTCACGCCGATGCTGGCCGACACACTCAGTTCCAACTCGCCGATGCGTACCGGCGCGGAGGCCGCCTCGAGGATGCGCCGCAGCACCGGCACGTGCCCGTGGTCGCTTTCCATGTCGACCAGCACCGCGGCGAACTCGTCGCCGCCGAGCCGCGCCAGTGTGTCCACCTCGCGCAACATCTGGCGGACACGCGCCGCCACCGCCACCAGCATGCGGTCGCCGATGTCATGGCCATGGTTGTCGTTGACCGCCTTGAAGCCATCCAGATCGATATAGGCGAGCACCAGCTCGCTGCCGTGGCGCCTGGCCTGCTGCATCGCCAGCTGCAGGTGGTCGGACATCAACACCCGGTTCGGCAGGTTGGTCAGGGCATCGTAGTGGGCATAGTGTTCCAGGTGCCGCTGTTGCTCCACCTGCTGGGTGATGTCGTGCACGATGCTGAACAACAGCTCCCGCTGCCGCGAGCGGATCGGCGTGGCATGCACCTCCACCTGGCGAACCGTGCCGTCCGCCAGGCGATGCGCCAGGCGAAAATGCTTCTGCCCGCCGTTGAACGCACGCACGCCCTGCCCGGCCGGTTCCTGCGGACCGAGGCTGGTGATCTGCTGCAGCGGCATGCCGCGCAGCTGCTCGCGCGGATAGCCGTAGAAGCCCACGGCGGCCTGGTTCGCGTCCTCGATGATGCCGCCGGCCGGATCGATCAGCAGCATCACCGAAGAGTTCTGTTCGAAGAAACTGCGGAAACGTTGCTCGCTCTCCGCCAGGTGGCGGGTGATACGCCGCAGGCGCTGGTTCTGCCGGTACAACAGGCTCGCCACCGCCATCACCACCAGCATCAGCGAGCCGAGCAGCGCCAGCAGCACCCCCCGGTTGTCGCGCCACGCCTCCCGCCAGCTGAAACCGGCAGGCCGATCGAAGGGGGGCAAGGCGAGCGCACGCCTGAGCTTTTCCACCCCCAGGTAATTGGCGGCGGTGGCGAAACCGCCGATCCGCGTCGCCTGCCTGAACCGCGTATCCGGCTGCAAGGCCAGCAGTGCGGCGACAATACGGCGCAACACCCGCTCATCGACATGCGGCATCGCCAGCAGCGGCCATTCCGGATACAGCCGGGTGGACACGGCAAACGGAAAATTCAACTGTGGCTGCCGGTGGATCACCTTGACCTGGCCGGGCTGCAGGCGCCCGGCCTCGACCATCGCCTCAAGCACGCCGCTGCGCACGAAGCCGACATCGACACGGCCGTCGACGACCGCCTCGACCACCTCGGGGTGGCGCCGCAGGAAAGACGGCGGACTGCGCAGGGCCACGCCTGCCTGCTGCAGCTGGTAGAGCTGCGCCTGGTAACCGCCGAGCGAGCGCTCATCCACCGCACCGATGCGCTGATCCGCCAGATCCGCCAGTTGCACGATGTCGTCACGCCCGGCACGCGTGAACATCACCCCGCCGAACACGCTCAGCACGTGGCCGTTAGCTACCCGCTCCTGGGTGACCAGCGCGCCGCCGAAGCTGTTTTCCGCGCGTAGCCTGACGAAATCCCCGGGGTTGGTGAGCAACAGGTCGACCTGATTGCGCGCCAGCACACGCTCGACACCGTTATCCGCATACGACAGCGGCAGGATGCTGATCTGCACCCCCGGCAGCGAGCGGTTCAGGTAATCGGCCAGCGGCGTGTAACGCGCCAGCATCTGCGACTCGGGCAGATCAGCGAGCACCCCCAGGGTCAGGCTGTGCTGCGGCTGCGCTCCCGCCGCCGCGCTCGCCAGCAGCAGCCAAAGCAGCAGACCCCGCTGCCACATTCAGGCAGCCCCCGGGGATGGCACTGGCCGCCCGGCAAACGCTGGCGCAACCGCTGCGAATGATCGATCCTTATCAGTGCAACGCGACATTGTTTCCCTTTGCGGCGGCGTGCGGCCGGGTTGGCATCCATTCCTGCTCCTGCAAGCTTGGTTAATATACAGGGCCAAATCAACCCGGGCCGGCTACCGCCAAACACGGACTCAGCCGCCCGCTCACGCTAACCAGTCAAACCGAGGCCGCCCATGACCAGATTGCTACTCGTATGCATCGCCTGCCTGCCCTGGCTGACCTGGGCGCAGCCAGTCGAGCAGACCGAACGACATGCGCTGACCCACCAGGTGGTCACCGACGGACTGAACCACCCCTGGGGCATGGCCTTCCTGCCCGACGGGCGCATCCTGGTCAGCGAACGCAGCGGCACCCTGCGGCTGATCGATGCACAGGGCCGCCTGCTGGAACAGCCGGTCGGCGGCCTGCCGCGCATCCGCCAGTACGGCCAGGGCGGCCTGCTCGACGTGGCGCTGCACCCGGCGTTCGCAAGCAATCAACTGGTGTACCTCTCCTTCGCCGAGCAGGGGCCGCGCGGCAGCGGCACCGCGGTCGGGCGCGGACGGCTCGACGGCCGGCAATTGCAGGATTTCGAGGTGATCTTCCGCCTGCAGCCGAAGACCAACAGCACCTATCACTTCGGCTCGCGCCTGGTGTTCGACAAGGATGGCTACCTTTTCATCACCCTCGGCGACCGTGGCGATAAGGATCGCGCGCAGGATCTGGACGACCACGCCGGCTCGCTGATCCGCCTGCACGACGACGGGCGGGTGCCCGCGGACAACCCCTTCGTCGGGCGCGAGGATGCGCGCCCGGAGATCTACAGCTACGGCCACCGCAACATGCAGGGCGCCGCGCTGCACCCGTTGACGGGAAGGCTGTGGACCCACGAGCACGGCCCGCAGGGCGGCGACGAGATCAACATCCCCGCGCCCGGCGTCAACCACGGCTGGCCGGTGATCACCTACGGGGTCAACTATGTGATCGGCACGCAGATCGGCGAGGGCACCCACAAGCCGGGCATGGCGCAACCGATCCACTACTGGGTGCCGTCGATCGCGCCCTCCGGCATGGCCTTCTACACCGGCGAGGCCTTCCCGGACTGGCAGGGCAACCTGCTGGTCGGCTCGCTCAAGTTCCAACAGCTGGTGCGCCTGCAACTCGATGGCGACAGGATCGTCCACGAGGAGCGCATGCTGACCGACAAGTTCGGCCGTATCCGCGACGTGCGCCAGGGGCCGGACGGCCTGGTCTACCTGCTCACCGATGCCGACGACGGCAAGCTGATCCGCCTGCTGCCGGCGGACGCAGACTGAGCAACAGCGCATGGACGACAACACCCGAGGGCTGGTGATCAGCAGCCGCGTCAGCATCCCCTGGTCGGAGATCCAGCTGCAGGCGATCCGCGCCCAGGGCGCCGGCGGGCAGAACGTGAACAAGGTGGCCAGCGCCATCCACCTGCAGTTCGATATCGTCCACTCATCGCTGCCCGACTTCTACAAGCAGCGCCTGCTGGCGCGTAAGGACAGCCGCATCTCCGCCAGCGGCGTGCTGACCATCAAGGCACAGCGGCATCGCACCCAGGAGCGCAACCGCGAGGACGCGCTGGCGCGCCTGGCCGAACTGATCCGCAGCGCCAACCAGGTGCAGAAAAAGCGCATCGCCACCAGGCCCAGCCGCGCCGCCAAGCAGCGTCGCCTCGACAGCAAGAAGAAGCAGTCGCAAAACAAGCAGCTGCGGCGCAAGGTCGACTACTGAGCCCTACCGCCACAAGGTCTGGGCCAGACCCGCCAGCGACACCAGCAGCAGCCCCACCCCCAGGTAGCGTTTCACCCGCGCCGAATCACTGCCGATCAGGATGCGGTGAAGGCGCAGCCCGAGCACATGGCCGATCGCGGCCGGCGCCAGCAACAGCAGCGCCCAGTCCAGGTGCAGATCCACGTCCGCCGCCACGAAGGCGCTCATCTTGATGGTCACCAGCAGGAACCACAGCACGAACAATGTGTCGCGGTAGGCGTTCAAGGGCACGTGACGGATCGCCACCGCCGCGATCAATGGCGCGCCCACCAGCGAGGCGCCGCTGACATAACCGCCGGTGAGCAACAGCGCGCGGTCGACCCAGGGCGAGTGCGCGCGGATCTCGTGCTGCACGATCCAGCTGATCGCATAGATGACGCTGACGGCGAACACGAAGATCGCCATCCAGGTGTTGGGCAGGCTGAGCAGGCCGATCACCCCGGCCAGCTTGGGCAGGATCATCCAGCCCATGGAGTGTTTCACAAAGCCCCAATCGATGTGCTTGAGGCGGCCGGCGGCGGTCAGGGTGGTGAAGACCAGCAGATGGGTGCCGATGACCGGCAGGAACAGCAGTGGATCGTCGCGCACCAGCAACAGCAGGGGCAGGCCCAGCGCGGCACCGCCGAAGCCGATGCCCGTGCGCACCAGGCCGGTCCAGACGAATATCGCCACGATGGCGACCCATTGTGCGCTTGTGAACTCCACCGCTGGGGTCTCTACGGAAAAAACGCATCTTCGCACAGCGAAGGCAGCAGCCTGCATTGGCCGATTCAATAGGCGAACCGGTATCCCAAGCTTTCCCCGGGCAGGGTCTAGACTTCTACTAGATGACAGGGAGTCGAAAACATGCCGCCAATCACCAAGCCCTCTACAGAGCGCCGTAACCGCCAGCCCGCCATCCCGGCGGATATCGACCGTCTGCTATCGTCGGCGCAGCTCTATGCGCTGCACCAGGTGGAGAGTTTCGGCTGGGAACTGGTGTTCGTGCGCAGGCCGCCTTTCCAGCCGACGGTGCCGGTGCTGCAAAGTCCCGATCACCAGAGATTTGCGGTGCTCAGCGAAGACGGTGAGCTGCTGCTCAATCCCGATCTGGTGCTGCGCCGCCCGCCCCAGCCAGCAACTGCCTGATCCGCTGCAGCCCCAGCGCACGCATGTGCTGCTGATTGCGCTGCGGGATGCGTTCCGGGCGCTCCACCCCCTGCAACACACGGCTGATCGAGCTCTCGCGGATCAGGTGGAACAAGGGGTAAGGGGCGCGGTTGGTGTAGTTGGCCGGATCGTCTGTCTCGCTGTCGGCAAACACATAGTCCGGATGAAAACTGGCGATCTGCAGCACGCCCTCCAGCCGCAGCTCGGCGAGCGCGTGCTCCAAGGCAGCCAGCATGTCCAGATAGTGGGCAAAGTCCTGCAGGCCCTGCGGGCACACCAGCAGGGTGGTCTCCAGATCGCCTTCGGCACTGTCCAGCAGGCGCTGCACCTCGGCCAGAAAGGCGCGGTAGATGCCGTCGTCATCAGCCGCCTCGCATACCGCGATGCGGATCAGCCCCGAGTGCAGCGGCTGCGCGGCGAACGGGCACAGGTTCTCGCCCACCACCATCACCTGCAGCCAGTGACGGGTGCGCCGCTCGACCTCCAAGGGATTCATTCCAGCACTTCCACCGGCATGCCCTCGGCCAGTTCGCCGGGCCCGTCATGCAACAGGTTCTGGCCGAAATACACCTGATTGCCGCGCTTGCGATAGCCCATCAGGGTGCGCAGCGGCTCGGCGGCGCGCTCGGCGGTCGCCGGGTCGATGGTCGGGATGATGCAGCGCGAGCACGGCTTGACCACGCGCAACTGCAGATCGCCGATGCGGATACGCTTCCAGCCGTCCTCGGCATAGGGCGCGCAGCCGCTGACCACCAGGTTCGGGCGAAAACGCCGCATCGGCAGGGGCGCATCGAGGCGCGCGTTCAGGTCGTCCAGCGAGGCCTGCGAGATCAGCAGAAAGGGGAAGCCGTCGGCGAAACCGACCTGGTCCTGCGCCCGTGCATAGTCCGGGTCCACCCGGCGCACCTGGGTGTCCGGCAACATCACCAGGCGACAGGCCTGGCCGAGAAATTCGCTCAGCCAGCGGTCGACCGCGGCACTGACCGGCTGTGCCAGAACCCGGTCGTTCCATACCTGCACCTCGAGCAGCGGCGCATCCGCGGCGGGCGGCGGCACGTCCAGGGACTGACCGGCAGCGGACAGCTGCAGGCGACCGTCACCCAGCTCGGCATCCAGCAGGGCCATGCGCGGCAATTGCCGCTGGGTGAGAAAACGCCCCTGTGCATCGACCAGCATCCAGCGCCGGTCGGCAACAAAACCCCGCGCGTCGACCGCCAGCTGCCGATGGCGCGCACCGCGCATCGATTTGACCGGGTAGCGCCACAGTTCGCTCAGCAACAACTCGGACACCTTCGCTCTCCCCTTGAGACAGGCCGCCACTATGCCATGTCCCCCGGGCGTAGGGCGCAATAAACGCAGTGCATTGCGGCATATTCAGCCGCGCCTGGTGCAATGCGCTTTGCTTATTGCACCCTACGCTGTTTGCAAACAAAAAACCCGGCCACAGGGCCGGGTTGGCTGCTAATCCAGCGCGCTTCAGTCGACGTCGATGTCTTCCAGGGTCAGGCCGGAGCCGAGGTCGCGCTTCTGCGCCTGTTGCGACTGGAAGCGAATGTACTGCATGACCTGGGTCTTGGAATCGGCGCTCTCGACCGCCTCCTTTTCGCCGACCCGGCCGGCATCGTACAGCTTGCACAGCGCCTGGTCGAAGGTCTGCATGCCGTAGTTGGCGCCCTGCTCGACCGTGGCCTTCATGTTGTCGTAATCGAGCTTGGCGATCAGGTCAGCCATGCGCGGGGTGTTGACCAGGATCTCGATGGCCGCAGTCTTGCGCCCGTCCTTGCTCGGCACCAGGCGCTGACACACGACCGCGCGCAGGTTCTGCGACAGGCGCTTGGCCTCCTGCTCGATCACATCACGATCGAAGAAGCTGAGCATGCGCTCGATCGAGGATATGGCGTTGTTGGCGTGGATGGTGGACAGGCACAGGTGACCGGTGTTGGCGAACTTGATGGCGTACTCCATGCTGACGGTGTCGCGCACCTCGCCCATCAGGATCACATCCGGCGACTCGCGCATCGCGGCGCGCATGCCGGTGTCGAAGCTCATGGTGTCGGTACCGATCTCGCGCTGCGCCACCAGCGACTTCTTGTGCGGGTGCATGAACTCGATCGGGTCTTCCAGGGTGATGATGTGCCCGGGGAAACTGCTGTTGCGGTGATCGATCATCGCCGCCAGCGAGGTCGACTTGCCCGAACCGGTGGCGCCCGCCACCACGATCAGGCCGTGCTTCTGCTCCACCAGTTTCTTCAGCACCTGTGGCAGGCCCAGGCCGTCCACCGTGGGGATATCGCCCTTCACGTGACGCATCACGATCGACACATCGTTACGCTGACGGAAGGCATTGCCGCGGAAGCGCCCGACACCGGAGATGGAGAAGGAGAAGTCCACCTCGCCGGTCTCCTCGAATTCGCTCATCTTCTTGTCGGTGAGCATGGAGCGCAGGATGCGCTCGGTGTCGCCGAAGTTGAGCACCTTGTCCAGCATCTTGAAGCCGAAGCCGCCCTTGATGGTGGGCTTGGCGCCGGTATGCAGGAACAGGTCGGCGCCACCATTGTTCACCATCACGCTCAGGTAGGCGCCGATCTTGGCTTCTGGGTTGTTGCGCGAATCCTGCCCGGCAGGTGCTTCGCTGGCCTCGATTGTCTGTGTATCCAAGAGTTTTATCCTTGCAATTGGGTTTCCGCTGCCTTTGGCGGGCAACGCATCGACAGCAGCGTTGCAACAGCCGGATACCCGCTTAACGGCAAGAGTGCGGGATACTGAAGAAAGGCCGTCTGCAGGATCAGCAGCGCCTGCCGCTAAAATCGTGACCAAAGTTTCCTCCACCCACGACAACGGAGAGCACGCCATGCACGTCACCCTGGTTCACGTTTACGTCAAAGCCGATCGCGTGGAGGACTTCATCCGCGCCACGACCTCGAACCACGAGAACTCGGTGCGCGAGCCGGACAATCTGCGCTTCGACGTGTTGCAGGACCCGCAGGATGCGACCCACTTCATCCTTTACGAGGCCTACCAGGACGAGGCGGGCGCCAAGGCACACAAGCAGACCGAGCACTACCTGCTGTGGCGCGACACTGTCGCCGACATGATGGCCAAGCCGCGTGAAGGGGTACCGATGCTCGGCCTGATGCCCTGAGCGGCCAGGCCCAGGGGTCGGAGTCGGCCCTCGCGAACACCAGCGATTGCCTCCTGCCCGGCGCCAGGCCGACTCCGACCCCTCACCTGCGCGCCCTCTCACCTGCATCCCCTCCCTGCTGGCTGCCGGCCGGCGGCACATGGCAAGATTGGGCTGAATCCAACAACAACGGCGAATGCCCATGCTCCCTCCGTTCAACAGCCACTTCGACGTCGCCCGCCTGCCGGCCATCCACTTTGCCGACGGTGCCATCGCCCAGCTGCCGCAGATCATCGCCGGCTACCAGGGCAATGTGCTGCTGGTGACCGGCAAGGCCTCGTTCCTCGCCACCGACCACTGGCAGCAACTGAGCGCTGAGCTGGATGCACGTGACATCCGCTGGCAGCAGTTCGGCGTGGCCGACGAGCCCTCGCCGCAGCTGGTCGACGAGGCGGTCGCACGCTTTCGCGACGACGAAATCCAGGTGGTGGCCGGCATCGGCGGCGGCAGCGTGCTGGACGCCGCCAAGGCGATCGCCGGGCTGCTGCCCAGCGGCAACTCGGTGATGGATCACCTCGAAGGGGTCGGCCGCGGCATCCCCTACAGCGGCCCGGCCCTGCCGTGGATCGCGGTGCCGACCACCGCCGGTACCGGCAGCGAGGCGACCAAGAACGCCGTGCTGTCGGTGCGCGGCAAACACGGCTTCAAGAAATCCTTCCGCGACGAACAGCTGGTCGCCGAGGTGGCGCTGATCGATCCGCAGCTGCTGGCCAGCTGCCCGCCGATCCTGCTCGCCGCCAACGGCATGGATGCCTTCACCCAGTTGCTCGAATCCTGGGTGTCGCTGCGCGCCAGCCCGTTCACCGATGCGCTCGCCAGCTCCGGCATGCAGGCCTTCCGCGACGGCTTCTGGCCAGCCTGGGAAAACAAATCGGGTGCCGCCCAGGGGCGCGCGCGCATGGCCTATGCCTCGCTGTGCTCCGGCATCACCCTGGCGCAGGCCGGTCTGGGCTCGGTGCACGGCCTGGCCTCGCCACTCGGCGCCTTCTTCCCGATCCCGCACGGCATCGTCTGCGGCACCCTGGTGGCGCAGGCGACGCGGGTCAACATCCAGGTGATGCGCGAACGCGATCCGCAAAACCCGGCACTGCGCAAGTATGCCGAGGCCGGGCTGCTGCTCGGCGGCATCATGTACGCCAGCGAGGAAGAGGCGCAGGACGGCCTGGTGGAAATCCTCGAACAATGGACCGAGCGGCTGCAGCTGCCGCGCCTGTCGCACTTCGGCATGAGCGAGTCCGACATGCACCGGGTGGTCGCCAACTGTCGCGGCGGCAGCATGCAGACCAACCCGATCAAACTGCACGACGAGGAAGTGGCGCGGGTATTACAGGCCCGCCTCTAGACCACACTGCCTGGCGACCCCTGCGTGTCGCGGTAAAGAAACTGCGGCGGCGGCCGCTGACATCTGTTGAAACATCATTATTCAGGCAGGGGCCCCACATGCCACCTTCTCATCGCAGCCTGCCCATGCCCACAGGGCGGATTTGCGCGGCACAGTCAGCGGCAGCTCGCGTGTCGCCGCGCAGGCCCACGGCCCGGCCCGCAAGGATCGAGCGATAACGTGACCGGTTCATTGAACATGTTGCGCTGTTCCCTGCGCCGGCGGCTGCTCGCCAGCCCGCTGCTCGGCCTGCTGTTGGTACTGGTGCTCACCGGTACCTACCTGTGGCATGCCGAATCCTCCAACCGCCTGATGCTGCACCTGGCCGACCAGGACCTGGCCCTGCTGGACCGCTACACCGATCAATTTGCGCGCCTGTCACAGCATCACATGTCGCTGAACCATCTGCTGTACGAGGCCCAGAGCCGGCAAGGCACAGATATCAGCCAGCGTGGCAGCGCGATCCTCGACGACATCCACCACACCATCGAGGCGATCCGGCGCCTGGCGACCAGCGAGACCCTCGGGTCCGACCTGCAAACGTTTGCCGAGCAACATGCCCCGGAGCTGACCGAACAACTCGAAGCCTACCGCGCCAGCGTCATCAGCGCGGTGGAGACGACCTCGGTGCAACCGGGGCTGGCCGGCACTTACCTGGTCAGGACCAACCAGCAGTTTTCACTCTTGCATGCCACCTTCACCGAACTGCTGAGGCGCGCGCGCGCGGAGTTGCGCCACGAGGTCGATACCCACGTCGCCGACAACCGCCACGGCATCTACCTGCTGGCGCTGGGCGGCCTGATCGTCTCGGTGATCATCCTGTTGCTCAGCTATACCGCCTCGGCACGCCTGTCGAGGCGTCTGCAACAGCAGCTACACAGGCTCAACGAACTGAGCCGCTCGGCCGGCGGCGAGTCGGTACACAGCGATGCCGATGAACTGGAGCGCATATCGTCCGCAATCGAAGTATTCCGTGGTTTGCTGCACACCATCAGCGAACAGGAACAGATCCTGGCGACGAAAAACGCGGAACTGCTGAGCGAGATCGAGGAGCGCGCGGAAGCGGAGGACGCCTTGCTGGAAGCCAAGCGCGATCTCGAGGCGAAGGTGGCCGAACGCACCCGGGACCTGAGCGCGGCCAACGACGCACTGCAGGTAGAGGTGGACCAGCGCAAACGCGCCGAACTCAGCCTGTCGTTGTACAAGCAGGTCATCGACAGTACCGATGATGCGGTGGTGATCACCGACAGCGAGGGTCGGATCATCGAGGTCAACCCCGCTTATGAGCGCAAACTGGGTTACCCGCGTGAGGAACTGATCGGGCACACGCCTGCCGTGGTCCGGTCCGGCGTGCAGAGCGCAGAGTTCTACCAGGAGATGTGGAATGCCCTGACCAGCGGCAGCCACCACTGGAGCGGCGAGATCTGGAACAAGACCAAGTCCGGCAAGGTGCTGCCTTTCTGGCAGACCATCAACGCGGTGCTCGATCAGGACGGCAGACCCTCGCAGTACATCTGTCTGGCGCGGGACATCAGCGAACTGAAGAAGGCCGAGGAAAACCTCGAACAACTGGCCTATTACGACCCGCTCACCGGCCTGCCGAACCGTGCCCTGTTCAACGACCGCCTGCACCAGGCGATCGTCTCCGCCAATCGCCACGACACCCGCCTGGCGGTGCTGTTCGTCGACCTCGACCACTTCAAGGAGGTCAACGACACCCTCGGCCACCTGGTCGGTGACGCACTGCTGGTACAGGTGGCGGGGCGCCTGACCCAGGTATTGCGCGACGACGATACCGTGTCGCGCCTCGGCGGCGACGAGTTCACCATCATCCTGTCGGACATCCACGAAGCGAAAAACGTCGAGCTGGTAGCGGACAAGATCCTCCACTCGCTGCACCTGCCGTTCACCATCGGCGAGTACAAGGTGCAGATCGGCGCCAGCATCGGCATTGCCCTGTTCCCGGATCACGGCGCGGATGCCGACCGCCTGAAGAAGAACGCCGATGCCGCCATGTACCAGGCCAAGGAGTTCGGCCGCAACCGTTACCAGGTGTTCGATGCCGAGTTGCAGGAAGAGAGCGTGCAGCGCCGCAGCCTGCTCAAGCGCCTGCGCGAGGCACTGGACAACGACGGCTTCAGCCTGCATTACCAGCCGATCGTCGACCTGGCGAGCGGGCAGGTCGACGAGGTCGAGACCCTGATCCGCTGGCAGGACCAGCACGGCGCATGGATTTCGCCCGCCGAGTTCATCCCGATTGCCGAGGAACACGGCCTGATCACCGAGATCGACAACTGGGTGCTGCAGCAGGCCTGCCAATTCGCGGTGCGCGCGGGCGACTCACTGCGGGTACACGTGAACCTGTCGGCGACCCTGTTCCACAATCCAGAGACCCCGCAGCTGATCTTCAAGCACCTCGACAGCAGCGGCCTGGACCCGCAACGGCTGTGCATAGAGATCACCGAAACCGCGGTGATCGGCGACCCCAAGGCGGCGCGCGAGATCGTCGAGCAGGTCAGCCGGCGCGGCGTGTCCTTCGCCCTGGACGACTTCGGTACCGGCTACTCCTCGCTGACCCACCTCACCCGCTTCCCGCTGCAGCGGCTGAAGATCGACCGCA
>Ga0272444_10001458_pt1 | contig 22798 bp, 15 predicted proteins | sample SSMForm13_FD_201033 | JGI IMG/M metagenome (GOLD analysis project Ga0272444, IMG submission 201033) | Marine sediment archaeal communities from Little Sippewissett salt marsh, Falmouth, MA, United States - SSM-Form-13 | ecosystem: Environmental > Aquatic > Marine > Wetlands > Sediment ...
ATGTTTCAGCTGGATAGAGTGCTTGCCTCCGGAGCAAGAAGTCGTGGGTTCGAATCCCGCCGGGCGTAGTTTCACATCTTTTTAAAATAAGGGCTTATAGTCACTAGAAATGAATGCCGGGAATTGCCGGAAATAAAACGCCGCAGAATAACTGTCATTTCCTATCTATCCTTGGCCTTCCTCGCGTCCGAACCGCGTCGCCCTTTTCAAGAATCCGGTCCTGTTCGGCCTTCTTGAAGACGAGCCTGCCACCGATTTTTGTGCGGCACAATGCACTTTTCTTGATTAGACGCTGCAAGGCCATGTCAGGCCGTGCAAGCTCAAGGCGGTCCAGGCCGAATATGATTGCTTCTTCGGCCCATAACTCCCCCCTGCTGGCGAATTCCTTTTCCGGGCTGTTCACTTCTCCCGCTTCCATCTTGCCAGCATCCGATCCACCCGCCGTCTGGGCGCTCAACGCTGGGCGTCTTGACATTGCTAAGGCGTCGCCACGCTCGTCTCACTGAAAATGGAAGCCTCCGGCCCCTTCGGCGGCACGCTGAATGACGTGCTGGATTGCATGGCCGACTGAATCCAGGCACATTCACCTCGCCGTGGAACCGAAAGGGCGCTTGCCAGCTTCGCGGTTCGAGGTAGAATTCTCAGAAGGATCAACGGATCCGGCGCTCCGGGATCGCCAGGAGCCCATCGAGAAAGTCCCTGCAGAAAGGAACTCGACAGAAACATGTCCACGAAAACGCTCAAACTCAAGGCCGCCCCCCGGCTCTACGTCAGCGCGGATACCGCCCTGAATCTCAAGGACAAGCTGCACAGCCCGTTTCTCCATTCCCTGGCCGGGAAGGTGCTCTCGGACGCCGAGCGGCTCGTGCGGTCGCGCCCCTTGAAGGAAGGATCGGGGTCGTCGTACCAGGGCGTGACACGCCCGATCGACAGATCCTTGCAGTGCCTGACCTGCGCCTGGGTGCTGACGCACGACGCGCGTTATCGCAAGGCCGCGATCCGGCGCCTGGCCAACCTCCAGACGTTCAACCACATCAGTTGCGAAGCCAACATCGCCACCCCGGCGGATGTGGAGTTGCCGTTCTGCCTGAGCTACGGTGAACTGTCGGCTACGGTCGGGCTGATGTATGACCTGTTTCGCGGCGACATGACCGACGCCGAACGGCAGGTCTTCTTCGCCGTGCTGGACCGGTTTCTGATGCGTGAAGCCGTCAAGTGCCTCGACAATCCGCCCTGGTGGGCGAACAAGGAGTGGTCAAACTGGAACGGGGTCTGCTGCGGGGGCATGGGCATCATGGCGCTGGCTTTTTATGACGACTTGCCGGACGCGCGCCGGCTGATCCCTTTCGTGGAGAAGAGCCTCGGCGAGTATTTCAAGTCCTTCATCAAGAACGGCGGCGGCTGCCACGAGGGAACGGGCTATTGGAACTACGGCATGAACTACGCCATGCGGTATCTGCTGAGCTGGGAGAACGCCACGGGTCGCAAACACCCGGCGCTGAAGATCCGGCAGCTTGGTCAATCGCTGTTCTTCCCGCTCGACTTTACAGGAATCACCTTCGGCGACAACGACGGGTGGGGTCCGACGTGTTTCTTCTTCCTGCTGGCCAAACGCATGAACCAGCCGCGTGCCGCGCTGAACGCGACCACATATCTGTTGAACCCCGGGGGGGATAAAAGAATCCGCCGAGACAGGTGGCCCGCGGGCGGCGAAGTGCTGTACGCTGCGGAGTGCATTCCCACCGAGGCGGAGATGAAGGAGCTCCGCCATTCGCACCTCAACAAGCGGGTGCCGGTGGCACGTATTTACAAGGGAATGGACTGGGCCGCGCTGGCAGATGACGAGGCCTTTCCGCGACTTCGCATGTCTGTCCGAGGCGGTTCGAGTGCGATCGCTGGGCACGGCATGCTCGACCTGCTGAGCTTTCGCTGCCGTGTCAACGGGGAGCTCATGATTTCCGATCAGCAGGACGGTGGGTACATGGCCACAACGTTCACGCAGCGTGGCCACGAGATATACGGTCGCAGTGCCGCATCGAAGAGCACCATCTTCGTGGACGGCCTCGGCTGTGCAGCCAACGCGGTCTGCAACCGAACAGAAATCGTGAAGAGGGACGGGCTTCTGGGGATCCGCATCGATGCGTCTCAGGCCTACATGCCGCAATGGAAAAAGTTGTTCATCGGACGGCTTGTGCTGATGGTGGAGAATGCCTACTGGCTGGTGATCGATCATGTGCGGGGAGCGAATATGGTGGACACGCACTGGATGGAATCGCGTTTCCACACGCCGGCCGCGTACCAGGCGAGGAAGACGGGCGTTTCCCTAAAGAGCGGCAAGCAGTCAATGCAGATCACTTTCGCGGCCCTGGAAGCGGGCATATTGCAGGAGTCCCGTGGAATGCCATCGCAACCGTCGGTGAAACAGAGCACGATCTTTCGCTGGATGAGCGCGGAGAGATACCACGACAACCTGCACGCAACGGCACTCAGCCCTGGCGGCAAGAAGCTGGGCCTGGCGATCCGCCGGGACAAGGCCAAGGGATACAGTGTCGAGGTGACGGGCGCGGGTGGCTACCGACGCATCATTGGGCTCACGTCCACATTGAAGCTGAGGAGTTAAGCCGACGCGGCATCACGAAGCCGCGGGCAGGTCGACCACTACAAGGAAACGCGATCTGTTCTATTCCTCGCGGCCTCCCCGGATGGTTCCGGCAGTGATCTTCAACTCGTCGCGGTGCTTGATGTCGACAATTTTGCCATCGGTCAGGTAGACAACGCGATCGGACGCGGCGAGCATCTTGTGGTCGTGCGTTGCACTGATGACGGTAACGTTGTCGTCGCGCACGAGCGATTCAAGGATGTGGATGATCTCCTCGCCGGTCTTCAGGTCGAGGTTGCCCGTCGGTTCATCGGCCAGCACGATCGCCGGATCGTTGGCCAGAGCTCTGGCGACGGCGACTCGCTGTTGCTGCCCGCCGGAAAGCTGCGCGGGCTTGTTAAGCAGCCGATCCTTAAGGCCAACGCGGGTGAGCAGTTCGACGGCCTTATCGCGGGCGTCCGTCTCAGGCATACCACCGAAGAGCATCGGGAGCATGACGTTCTCCAGCGCACTCTGAACGGGGATGAGGTTGAACGTCTGAAAGATGTAGCCGATCTTATGGCAGCGAAGCCAAGCCAGCTCGAAGGTGTCCAGTGCGGCGATGTCGACTTCGTCGATAAACACCTGCCCGGTATTCGGCTTGTCCAGCCCGCCTATCATGTTGAACAGCGTACTCTTACCCGACCCGGACGGGCCCATGATGGATACGTACTCACCCCGGCGAACGGAAAAGTCAACGCCTCCGAGAGCGTGGACGGGCTGGCCGCCGAGATGGTAGGTGCGCGTTACGCCAACGGCACGGACGACCTCGGTGGATTGCAGGGCGTCTTGGAGTTCGGCGTTGTTGGCTTCGGGTTCGGGCCCTTGCGCCTTGGGTTCGACATCAGATTCACTCATGGGATCAGATCTCCGATCGCAGGGCAACGACCGGCTGCATCCGCGCGGCCCGCCATGCGGGGTATGAAGCGCCGCCTACGGTCAGGACAACGCCGATCAGGTAACAAAAACCGATAATCTGCAATATCTTTATCCAGGGCATTGTCCACCAGGCCGCGCTGCCGTAGTTCGCCCAGGCTTCGACGGTTGCCAGAATCAGGCCGATCAAAACACCGAAGGTGGTGCCCACCGCGCCGATAAAGACGCTCTCAAGAAGAAACAGCCGCACAATCAGCGAGTCCAATGCGCCGAGGCACTTCATGGTTCCGATTTCCTGGAAACGCTCGGTCACGCTCATCAGCATCGCATTCAGGATGCCGACAAAGGAGATCATCAACGCCAGGCCAGCCATCCAGCGGCTCTGGATGGTGGCATCGTTGGCAGCGAAGTTGGTCAGCACTCCCTGGCGTTCCAGTTCGGCCTTAAGTTCTGGGGAAGCTCCGAGGGCGATGGCGCGGAACAAGGCGTCGGACGAGAGAACATAGGTCAAGAATGCCAGAGCTAGCACGATGCCGCTGACGACAAGGATCGATCGGAACAGCCTGACGCGAATGGACTGCCAGGCCATCCCGACGGACTTCCAGAACGAAAGTTGGATCTGTCGGCGAATGATCTTTTTGTCTTGTGCCATAATGCTTGTCTCTGCTGGTTGTACTGGTGGCCGCTACTTCCGACCCTTTGCAAAGCTGCTCTTGGAGACTTCCATGAAGATCAGGCCTTTGGCCATGAGCGTCTTGAGAAACCTGCTGACCGCCAGTTCCGCCTCGGCTGGTCCAAGCCCGTTGTCCGCGGCAAAGCGTTTGATGATACGGCGAACATTGCTCTTGCCATCGCAGGCTTCGTAGACCTGCATGCCGAACCGGTCCAGGCCGTAGGACCGCTCCATCTTGGGCTTGCCGCCGATGATCCGGACCCACCGCGGGCTATCGAGCATCACGGTGACCAGCGCGCCGCCATTGTCTCGCGGCTCGGTCTTTACCCGCGGGATCTGCCTCGGCCTGCCTTCTATCGCCGCCTTGCGCGGGAGTTTCTTGTTGGACTGAGCCATGTCTAAAGAGTCTCCTCGAGTTGATTCATCGTCAGAATCATCCGGCGAAGGAGTGCGTCATCGTGCTGCCGACAACTATCGTGCTCAACCAACAGCAGTCGCCCGGTTTCGGCATCTCGGACCGCAGCGCCAGTACTGTAGAGGGGTCGCACCACGCCCAGCGGAAACGGGTAGACCCTCACGCCCTTTCGTCGCAGGCCTTTCAGCCGCTTGCCATCGTGCTCGATAACCCAGTTCTCGTCGGTATCCCCGCAGAAGTGTCGTCGCGTGCGGAATCGGGAGAATTCCAGCCAGTCGGCCATCTCTCTGCGTTCCAGGGCGAGATCGGCCGGATAGATCTGCCGGAGCATCAGCGTCTGTCTGTTCGGCCCGGTAAACTGAAGCGACAGGTCGCCCAGGAGCAACTCGTGCTTGTCGATGACGAAATCGGCCGGCACATGGAACAGGCTGTCGAACACTGCCCAGACGGTCGGTGCGCTCATTTGGGCGGCGCGAAGCGATTTCAGCGCGCGCCACGGGGCGCTGCGCCCGCCGGATTCCTGCGGGGCGATGACGGCTTCGATCTGCACACCGGCGTCCGGGGCCCAGCCGTACCAAAGTGTGAGCGGACCGCCCTTGCCTCGCTTGCGGCGGCGGCTTTTCGCCAGCGAGACCGGTTCAAATCCGTCCGGTGAGGGACATGTGTCGTCATCGTCGATCTTGGCTTTCACGGCCTTGAGTCGACGGCGCAGCCAGCGGTCGGGCTGGAAGCGCTTGAGTTTTGGCCGCCACCACTTCAACTGCATCACCACGTCTGCGCCTCGGCCAAGAATCATGGTGCCACAGGAGTGCTCGCCCTCGATTTTCAGGGGCCGCCACTGCGCCGGCACGTCCATGCGCCACCCGGCCCAGGCCAGGCAGCCTGGACTGGCAGGACGTTTCGAGGCGGCGGCAGATTGTTGCCTGGTGGCCAACATGGCAGTTGTTATTCCTACACTGGAAGTTTCGTGGCACTCTTGCTCATGACGACGAAGCCCAGGCTCAGCATGGTGATCAACCCGATGCCGGCGGCGAAGCCCGCAGCGAAGACAATACGGTATTTCGGCCATTTATCGCCGAACCATTTCCGGCAAACATACCGGCCCAGCAGGGCACCGATAAACATGGGAATGATCGCGTGCGGGGCGGACTGGTCAAGCCCGCGCACGACGCCATAGACCAGGAACACCGGCAAACCGAAGTGGCTGAGCGTGGCGTAGACGCCCAACGCCAGCGCAAAGCCAGCAGAAATATATTGCCAGTTAAACGCTTGTTGGAAGGGGCTGACGGCCTCTCCAGGCAGTGTCGCCGAGTAGATCAGCCCTTGCTGAAACGCGCGGAGTTCCCAAAACTCGTTGGCGTAGGGGAATAGATCGCTGGGCACTTCGGAGATCGACCAGATGAACTGGGCGAAGATGACCGTGCCGACAGCCATGATCGGGAAGATGAGCAATTCGGCCTTGATCAGCGAGGTAAACTTGCAGCCTGTCAGTTCGGTGGTGCGGAAGAACTTCACCTGGTTGGCGTAGTTGTGCAGCGGTATCGGGGCGAACCAGATTGCCGCGCCCTTGTATCCCGAGAGGATAAACGTCGCCTCGCGGACAAACGGGATCTGCACCTGTTGGCCGACGATGCCTTCCATTCGCGCAGAGACGTAGCTGATCAGCGGTGTGTAGACAAATCCGTAGAAGATCAGGATCCACAGTGGAAATTTCGTTCCGCCCTCAGGGATCGGCGACCAGTGGTTCACCAGCAGGTACGACAGCACAATATAGGAGACTGTCGAGAACAGATAGATGCCAAGGGCGATCCAGATGGAGAAGTCGCCTCGCCCTGGTGGCGGCTTGAACAGCTTGGACCAGTCCGTCCTGCTGGTGCCGGAGATACCCATCTCTCGGCGTTTCTTGCGGTAGCTGAGATAGAGATGCACAAATCCGATAATCGCGATGGCGAATAGCAGACCAAGGCGGAAGCTGAAGTAGAAGTCCATCGTGTTCGACTGGATGGTGTGAATCCCGCCGAGCCCCGGCTCCCATCCATGCAGCAGACCAGTCTTAAACAGTATGGGGTTCGCGATTGTGGTCACGAGCAGCCCGATGAAGCTGCCAACCATCGCCCAGAACGGCAAGACCATCCCCAGCACAACAAACGACAAGTCGAAACTGATCATCATCGGCATCGCGGGCAATGCCTGCTCCGTGTAGCCGGTCAAGTCAACAAACGGCAGGGGAAGGATTCGCACGGAACTCGTGAAGATGGCACTGGTAATGTTCGGAATCGCCAGATAGATCGCCCCGAACGCAAGACCGGCCGCGCCGCCAATACTGAATGTCCGCCATTGCCAACTGTCTTTCTGGCTGGTCGCGTCGGCCAGCGCCGTCATGCCCATCGCACCCACCGGCGCCATCGGGAAGGGAAGTTCCTCGACATCGCTGGTCAGGCGGAACATCACGTAGCCCAGCCCAAAGTGGTCCAGCCGGGAGATGAACATCTGCAGCAGCATCAGGCCGATCGGCAACATCCAGGCCATCATCATGAAGTCGCGCTGGGCCAGAACCGATGGGTCGGATGGAGCAAACCACTGGGGGATGTACTCGGCGATGCCGAGGCGGCGCATCTCCTCGGATTGAACCAGGAACTGCTGCCACAACAGGCCTCCGCCGGTGTGGATCACAGCGCCACACATGTAGAACAAGACAAAGATTTCCGGGCGTTTGAGCGTCTTCAGTGCACGGCGGGCTACTTCGATGTACAGGATTACCGTTACCCACTGCGCAGCCGCGCCCATCTCGACACCGGCAACCAACTGCATATACAACTGCGCGGGGGTCATCAGCAGGCCGACGAACAAAGCCATCACCACGGTGCCGATGTTGACACCGTCTTCGTAGTGATCTGGACGTTTAACCAGATCCCGAAACTCCTTGAATTCTTTGTCTTCGCGCATCTATACCCGCTTTCGATCAGGCATATTTCGTTCGTCGCAATTCATTTTTCGTTGTCACTTTCAAGTTGTTTCAGCTTGACCGATCCAAGGCATGGCGGCCAGCGATTCTTGCCCGTGGGATAAAAACTCCAGAATGCGCTCGGGCTCGAGCCGTCGCCAGCCGAGCAACTGCCGGCGCAGGTCGCCCAAGAACACACGGTTGAGCCGGTGCCAGGCCCCCGCAGACCCGGAGGCCCGACGTAGCTCTAGGTTGATTCCGTAGATGTCTGCCATATCGGTCGGCTCGATGGTCAGGCGGACTTCCTGCCGGACGCCCAGGTCGTACGGTGCCAACCAAACGGTGCCCTCGATACCCATCGCTTCCAGCCCATCGACGGATTTGCGGAATGTCGTGAGTTTGTCGGTGCTGAAGTGCCCAATACTGCCCTCGGCATGGGCGTCGAGGTACTCCAGCAGATATGCCGCGACGCCGTTGGCTGTTTTGGCGCTAACGGTAAACGGCAGCGTGTCTCGGATGATTCCGTCGATCGGCTTCGGGACAGTCCATGTCCGCTTGTTGGACGGAGCCGCCATTCGACCAGCGAGGTAAGCCGGGATCAACGCCGCAATCATCACTACCACCAGAACCATGAAGATGATCATAATCGCATGGGAACCGGAGTAGTTCAACGTCATTCCCCCGAGCCAGTTCAGGGCGTCGAGAATCGCGGCGGCAGCCTGGCCGACGACATAGCCGAACACCGAGCCCATCAGTCCGTAGGTCATCGCCTCGGCTAGGAAAAGGAACCCCACGTGGATTGGCGCCAGGCCGAGCGAGGTGTAGATGTATATCTCATGACGGCGTTCGGCAATCGAACTGAGCATCGTGTTGAAGATGATCGACGCGGCGATGATCAGCGGAATCAGCAGGCTCTTGGGCACTGACGGCAACAGAGGGGTCGAGGCGAGCACCTGTAGCGGCTCGCCTTCAGTGCCGTAAAGCACACTGAATGCGAAACGGTCGGCCAGATTTTCGGCCACAGCGCGAGCCTGCTGGGCGTCATCGGCGTGGATCGCCACCGATTGCAGCGTGCAACTGCGTTGCTCTTCGAGCATCTCCCGCGGCAGGATCAGCACGGACTCGCCCGGGGCGGCGCGTAATTCCCGTTCAGCCACCGCCGAGCCGGCCTCCTCGGCCGCGGCCATCTCTTGCAGCGAGGTCTCCCCGGTCCGCGTAGCTTTGGACCGATTCAGCTGGTCGCTCGTCATGGTTGTGTAGTCCAACGGGGCGAGGGAGCGTCCGTCCAAATCGCGTGCCTTGAGGTCGAATTCATCGCCATCGAACACATCAACCAACTTCAGGGCTTCCCCGGCAACGAGGACACTGTCGCCCTGCTTGACGCCGAGATGTTCAGCGGCCTGTTTTGCCATAACGCAACTGGCGACGGCCTTGCCCCAGTGGGGCAAAAGTTTCTGGATGCTGGAAATATTGGACTCGGCAGGATCGAGCCCCAATGCCGCGAAGAACTCGACGTGCTTGCCCGTTTTCGGGTTTACCGCGTTCAGTCGCCATTTGTTCGTCGGCACCGACCACCACATTCGGCCGACGATGTCGTCTCGCTCAATGCCGTCACAGACTCCGATGAGGCAGTTTCGGATGGCGTCCAGTGTTGCATCTGGAAGGGGACGCGAACTGGTCTGGCGGATCAAAACGCCGGTGAAATTGGCTTTCTGGTCCAGGGAGTACTGACGGTAGCCCTTGTACTGGCTGGTCGAAACGAAACACAACAGGCCGAACGTAATCAGCACCACGGTCATGCCCGTCAGAAACGTGCGCAGCTTTCGGCGCCGCATGTTGGCGATGCTCAGGCGGATCGCGGTGCTCAGCACACCCAAACGCGAGGTCTTGGCGCTGCTGGACTCGGCTTGGCCGGAGCGGAGTTTGGCCAACTCGGACTCGAACTTGCGCAAGATCAATATGATTACCAGCAGGCTCATGAAGATGATGCCAAAGGCCATGATAACCGTCAGCGGTTGGGTGGAGATCTTGAACGCCGGATGAACCATCCAGAGGATGCCCGTCATGATCGCGAAGATTATGAGCGTCCCGATGATCTGGTGAACGATCTTCACCGACGCAACCACCAGGCGCTCCATCACCACGGCGAACGGAACCAGCAGCATCAACATCAGCACCGCCCCGCGTACAACGTCGTTGGCCATATCAAGCACAGCCTGGTAAACGCGTGCTTCGGTGGCTAGCGCATCGCCGGCGTTGCGGACGAACGCTGCACCTCGGTCGGCCTCCAACTGGGTTTTGGCTTCGGCCAGTCGCTCACCGGACTTCGCGTGCATCTCGTTGATCGCCGCGCTGGTGATCCCGGCGGCGGCGTAATCTGAAATACGTCGTTCATCGAGACGATACCAGTCCTTGGCGCCCTGGTACAGCGGGTCGGCCGGGAGTTGCACGCCGTTGCGGAAACCCTCGATAAGTTTTCGGATCGAGGTGTCGGGGTTGGCCACCGGGTCGTCCACGTTCAGCAGCGCCATGCGGTTGCGGGTAATGCCGGCCCGCAGAACGAGTTGCCATTGAACCTTCGGCTCGATCAGGCAACTGACCAAGCCGTCATAAATCATCATGTTCATCCGCTTGGGCGCGCTTTGAGAGCGAGCGTCCAAGAGGCTGGCGTTGGGCAGAGGCATCAGGTAGCGGGGGTCCTGCAGGCCCGTAACGGTCAGTTCAGTACAGGAGAACATCACGCCGCGGAAAGGCGTCTTGTTCTTGTAGCCATAGGCCAATGTGTTATGGAGTTTGACGCCACGTCCGGCGCGATTCAGGTCGATGGCGCGCGTGATGGCGCCATATTCGTCGAGTTTGTAGGATTCCATGTGGAATCCCCCCAGCCAGCTACGAGAGCGGGCGGGGATAAACTGAAACAGCGCCCGTCCGTCCGGACCGGTGAAACGGAATTCGTATCGCCGCATGCCAGCCGCCAGCGGCCAACCGGAGGGCGTAAAACTGTCGGTCCTGAACGGGCCGAAAACCAACGTGGTCAGATACCCCTCCATTGGCAGGCGAGGCACCGGCGTTCCAGGGGATACGTCAACAGTGGCGGTACGGACCCGCACCCAGTCGGCGGACTGGGTGGGTCGCTGGCCAATGTCGAAATCCTTGTGGTAGTCCTTGACGGCGTCCCGGTCGTCGGCGCCGGTCAGGGCATCGAGCATCGAGATCGTCGCATCGATTTGCGGCCCCAGACGCGACCAGTTCAGTCGCTCCACCTGGTCGAAGGGTGTATCGACGCGATCACGGTAGCCGTTCAGCGTCGCCCAGGTCATCGAATAGGTCTGAAAACTCGCCACGGGGGTAATTGCGGCCACGTTGCCCTGCATGTGCGTGTCGGCCGAACGAAGGTCCGTTAACGGACGGAGGTTCACGACGCGCCGCTGAGCCTCGTCGGGCCAGATCTTCTCGGGGGCCTTGATGATCTTCGCTTCCACCCATTCCTGGAACGGTCTGGAGTTGCCGGCCTGGCCCAGGATCATGAAGCCACAATGCTGCAACGGGCCGACGCACATGCCCGCGTCAGACAGGTCCAGTCCTAGCATGAAGCCGACCGGTCTGGTGGTGGTCTTGTCCTTGCCTTCAGTGGGCACCAAACCCAACGCCCGGGTCAACTCGTCCCGCATCTGTCGGCGTCGCTCGGAGGCGTCGGCCACCGCCTTGGCCTGCTCGTACTGGCCTTTTGTGCGGTGCCACGCCTTGGCCCAAAGTTCGGCGCCAAGTTGAGCCCGCTCGCCCGAGACCGCCCTTCCGGCCAGCAAGCTTACCTCCGCACTGCGATACCTGGATCGCCTGGCCTTCGCCTTCTCAATCGCCTGCTTCACCTCATTGGTCCGCTCCTGCATACGAAGAGACTGTAGTTGCGTGTCCGCGGCAACGACCACCTTATCCACTTCATCGCGGATAAAAGTGTGGATGGGTTTGAACTTTGCGTCGGACAGGTTGGCCGGGGGCGTGTCGGAGGCCAAGTCCTTCATCAGGTTCCACGCGGCGGCGTATTCTGCCAGAATCTTGTTGTCCTCGCGAAGCGAGTCGGCGCGTTCAGCCTCGGTAACCGACAAAGCGCCGGCCATTTGGCGGGCGCCGAGCACATTAATGGACTGTGCGTCAAGGAACCCCACCATCACCGGACGATCAGGCGAATTGGCCGTAAAGTGACGCAGAAGAGTCAGCCCCATGGCTGCATCGACGGCGACATCGGCACCGGGCGTCAGGTCGGGCACGACGGACATCGCGTCGATCGGCACGCAGATCGCCAGAGCCTTGCGGCCCATCGCTTCAGGTTTCGGCTTCACCAAAACGTAAAGGTTTCGCGCCTCAACCGTCTCCCACTTCGATTCGCATACCAGCGTGGCTTCGGGGATCGAACCGGCTCGCAGCTTTTCAGCCAGTTCGCTGTCGCCGGGCACGTAAAACCGGGGCAGATATGTCGGCAGCGGCAGAAGGTGAGATGCGGCATCGCGCTGGTCGGTCTCAGGGTCGCCCAGCAGGATGACCGCCCTGGCCCCCGCGCGGATCGTCCGTCGCCATCTCTTGCCGGCCGACATCTCCATCACGGCGATTTGCCCGCGGAGACTCTTGGCGGGAATACTCTCCCACCCGCCGTCCTTGACGTAGATGAGCTTGCCGGGAATCCCACCGGGCGGCGTGCTGTGCAACCGGACAGCAGCCGGCCAGAAGGGGTAGACCTTGTACGGCGTCGGGTTCGCCTTGGGGCCGACCAGCAGTTCGGCCTTTTTCGTGCGGGGTACGACCACATCGAACTTATGCTGCCAGATCTTCAAACCGTGCCCGGAGGCCTCATCGATCTCTTCGATCTGCCTCAACAGCTTCTCGGAGACTTGCTTATGCCCCTCCGAGCCGACCAGACGCGACCTAACACCGGCAATCCATTCGGTCGCCTTGCGAACGTCCTTGGCCGCTTGTGACGGTGCCGTCGGTGCGGCAAAGCCCGGTGCGGCCGTGACTGCCGCCAGCAGTATTGTCAGGAATAACTTTGACATCAACACGTACCTTACTGATCACACGAACGATCACATCTAGGGCTGGACTATCATCGGAAGTACTTCGCAGTCCGTGGCGGCCAAGATGCTTGGAATGATCGCCCAGATCGCAGCGGAGAGCAACTGTCCAACGATTAATCCCAGGAAGAACGGCGCGGCCTTGCGGAACAATCGGGCGCCACCGAAGTGGAGGATCGACACCTTCAACACCAAACCGAGCGTAATGCTCGGCCAGCCCAAGGCCGGCAGGTAACCTCCGCCCATCAACATCCCGATCGGGTGCAGCGGCCAACTCGGCCACAGCAGACACGCCCACATCAGCAGCCCGGCCACCGTGGCACCGCCGATCATGTGGGCGGGTCGATTGTAGGTGGCTTGCTCAAACATGTCCTTGTCAGGATTCTTTAGAATCTTCTCGTGCTCTTGGAAAAGGCCCATGGCATCGGATAGCCGCCACTGGCCATATTGATTGAGTGGAGCGGCGCCGGTATAGGAGACGTCCTCGTTGTAGTTCATGTACAAATGCGTGGCCCCGCAGACCACGACGCCAAGCATCATCACCCCAAGCAGGATCCACGCCAGCCGAGCCCTACGCCGGGGATTGGCTTGTTCATCCATTCCCAGCGCATGGGTTCCCAGTCCGGTGGCGCTGACCCGCGAAGCATCCTGGAAGAACAACCCCGGGACCATCGAAAACAACACCGTCGGCCCGCTGAGCCAGGAAATCGGCAGCATCCGTATCAGATGATGGATGTACCCGCATCCGATGTTCATGAACGGAATGCCCGTCTCAGCCACCAACCGGGCGATCACCAGTGAAACAACGAAACCGATCGTAATGAATGCCAGCGCCGCGACGGGCTGGACGCCGACCCACATCAGCCACCCGGCCGCACCGAGAAAGCCGATCGCGAACGTCCAGCCGGCGGCGCGATTGTAGCTGTCGGTATCGCTCTTTGCCTGGCGGAACATCGCCCGAAACACCCGCACCCACTGGCTGCGGCCCAGCCAGACCACGCCAATGGCCAACGCCACCAGCGCCCCTGTATTCTGGTCACCGACCGCGCCTGGGTTGTAGGGCGGATAGTATGCCCTGTTGACCACCGCATAGGTCACGTACAACAGGTGGAAGAACACGATCGAAAATGCGATTCGACTCGGCATAAAGAAGGTCACGCCAACGATCAGGAACACGATCTGGTTCTTCTTGATGCTCAAAAGCTCACCGACGTTGGACAGTGCCCCTTCCGTAAAGAGGCTGCTAAGGTCCCATTTCAGCGGAATCGCCGGGACCTTCGTCGGCATGTATACGTTCGCCCCTTGCAGGCAGTACAGAAACACGACAATTACGGCGCCGATCCAGAACGACTTCTTGCGGAACATCCCCCCCATCAGTCGGCCCTCTTCGGGCGATTCCAACAAATGTTGCTGCAAGCCCAGCAGCGGGAACGCCAGACGCTCGTTGTGACGCCACTGCGGCAAGACAATCATCGCCAGACCAACCATCATCGCCAGCGAAAACAGAGCCATCCCACCCCAACTGGCCAGCGGTCCGGTCCATTTCTCCCAGGGAATCTTCTCGCCAGGAGGAAGCTTGCGTAGGAAGTAATTCGAGGCCGAGGCATCTTTGCCGTAGCCCAGCACATCCGGGAACAGGCTTTCGGGTACGTCAGCGTCCTTAATCGATTCTGCTAGCCCCGGAGTGGTGTTGATCGCCGTGGTGTTGAAAACGATCGAGTAAGGCAACTGCCGAAGCAAGCCGTGGCTGGTCACTACCGCCCCCATCAGCACCATCGAGAACACCAACGCCAATTGCCTGTGATCCAGGGCCAGCGTGCGGCTGGCGCCCGTGGTGAGCTTGCTGATCAGCCGAAGAATGGGGTTAATCAGCAGCAGCAACACGAGAATCACGAACATCGAGCTAACGGGCAGAAACGAGTCCGAAATCAACCCGGTATCAATCAGGAAATTGACATACGGCGTGACGACCCAGATGAACAACGAGCCGATCAAGCCAATGGCCAAGGCAACCAGGGTTCGCACCCAAGGGTAACCCTTCTCGCGTTTGTCAGTTACTCCCTCGACCACTCGGCATAGTCTCCAAAATTAACAACCCTGCTCGCCGGGGCTGACAGGAAAGTTCCGATCAGCCCAGTCCCATTGTCACAAACCGCTGCAGGCCAGCCGGGTTCCGGCCATCGATTTTGTTCTCTTCGATTTACTTCACGCTCGACACACTGAGCGTGCCATGCCAGTGCATACTGTAGGCTCTGTCTACTCGCCATTCAAACCGATAATCAAAGTGATCGGCGGCAAATCGCCTCTGCTGTAGCCGACCAGCGAGTTTGATGCCAGCACAATATCCGGACACACCTGGGTTTTTGACCGCACGGCGTTACGCGGTAAGCTGTTGTCTCCTTGAGAATAAAGAGATCCCGGAGGCCTATCAGTGTGCGATCAGGCAATGCCGTACATTCCTCTGCCAACCAACTGGCCGGATTCCGTCCGCCCCACCGTCCGCCGGGCCCGGACGCTGGTCGCGGCCGTCAATCGCTCGCTCAAGGCACACGGGGAGTCCGTCGATGAACTCGTTCCCTCGCCCGCTGCCTTCGACGATCAGGACACCCCGGCCGTGGGGTAGGTTACTCATCATCTTCTATTTCACGTTTGGTCTCTGGCCCAGCAGCACAATCAAAAACGCAATCATTCGACTTATCCGCATCGTTGGCGGTCATCGTGGCCGCCCTTTCATGCGCGAGCATAGCTAAAAGAAAGGATGCACCCATGCCACGGATCTTGTTCATAAACAATCTTGGAACGGACTTCGCCGACTACGTGGATGTCCCCGAGGGCACCACGATCGACAAGTTCTTCCACGACAAGCTGCCCGACCAGCAGCCCGGAGACTACCTAATCCGCGTCAACCGCCAGCCGGTAGCGAAGGACCAGATCCTCGCCGAAGGTGACCGCGTCACCGCGACTCCACTGAAAATCGAAGGCGCGCGGGTCAACTCCTGACCATCGTTCCCCGACCAATCAACACAGGCATTGGGCGGGGCGGGCTCTCACAGCTCGCCCCTTCCAATGCCATTACCTGCGGGCCACTGCCCTGGCCAGAGAGGATCAACCCACCAATGCCGCCCTCGAACAAAGAACAACCTGACCGCAAGCTGGTGAGAGTGGCCCAGTCCATCCGCGACCAGCTCAGCTGCATCGCCCGCAAACGGGACACATCCCTCGCTCAGCAACTCGGCCGGCTCACGGGCATCATCCACCAGCTCGATAGAATGCGGCGCAAGCTCAATATCTCCATGCTTCGCGGCTGGGATGCCTCGACCATCAAGCTCTGCGGGCAGGTGCCGCAGGTCCTCCGCGACATCCACTACTACCTGGGCGCCGCCCAGCGTGAGGCCGACGCCTGCGAGATCGGTGTACCCTCCCTGCGGACCATGCTGGATGACCTTCATCAGCTCCGGGTCGAGTTCGGGGACGTCGCCTACCGCCCGGAATGCGAAGGCCTGTCGGTGATCACCGACGACATCGAGCTCAAGGATGTCTTCCTCGGCCCGTTCGAGATCCGCCTGGAACCCGACGGGCTCGGCCGCCTTCCGCATCGTTGCCCAGGAATCCCACGCCGCAGCGTCCAACTCGTCGGTCACCCACCCGCACGTCTCGGATGAGAGGCTCTGCGCGGGCGATGCCCAGACCCCGATTCGCTCGGCCCTGGCAGCCGGGCGTGTGTGCGACGCATTCATGCTCATACGGTCCGTGCTGACGACGTACAACCCCAGTTCGCCCTACGTGGCCCTTGATGACTGGTACAGCCGATCCTGCCACGACTGCGGCTATCCGAGCGCCTTTTGCACAAGATGAACGGCGGGCTTTCCCGACGGGCCGATGCTTGCGGAATTGCCACTTGTGGTGCAGGTTCTGCTCGACCTCATGGCAGAGCGGTCCGCAAAGCACTTCGTTGGCCCTGCTGACGGGGAGCCTGGCCCAGCCCCGCATTCGTATATACGCGCATATCTGCTCTCCAGTGCAGGGCTGCCTTGCCTTCAGGGCTTCCCGAACCATATCGACATAGTCTCGATGCGTCATCCCCGGTCCCAGATTTCAGTTCGCTTTCGAATACAGCCGCTGGTCAAGCATATCCACCACCATACGCACCCAGGCTCGGATGTTGAGATCCGGATTCTCGCTTAAAGAACCGTCAAGTCGGCCAAGAACTTCCGCGTTCAGAGTCTCAGGCAACGCACGTGTCTTTGAAATCGCATAGATCCTGACAATCCTCAAGGCGGCCTCTTCCAAGTCTTTTCGTTCGAGCGGATAGCCGCTTAGATCCACAAGAGCCGCGCGGGGGTTATTGTGGCCCGTTCCTGTCGGGAGAAGCACCCGTTCAGCCAGTGCCTCGTACCCCGTGAACCCTTTGCTGCTTTCAAAAAGATCCGGCGTCCCGGCCGCATAGAAGCTAGTTGTTGTGCGCTGACCGATCTTGCTGGATGGCGACGCCTACTCGTTGCTCTTATCGTTGCCTTTTTCGTGTCGGTAGGCCGCGCGTCGCACGGCCAGCATCATCTCCTCAACCCTGTCGATGACTCCCGCGTGTGCGAAGCTGGCCCCCCTCGGGGTGGAACTTGATCACGAACAGTTGCGTGTCGGGTTTGGTCGCCCTGAAGCTATGGGCACCGTCGGCAGCCGAGAAAGCGACGAGTCGGCAACCTGTCTGGAAACTCGGCCCGATTGGGCCCTGAGGCAAGAAGGATCGAGTGAGCGATTTCTCGTCCTGCCCTCACGATAGAACCGGCGGCTCAGCTGGCCTTGTCCTCTCCGCTGTTTCCCCAAGCGGAGGTCGGAACACATGATACGCTACCGCGCGTCGGCGATCCGTCAAGCGAAAAGCCCGCAAGTACATGCGGCAAAGGCACTACGGCAATCACCTTTATCGCCGGCCCTGATGCAGGCCATATCGGCCTCGGTTGGACGAGTTGGTTCCAGCAAGGACTGGCACCGGCGGCCGCCAGCGCCCGGCGGGCCATTGTTTTTCGGGACGAGGGATCCAGATGGCCAGGCTCTTCCGCTGTGGCTTGGCTCAGGAGGCTGCCGGCAGGATGACCAACTCGGTGTCCCTTCTTTTAGCTATCGGAGATCCGCTCACGGAGATTCTCCATTGACGGTTGGTTTTGGCTGCCCAACCCAACGCACCCGTAAACCCGGGCTTCGGGTTGTCGCCCGCGTGGGTCAGTTCTCGTTATGGGTTGCGGCCGAGCTACCTCCGCCTCCGCCGCAACATCGCCAGCCCGCCCAGGGCCAGCAGGGACAGCGTGACGGGTTCGGGAACTACGGTGATTTCCATGCCATCGTAGAACGTGATGTACTGGGCGCCCGCGGCAGGGAATGTCTGGCTGGCGCCCCTGGCGGTGATGAGGATCTGGTCGCCAGGGTCGAGGTCCTGTTCCTCTATCCACAGCGGAGAGAGCGTAAGGTTCTCGTCGAGGTTGTTGTCGGTGGGCTTCGAGACGCTGGAAGTGTAAAGCTGATGGAACGTTGCTTCGGATGCGTCGTAGAGGACCACCGCGATATCGACGTCCGCCGAGGTCGCCCCTCCAGCCTCGCCGTTGCCGCGCCAGCCCACGGCGAAGTCGAGCGGGCCTTCCTTGGACTTCAGCGACACCTTGATCGGGTCCGGGCACGGGTTGGTCCATCGAAGTAGCGGCACGGAGTTGTAGTCGCCATACTCGCTGTCGTTCAGGAGGTGGTTCATCCAACCGGCAATGATGTCAGGCGTACCGTCATCGACCGACGCCCACCGTCCGCCTGCCGACCGGTGGTCGCTGTCCCACGTCATGGCGGAGGTGGTCAGGCGCTCATACCACGGGCTGGTCGCACCGAGCCCGCTGCCGACAGGGACGTTCGTGAAGTACTGAAAGCCCCATACGGGATTGTTCATTGCGTCGGCCGAGGGATTACCGTTGGTCGTGCCGTGATCGCCGACGGGCCTGTCCACCCAGTCGGCATCGACGTCCCACACGAAACCTGGGCTATAGCCGCCCGCATAGGCCATCGGGCTGGCGACGGCCAGCAAGACCGCCACTACCGCACATATACGACTTGATCGATTCCCCATTTTTCGCTCCCTTCTCTGTCGTGGCTCCACGACTGCAGACCTCACCCACTTGCGGCCCTCCCAACACGGGAAGCCCCGCGCGCGGCGCGAACGCAAATACACGGTTAGCAGCGTTTTTGGCCAAGATGGCCTGAGGAAGGGAGAGTTGAGCGGCTGCCCCTCGCCTCGCAGGGCCAGCGTCTAACGCCAATCCTGGAGCGTACTGCACAGATGCAAGTCTACGCACCCGACCCTAATATGTCAATTAGTTTCATCGAGAAGGTCGAGCAGTATTTTCAGTGTTTTGTTGAGTCCTGATTCTCCTCGTTCTCAGAATCCATCAGTCCGCCAGGGGCGAACCGACGACTTGCAGATCGATAGCTCGAAGGCTCAGCAGGTCCATGTTTGCTGTCGGTTGGAGCGGGGTTGTCGGGCTGACAAACGATGGCCAAGGCACTGGGGAAGCCACGAGCATCTCAACGTTGACGGGACCTCCTGTCAGGCTGACAGCCGGGGCGGTCGATCCTTCAACCGCGAGCGGCGGCACGGGCCCGACGAGAACCGCGGCGGATTGGTCGGCTGGGTCGTCCAGCGAGGGCAAGGCCTCAGCCGTGGCGGCAAGGGCCGCCACGGGAACTGTCGTCGGGAGCGGGCCGACGAAGGGCTTGCCTGCCAGAGTGTCGCCTGGGGCCAGCAGGACGGCAATAGAAGCTGTCGGCAGAAGCGGGCCGACGAAGGGCCTGCCTGTCAGCCAGTCGCCGCGGACAATCGGAGCCGCGACCGCTGCCGGCACTGGGGCCGGGCCGGTCGTCGTGAAGTTGAACTCCAGCACGTCCGCGACCTCGCCGCCGGCGCCGCTTGCGTTCTGGTCCATCAGGTTGCCAGCGATGTCCGCCACGCTGGGCCCGACGCGGACCGTGTACGTCCCGGCCGGGATCTCGCCGGCCAGCTCCGCGCGGAACGTCGCAGCGTCAATCTGCGTAATGCCCGTCACGGGCCGCTGAACGTCCACGATCTCCAGACCGCCATAGCCGTCGGCGAGGTACGCCCGCCCATCGGCCGCGACCACCGTGCGAACGTTGCCCGGCGTGTCGTGAGTGGCCAGCAGTTGCGGCGCGGCCGGGATGGCCGCATCGAGAACCAGCAGCCCGCGATAGTCATCCGCCACGTACACCAGCCCGCCCGCCACGGCCACGTCGCGAGCGAAGCCCGATGTGTTGTATCCGCCTACCCGCACGGGAGCGGCAGGGTTGGCGACGTCGATAATCTGCACACCGCTGGTGTAGTCCGCCACGTACGCAACCGTGCCGGAAACCGCCACCGCGTAGGCATTGCCCGCCGTGTCGTATCCGCCAAGGCGCACCGGCGCCGCCGGGTCGGAAACATCTATAATCTGCAGGCCAGCCTTCTCGTCGGCGACATACGCCACTGTCCCGGCCAGCGTCACCCCGCGAGCGCGACCGGCCGTGTCATACCCGCCCGTCAGTGCCGGAGCGGAGGGGGCCGAAACGTCGACAATCACCAGCCCGCCCGTATCATCCGCCACGTAGGCCAGAGAGCCCACGACGACAACGTCGTAGGCATACCCAGCCGTGTCAATCCCGCCAAGCCGCACAGGCGCTGCCGGGTCGGATACGTCGATAGCCACCAACCCCTGGAACCCATCCGCTACATACGCCGTTGTGCCGGCCACCGCCACACCGCGAGCGTTGCCGCTGGTGTCGTACCCGCCCAACCAAACCGGTGCCTCCGGGTCAGAAACATCCACAATCTGCAACCCATGGTGGTCGTCCGCCACATAAGCCGTCGTCCCCTGGACCACAGCCCCGTAGGCATATCCATCCGTATCGAACCCGCCAAGCCGCTCCGGCTGACTCAGCAGAACCCGAACATCCTCCGCCGAAACCGTAGCCGGGTCGATAGCCTCATCAAACCCAATCTCAACCGAATCCACCGCCCCAACATCCCCATCCGGCGAGTGGCTAACCAAGGCCGGCCCGGTCGTATCCACCATCACACCCAGTACCGCCGCCCCTCCGACATTGCCCAGTCCATCCACCGCCCGGACCTCGAACACGTGCGAGCCCTCGCCGGCAGTCACCGCGGCAGACAGCCCAGCCGTCAGCGTCCAGTCCCCCCCGTCCAGCCGCCACTCGTACCCCAATATCCCATCAGAATCCGCAGCCGCCGACCACGTAAACTCAAGGTTCGTCTCAGCCGTAATCCCATCCGACCCGGACGCGCCGGTATCATTCACAAGCACCAGGTCGCCCGGCGTAGAAGGAAGCGTGGAATCGACAGTGAAGCTGAAGGTGTACAGGTCGTCGGTCATTTCCCCGCCGATCCCGTCGCCATCCTGATCCATGGTATTGCCGGCAAGGTCGGTAATGCCCGGCAATATACGAACATGGTACACGCCGCTGCCCAACGGGCTGGCAAGGTCGATGCGGACCGTGACGTCATCCACGGGCGTTACGCCTGCGACTCCCGCCATCGGCGTGAGAATCCGCACGACCTGCAAACCTGATGTCCTGTCCGCCACGTACGCCATGCTGCCAGACAATGCAACACCCCAGGCATACCCCGGCAGAACGTAGTTGCCCAGTCGAACAGGCGTGGCGGGGTTGGAGACATCGATGACCTGAAGGCCGCCGTTCCAGTCCGCCACGTACGCCAGCGTGCCGACGACCTGGACATCGCGGGAACGCCCGGTTGTATTGTAACTGCCGAGGGGAATCGGTAAGGCCGGGTTAGACACGTCGATGATCTGAAGTCCGTAGTCGTAATCCGCCAGGTACACCAGGTTGCCGACCACGTCGATGCCGTAGGAAGTGCCCGGAGTGTTGTAGGAACCCACCGGTACCGGCGCGGTCGGGTTAGACACATCAAAGATAAGCAGGCCATAGTCGTTATGCGCGGTGTATGCCAGCGTGCCTACGACCTGAACGTCCTCAACCCAGCCTCCGATGTCATAAGAGCCGAGTCGAGCCGGGTTGGCCGGGTCAGAAACGTCGATGATGCACAGGCCGGAATAGTAATCGGCAACGTACGCCAGATTGCCGACGATATCGACGTCGTAAGCAAGCCCCGAGGTGTCGTAGGAACCCAGCAGCACCGGCGTGGCCGGGTCAGACACGTCAATGATCAGAAGGCCACTGTCAGAAGCCGCCACGTAGGCTTTCGTGCCTGATACGGCCACGCCAAAGGCGTACTTGGGAGTCTGGAACGCGCTCACGAGTACCAGTGCCGCCGGGTCTGATATGTCGAAGATAAGCAGACCATCGACGCCATCCGCCACATATGCCAGCGTTCCCGACACGAAAACATCCCGGGCCTCACCCGTCGTGTCATAGCCGCCCACGCCTATCGGAGTGGAAAGATGCACGAACACATCAGGGGCAGTCAGCGTTGCCGAGTCGATGGGCTCGTCGAACGTCAGCGTCAGCGAAGTGACCGGTCCGAACAAGCCGTCAGGGGAGTGGCTAACTATCCTGGGGCCGTAGTCGGCCAGAAGGGTCGCCGAGGTCCACGGCCCGACGTTGCCGGCATTGTCCACAGCGCGGACATCGAAAGTGGCCCCAGCCCCAGCGGCCAGGTGCGTATCGGCCTGCCTTGCCGCCTGCTCAACCCAGTCGCCGCCGTCGATGCGGTACTGATAGCGCCATATGCCATTAGTGTCGGCCGGTGCTTCCCAATGCAGCACGGCGCCGTCAAGCCTCAAGCCCGTCGGGGCTTCGGGGGCGGTGACATCAACGACAATGTCGATGGAAGACGCGGCCCCGACGTTGCCGAGGTTGTCCACGGCCCGAACTTCGAAGGTATGCGGGCCTTCCCCGGCCGCGATCTTGCCAGCCGGCTCGATCGTCCACGTCCACTCGCCGCCGTCAAGGCGATAATCGTACCCCGCCACCCCGGCGATATCCGACGGCACTGACCACGTGAATTCCGGCTCGGTGGACGAGGTGACATTGTCGGGTCGGGATGGCCGGTGTCGTTGGCCAGTATCAGGTCGGCCGGCGCCGCCGGCGCCGTGTCGTCCACTGTGATGGCGACGACATATGCGTCCTCGCTCGCCTCTCCGCCGACGCCATCGCGGTCCTG
>Ga0272444_10001465_pt1 | contig 22766 bp, 22 predicted proteins | sample SSMForm13_FD_201033 | JGI IMG/M metagenome (GOLD analysis project Ga0272444, IMG submission 201033) | Marine sediment archaeal communities from Little Sippewissett salt marsh, Falmouth, MA, United States - SSM-Form-13 | ecosystem: Environmental > Aquatic > Marine > Wetlands > Sediment ...
ATACATATATTGCTATACAATATGATATATTGCAATGCGATAATATATGCAGAATCCACTTTTTATCAATTCCATACAGAAAGCAATGTCAGTTCTCGAGGCCATCGCACACGAGCGTCAAGGACTATCACTGACAGAAATCTCACGGGTATCGGGAATGACCATGGGTTCCGTACAGAGACTGACATATACCCTAGCCAAAGTTGGGTATATTACAAAAAATGCCCTTACGAAAAGATTTACACTGACACCGAAGAGTCTGACGCTTGCGTATCACTTTTTAAATCATGCCGAAGTGAGAGATATTTCATATCCCTATCTACGAGAGTTAAACGAACTTACCCAGGAAACGGTTAATCTTGCCGTCATGGGAGACGGAATAGAAATAGTTTATATTGATCGTGTGGAAACCTCTCACATGATTACAACCAATATACGACCCGGAAGGACGCGACCCGTCTATTCAACATCAATTGGAAAAGTGATAATAGCCTTCATGGACGATAAAAAAAGAAGCAGCATTTTAAAGGCCATCGCGGATGACGAGGAGTTCCGTAAGAGCGGGGTAAAGATGGAGAATATATTGATGGAGTTGCAGATTGTGAAGCAACAGGGATACGCGACAAATCTGAGTGAATTGGATCGCGATTTGCTTGCGGTGGCGGCACCGATACGGAATTATATGGGATTTGCGGAAGCGGGAATTAATATCGTTGTCCCCCAGTCACGGGCATCATTGGAGACGGTGGAAGAAAACTATATCCCCCTATTGATAGAAAAAAGTACTTTGATTTCGAACCAATTAGGTTTTATCGATGATACGGAAGGAAGGAACAATGGGTGAACAGAGCGAACTGCTGTGTGTGATTGAAGACTATACAGGCATCATAACTCTCAATCGTCCACACGTTCACAACGCAATTTCAATGAATATGCGACAGCTTCTGGGCGAGACACTGGATGAAATAAACACTAACGATGATGTTCGAGTGGTCATTCTGACGGGAAGTGGAAAATCGTTTTGTTCCGGCGTAGATCTTAAAGAAAGAAAAGACATGTCTGAAAAAGAAGTCCGTCAGTTGCGGGAAAAGGGTCCTGTGAATCAGATGAAGATCATCAACCTCAATAAACCGGTAATTGCAGCGATGTGCGGCAATGCGCTTGCCGGTGGTTTTGAGTTGGCTCTGGCCTGTGATCTGCGTATTGCCTCCGATGACGCTATGTTCGGGCTGCCGGAAACGACGCTGGGCATTATTCCCGCAGGCGGCGGAACACAATTTCTGCCACGTCTCGTTGGTGATGCACAGGCCCGGGAAATCATATTTACAGGGCGCAGGATCGATGCCGCCAGAGCGAAAGAAATCGGTCTCGTCAACTATGTCGTCCCGCGGAAAGAGGTTATGACAAAGGCGAAAGAACTTGCCGACGCCATGAAGTATCAATCGCCGACGGCATTGAAGAACGCAAAGAAAGCAGTCAATCGATCACGCGAAATAGGTCTTACGGAAGGCTTCTCATTTGAGGCACAGGCGTATCTGGCATGCATACCGACGAAGGATAGGGTTGAAGCGTTACGGGCGTATGCAGAAAAGAGGAAACCGGTCTTTACCGGAGAATAGAGCGTTCCACTATGTACACGCAAAACAGAAACAAAAAGCGGTTTGAGGAGAAGGTATTTTGATGAACTTGTTGACACCGTTCCAATTGGGAAATCTCACGGTCAAAAATCGTGTCATCATGCCTGCCATGGCGACAAATTTCGGCAACCCTGATGGCAGTGTCACGGATCGCCAGATCGAATACTATCGAGCGCGTGCAGCCGGCGGTCTGGGTTTGATCGTTGTGGAATTTACGGCTGTATCCTTTGAAGGGAAATTTACCCAGAATCAGCTGCGCATCGATCACGATCGTTTTATAGAGGGTCATCGCCGTCTTGCTCATGCAATCCACGATGGAGGCGCACAAGCGGTACTTCAATTGCATCATTCAGGAAGGCGGTCACCGCTGTCCATCGTATATACGCAGGCGATGGGGCCGTCAGCGGTTCCCGTATTTCCGGGATTTCCTGTTCCCCGTGCCATGACATACGAGGACATCGGAAAAGTCAGGGACGATTTTGTCAGGGCCGCGGTAAACGCGCAGAAAGCGGGATATGACGCCGTGGAGATTCACGCGGCCCATGGATATCTTCTGTCGCAGTTCCTTTCACCGGAGAGTAATCGGCGAAGCGATGACTACGGCGGTACACCGGAGAAAAAAGCACGATTGCCGGTGGAAATTGTGCGCGGAATCAAAGACACATTGGGTACGGACTATCCGGTGATCGTTAAAATGACTGGGGATGAATATACGCCGGGAGGTCTTGAAATAGATGAGGCCCTCATACACGCAAGGGTTTTCGCGGAAAACGGTGTCGATATGCTTTGTGTTTCCGGTTCGGCGGGATCGATGATGGCCGTGTCGCCTAATGCGCCGGGGAAAAGAAGTACCTCTCCACCTCTTTACGTGGAGCAGGCATGCTATACACACCTGGCCGAGGCGGTGAAGAAGCATGTGTCGATTCCCGTTGCGGCAATCGGGCGGATCAATGATCCGGATATTGCGGAAAGAATACTGACGGAGGGCAAAGCCGATGTGATAGCCGCCGGTCGGGCGCATATAGCAGACCCTGCATTTATGAATAAAATAAGTGGAGTTGATTCGCGGCCACTCTGCCGCTGCATCGGGTGTCTTCAGGGGTGTATCGAACGGTCCGTGCAGGCAGCCAACACGGGCATTACCTGCGCGGTGAACCCCGCCGTCGGGCGCGAAATGGAAACATCGGATGTTCCCGTGAAAGCTCCAAAACAGATCATTGTGGTCGGCGGGGGTATTGCGGGAATGCACGCGGCTGCGATTCTGGCAGAGCGTGGGCACAGGGTTGACCTTTATGAAAAAGGAATTGAATTAGGGGGCAATGTCATTATTGCGTCCAAGCCGCCGCACAAGATGGAAACACTCTATCTGGTCGATTATCTGAAAGAGAGACTGTCCCGTTCGGGAGCCGTTCTTCATATGAATAACTGTATCGACGAAGAGTTCATTCTGAGGTTGAATCCTGATGCGGTTATTATTACATGCGGAGCTGTGCCAAAGAGGCCAAGTTTGCTTGGAATGGAGTCGACAAAGGTTGTTACCGCCGAAGAGGTGCTCTGTGAGAAAGTTGTTGTCGTTCCTGACGGTCGTGCAGCGGTCGTCGGAGGCGGACTCGTCGGCTGCGAGACAGCGCTCTACATGGCTGAAAAGGGGTGGCATGTGACCATCCTTGAGATGCTTGGCGATATTGCCGCAGATGTGGGCCCAATAATCCGGTTTTATCTAAAAAAAGAACTGGAGGACGCCGGTATCAAGACAGTCGTTAATAACTGTATAACAAGTATCCGCGGGGACGACGTTGTATGCTGCCGTGTGGATGATGAAGACGTTCTGTATGAGACGGATCTGATTGTTCTGGCAGTGGGATACGACGGGGATGATTCGCTCTATAAGTCACTGAAAGAAAAGATACCTGGCGTGTACGTCATCGGGGATGCCCAGAGCCCCAGACGCATTCTCGATGCCATGAAAGAATCATTCATGCTCGCACAGGAAATCGAATAATCCGAGCACCGAGCGTTCACGCTCAAAGGAGTACGTTATGAAAAAGTACGAATACTGCGTTAAAAAACCCTATGATTCAACATCTGAACACCACGAGGCTCATCACACGAAAAGTCATCATGACGATGCCATGCCGCGATGGTCCTTTACCGGTGACGGCTATTTTACGGAAGCCCCTGTGCGTGTCGTGGTTCGTCAGATTCGACGGATACCGGATGATTACGATCCCCATATAGAGATGCATACTCATGATGTCGATGAACTATATATCTTCGTATCGGAAGAAGAGGATGGTCTGGAAGCGGAGGTCGCTCTTGGTGATGAAATCTATCATGTAACGTCACCTGTAACAGTTCTCCTACCAAAAGGTGTTCCCCACCGATACGCGGCGAAGAGGGGCCATGGTTTTCTCTTTACCATTGTCCCGATTTCCTGTGAGGTGCATTATAACGAGCATACTTTCCCATGGAATCCAGACGCTAATACAGGAGTGTAAACAGGTTCTCCATCCAATGATTATCATATAGCAGCTATGGTGAATAATTCAAAGGAGTAAGAGCATGACAATGAAATTAGACGGCGTCAGAGTCCTCGATCTTTCACGAGTCCTCGCCGGACCGTATTGTACGATGATACTGTCGGATCTTGGCGCCGAAGTTATTAAAGTGGAACCACCAGGTGGTGATGAAACGAGAACATGGCCGCCTTTCTATGAAAACGGAGAGAGCGGTTACTACATGACATTGAACCGCAACAAAAAAGGTATCGTTATCGACTTGAAAAATAGTAAGGGGAAGCAGGTGCTTTTTGACCTCGCGCGACAATCGGATGTCGTCATCGAAAACTTTACACCAGGTGTCGTGGGAAGATTAGGGGTTGATTATGATGCCGTTCGAGCTGTCAATTCTCGTATCATTTATTGTTCTGTTTCAGGATTCGGACAATTCGGTCCGTATCGCATGAAAAGGGCTTACGATCCCGTCATACAGGCCTTGGGCGGTGTCATGTCCGTGACAGGCGTCAAGGATGGCGAACCGGTTAAGATTGGTATACCCGTTGGTGATGTTGGCGGGTCGATGATGGCGGTGACGGCCATTCTGGCGTCGCTTTATGACCGAGAGAAAACAGGCAAAGGAGATTATATCGACATATCTATGCTTGACAGCCAGATTGTTTTCCTGTCAATCATGGCGGCCGAGTACTTCGCGAACGGGACTGTCCCGAAACGCCTGGGGCGGGAGCATCCTTGGCGCGTTCCGTCGAAAACCTTCGAGACGAAGGACGGTTATATTACCACATCAGCAACAAGTGGTGTCCTCTATCCCAAATTTATGAAGGCTCTTGGTCTGGAAGAGTTAATTGATGATCCGCGTTTCAAAACGAATCCCGACCGGGTGAAAAACCGCGATCAGATCTATCCTGTCATAGAAGAAGCGATGATGAAGAAGACGGCCAAAGAATGGGCGAGAATCTTCGATGATGTGGGATTGCCGAACGGTGTCATGCTCGATGTAGGGGAGGTATTCCAGAATGAACATGTTCTGGAAAGGAAAATGCTGGAACAAGTGGACCATCCCACGCTCGGCAGTGTCAAGATGATCGGGAACCCCTTCAAGTTTGCTTCATCTCAACCGAAAAAGATGTCGCCGCCGCCGTTACTGGGCGAACATACCGATAATGTTATGAAAACGCTTCTCGGATATAATGAAGCGAGGATTACGTCGCTCCGAAAGGAAAAAGCCATAGCGTGATGGCAAAACCCAGCTTCGACGATTACTGACGGGAGAATAACCATGAAGATATCGCACATAGACGCAATACCATTTGTCATCCCCTTTAAGGCGGGTGTGAAAAAAAGTCGCTGGAGCAAAGGCAGTATCGATGCCGCCCGTCATGTCCTGGTTAGAGTTGTGTCGAATGACGGCCGGTACGGGTACGGTGAGGCGACGGCGAGACCCACGCTGTATGGTGAAAGTCAAAAAACGATCCTTGCAGCCGTGACGGACTTCTTTGCCGAACGACTGCAGGGGATCGATGTCATGGACGTTGAGAAGATCCAGGATATTCTTGACAGCATACCCGGCAACAACACGGCCAAGGGCGCACTTGATATAGCAATACACGATCTCACGGCACGATACATGAGTGTACCGCTCTATAAAATGCTCGGGGGGTGGAGCGACGGCAGTGTGCCGGTGACGCCGAATGTCTCGATAAAAGATACAATTGAAGAAACCGTCGAAGATGCGATTGCCTATACAGCCATGGGAATGACAACACTGAAAGTTAAAGTCGGTATCGATCCCGTAAAGGACGTTGCCCTAGTCTCGGCGATTCGACGTGCCGTCGGTGATGATATCCGCCTGTATGTCGATGCAAATCAGGGATGGGACAGGCAAAGCGCGTTCTGGGCCGTCCCCCGGTTGGTCGACTGTGGTGTCTTCGCCGTTGAAGAACCGCTTCCAGCCCGTGATCGTGACGGGCGTCGTCGGCTGGCTCGTCAGACCCCGGCGTTGATAATTCTCGATGAGGATGCAAAGTCACCCCATGATGTCAGGGATGAACTCCGTTACGGTGCGGTAGATATCGTGAGCATTAAGACGCCGCGAACAGGTGTTATGTTGTCGAGGAAAATCATCGAGACAGCTGAGCTGTTTTCCGTCAAGTGCTTTTTGGGGACGCAGGCGGAGACGGGCGTTGGGACAATCGCCGGGGCGCATGTGGCAGCTGCCTATCGCAATATCGTCAATACGGAATTGGCCAACTATCTTCGTTGGGCGGATGATATTATAATTGAAAAACCGGTATTTGCAGAGGGCCGTCTCAAACTTTCCGATCGGCCGGGACTCGGTTTCGAGATCGACGATGAAAAACTGGAAAAATATCGGATTGCCCTTTCCCTGTGAGGAATTGTGTGTCCACAGCGGTAAGTGCAAAGAAAGGATGTAGAAGATGTTTGACTCGATGATAAAAACGGTAACCGTTCGCGACATGGGACCGCGCGAGGGTCTGCAAAGCGAATCCACCATCGTGTCGATGGAGGACAAAATCGCACTGATAATGGCGCTTCGGGATGCCGGTGTCAAGCACGTACAGGTGACGTCCTTTGTGAATCCAAAAGTTGTAAAGCAATTTGCCGATGCCGAAGCCCTTCTCGAAGAGCTTGATCACCCCGACGATGTATTTTACTGGGCCACCGTTCCCAATATGCGCGGTCTGGAACGTGCGGCTAAGACGCATATCAACGGGATATCCGTGCCCATTTCGGTGACGGACGGGCACAATATCGTCAATATGCAGAGGACAACGGCACGTGCACTAAGCGATGCAAAGAAACTGATTGCAGAGGCCAAGGCTGTGAATCTCCATGTGAATGCCTCCATTTCCGTCGTCTACGGATGTCCCATCGAGGGATATGTTCCGCCGGAGAAGGTGATCGATATGTGCAAGAGGCTGCAATGGATGGGTGTTGATGCCCTTTCATTCGGAGATACGACGGGAATGGCGAATCCCCGGCAGGTAAAACAATTACTGTCGCGCGTCATGGCTGAATTCCCCGGAATGGAAATCATTACGCACTTTCACGATGTCAGAGGAGCCGGACTCGCCAACGTGCTTGCCGCGATGGATGCGGGTGTGAGCATCCATGACTGCGCTCTGTGCGGCATGGGAGGGCAGCCGAGTACTAAGCGAAATCTTTATGCCTATGGCCGCTTGGGAAATATCTGTACGGAAGATCTTGTCAGCATGCTAGAGGAAAGCGGTGTACGGACGGGTATCAATCTCTTTAAACTGATTGACGCGGCACGCCTTTTTGAAAAAATTCTCGGCAGGGAGCTTCCGGGATTTGTGTCAAAGGCCGGGCCGGTGAAGGCCCTGTGGGGTGGCGGAACTGAGTATCTTGATTATTTCATCGAGACATTCGGTTACAAGGATGTAGAGGATGCGCAGAAAACGACCTGATTGACCAGAGTACACCATGCCATCACAACTTCAGTCGGTAAGAAGGTATGATATATGATCATTAATCCTGAAAATCTCTCCTCAGCGGATTGTCACCGTGTTATCACAGCGGCCGTTGCACCGCGTCCGATTGCCTTTGTTTCCACCATCAGCACGGACGGCATTTACAACTGTGCTCCCTATAGCTTTTTCAACGCTCTTGTGTCACAGCCCATGATAATCGGTTTCAGTACGGTGAGGAAGCGTAATGGGGAAAAGAAGGATACCCTTGTCAATATCGAAGAAACGCAACAGTTCGTTGTCAATATAGTTGTCGAAGGTCTTTCCGAGGCGATGAATCTGTCGTCCAAAGGGTATCCAATTACGGTTGATGAATTTGAAGAAACCGGTTTGACGCCGGTTCCCTGTGATATCGTATCAGCTCCCCGAATCAAGGAGTCGCCCGTGAGCCTGGAGTGCCGGTGTCGCCAAATCATCGAATTCGGCATTATGCCGAGGATAACCAGCTTCATCATCGGCGATGTTCTTCTGATTCATGTCGACGATAATTATGTGCGAGACGGTGCTATCGATTACAGTCGCCTCGATGCGGTAGGACGCCTCGGGGGGAACGCATACTGCATTGTCCGTGATATATTCGAGATGGATCGGCCCCGTGAGGATTGAAACGGCGCCTCGAGCATAACTCTCCGTATAAGCGTTTCCGTATTAGAGGGGATTCCCGTCAGCATCCTTGACGAGTTCAGTGACTGACCGAGTGCTGCCGAATGTTGGTATTACGACTGAATGGCGTCCTTTCCCGCCGCTGACGATCACCATGATGTCATCACTGGATTCAGCAATGGGAACGGTTTCATGCTGTGATGGATGATCGAAGCGTTCCGGAAATATTCGAGTGAACCTCTTGAGATTGCCGACTGAAATTGAAGAGAGGGGAACGCGTGCCTTCTCATGGAGACGGACTTTTATATCGTTTTTCGAGAAGCCATCGCGGGCGATAATGGCCGCATGCTCGGGACCGAGAACGACAAGGGGTTCTCCTGCCATATAAAGTTGGTTGGTGCCGGGAGTTGCCAGGACGCCGGCGATCGTTGAAAGGACATCGTCAGCTGTCGCGCTGCCGTGGTCGTTGACGTTATGGGGCGGTTCGGCACCGACAACAGTCACCGTACTTTCCTGCGCGTTGAAGCCCCGTTCGACATGAAGGGGTTCCCAGGGGCTCTCCTCCGCGTTTTCTCCGAAGCAGAATGTATATTTCGCCGGACTTCCAAAGGTAGCACGGTCGAGAACACCGGGTATGGCACCGCCGATATTCGTGAGGATCAAGCGGATGGCACGGCCGATCACCGCGTTTGACACCGTTCCCTGTCCCATGGAATTGTATCGACAGTTAATAAAAAGATCATGGACAAGGGGGCCGTTTACCAATGCCATTACCGTACAGAGATGCGTGGTTGTCTGGAGTGCATAGAGATTGAATTGCGCCTGTGTCATTGCTCTTACAGCGGCGATGACGACGGGAAGGTGCCTGGTGGTACAGCCGGCCATAAGGGTGTTGACGGCGATTTTCTCAATCGTGGCCTCACCCTGTAGTGGAGCGATGAAGCCAATGACAGTCCCCGGGTCCCACCTCGATTCTTCGATCATACGATTGAAGCGCTGTTCCGTCGGCGGGATAATGGGAAGGCCGTCCGTCCACTTGTTTGCATGAAATAGGCGCAGAATACCCTCGATGGATTCCGGTGCTTTGATAAATCGTTGACCCCCAGCGGATTTTCCGAAGAGGGATTTGTGAGTTAATTTCGAGTCCGGGTTGACGGTCTTATATCGATAGCGAGACTCCAGAATTTCCGGAGGTTCCGTTAATATGCTGATGATTTCAGGTAAAACGGCACGGGCTTTCTCATGTACTTCAGTGGACGATTGTCCTGCCACGGGATGGGGCACGACGGCAATGGGAAGGGATGGAAAGCCGAGAATGACGGATTCCGTCCTTCCGAGATCATGAAATTCGTCGGTGCAGATCGTCGCAACGGGGAGGCCATGTTTTTCACAGGTGACCGCGTCATGGATACTCCATGACGTGCAGGAGCCTCAATCACCAAGGGCATTTACCACGGCGTGGCACATGTTAAAGAAATCATCCGGTATATCAGCCGGTTCTGAGCTGATGGGCTTCCTGATATGATATATACGGGTAATATCATACCGTTTCCGAAGTTCTGTCTCAATCACCTGGAGAATAACATCGGCATTATCTTTGCTGCTGTCGATGAGCCCGAGAACAATGCCGTTCAAAGATGACAGGCGCGGTGCGATTGGATGTTCTTCGTGGCGAAACGTGGCACGCGGATTCAATAATGAGAGGGCCATATTTTTAACTCCTTCACACTTAAATAATTTTCCGGTTTCGCAAATCCCTGACCGTCGTCTTGTCGTACTTGAGCAAACGGGAAAGGACTTCGTCGGTGTGTTCCCCAAGAAGAGGCGGTGGTCTGAGGATGTCTTCGCGAACACCATCATAACGCACAGGTATGCCGATCATCGGCAGGGTACCCGTCTTCGAATGGTGTACCTGTGTGATAATATTGCGTTCAAGTACCTGTGGATCGTTAAAGACTTTGTCGAAGGTGTTGACGGGTGAAAAAGGAATCCCGCCGCCACAGGATTCAAGTATTTCTGCCCATTCATCGGCGTTTTTCTCTATAAGTGTTTCTTGGATGACACGATTGACATCATCTCTGTGGGCGATGCGTGCTTCAGCGGTTTCAAACCGAGGATCTGTCGCAAAATCCTCGAGGCCGAGCGCACGGCAGAGCCTCATCCACCGGACATCGGAACTGGCGCTTAAATATACGCGGCAGTCCCTGGCTTGGAAAATGCCCGAAGGCACGATTGATGGGTGCGCGTTTCCGTAGCGTTTCGGTACGATGCCGGCGAGGAGATAATTGCTGGCCAGATTAAGAAGAAGGGACAGTTCTGTATCAAGAAGAGAAACCTCGATAAAATGGCCTTTCCCGATAGTGTTTCGTTCGATAATGGCGGCGAGTATGGACGAATAGGCCTGCATCCCGGCGGTAATATCGATAATCGGAATGGGGAGGCGGTAACTTTCGCCTTCCGGATCGCCGATGAGATCGATGATACCGCCGCGTGCCTGAAGGATGGGATCGGTGGCGGGTTTGTCCCGGTCGGGACCAGTCATCCCGTACCCCGTGATGGAGCAATAGATGAGGTCTCGCTTGACTGCAGTCAGTTTTTCATAGGACAGATTGTATTTATCCATTATGCCCGGCCGGAAATTTTCCAGAACGACATCGCAGTGCGGCAGAAGATCGAGAATGAGCTTCTGCCCCGCCTCTTTTTTCAAATCCACGGTGACGCTTTTCTTGTTGCGGTTGACGGAGAGAAAGTACGCACTTTCTCCATTTATGAAGGGTGGTCCCCACTGGCGACTGTCGTCGCCTTTTTCCGGTTGCTCGATTTTGATTATCTCGGCTCCAAGATCTCCCAGCGACATGGAGCAGAAAGGGCCCGCAACCATGCGCGAAAGATCGAGAACCCTGATGTTTGTCAAAGGACGCACACTTTTTCTCCTTAAATAGCGATAATGGGATTTTTCATGGTACCGATGTGATCCACTTCGGATTCTAAAAGACCGCCGATTTTTCTAAGGTCTATCGACATCATTGTCCAGCCCGGAGCAGGAAGTACCGTGCCACCCGACACGATATCGCCGGGTTCCAGGGTATGAGCGGAGGACAGATGTTCGATGAAGGAAGGAAAGGGGAAAACCGTATCGGCTGTCGTACCTGACTGGACCACCTCGCCGTTTAAACGCGATATCATGGACAGGGCCTGGCTGTTGATGTCGTCAAACTCGTCTTTTGTCACGATCCATGGCCCCATGGGGGCAAAGGTGTCATAACACTTGTAACGTCCCTGATAAGTCAATTTTTCCTGTGAGCCGTCTTCCCGAACGACCGTAATCCACTCGGACTTTTTCCGCAACTCATGAGCGGTAATATCGTTGTGAATGGTATATCCGAATATATAATCATTGACCTTGTCGCCCGGGATATACTTTCCTTCTTTCCCAATAATTGCCGCGACCTCGACTTCCGGTCCGACGACGCCGATATCCGGGATTTCAATAGGATCGTAGGGGCCGATCACGCATGAAGACAGCTTAATGAAATACGTTGGATGGGGGTTTTCCGGCTTGATCGCGCGTTCCCACGTGTCTTTTCGCGATACCGTTGCACAGAAAATTTTCGGGGGACGCGGAATAGGAGCCTGAAGAGCGATATCATCGAGGGGCAGCGCAAGAGGTCGACTATCACCGTCAACACGGTGTTTCCCATCGATGACATAAGAAACAGCATCCCGCGCCGCCTCGAGAGTGCTTTCGCCGCGGGCGATGAATTCGATCATTGATTGTGGAATCATCACGCGCGCGAGGGCACGGGCCTTGGGTTCTCCCTGTTTGAGAAGCAGTGCCGTGTAGGCCTCGAGAATGTCGATAACGATATTTTCGTCTACAACCGCACCGATTGTGTTCTCGCCGTGCCGTTTCATGGTGCAGAGTTTCATTTCTTCGGGTCTCCTTTCATCTTTGTACAATAATTTCCCAGGCCGGGAGGAGAATCCGGGCCTGAACGTCAGCCATCATCTTGTGGTACCGGGGCTGTATGTATGGTCATTGTAGTCCTCCCGGCAGGACATGTTCATAATCATGATGAGAGTGCCCCGTCCTCCGGTGGGATAGTAGCGGTGCGGTACCCCTTTCGGAATATAAATGGTGACAGGTGATCGGACACTGTATTCCTCGTTGTCGAGCACAACAACCGCCGAGAGTGCTTCATTGCCGTCTGAAAGAAGGATGTAGAGCTTGTCGACATCGTGACAATGGGACTCAACGTGAGGGGTGTACCCGGGTTCAATATCTGTAATATGCCTGATAGAAACCCTGATCGGTGATTCGGGTAAGAGACCGTCACCACACATCGTCCATCGCGGCATGGTTTTTCCCATGTGACGGTGTGAGATGTGACCGCTGTGATTCTCGCCCGTGGAATCACGTGGTGCCTGGATACAGTATGCATATCGTTGTGTGGCATTCATGGTTTTAATACCTTTATTAAAAGATACAACATAATCGTTTTGCGAATCAGATCTCTATTGCTGAAGCGATGTCCGGATAGATTCGAGCGCTTGCTGTGCACCGTTTCGGAAGAAACCGACATCGGTGCCGTAGACCAGGTAAGAGACACCGCAGTCAACAAGTAAGGGCACGTCTTCTTGCCTGATGACATGCGTTCCCAATTGTTTCCCGTGACGTGACGCGGCCTCGCCGACGCGACGGATTCCTTCCACCACCTTTGCGTCTCCCGATTGACCGGGTATGCCCAGTGACTGACTCAGATCGGCGGGACCGACAAAAAGGACGTCGACACCATCGACGGCGGCAATCGCATCGGCCTGTTCAACGGCGCTCCAACTTTCGATCTGTGCGATTACCACTTGGCTTTCGTTAGATGCCTGGATGTGGTCGGGGCGGGGAACACTCCCGTAACGGGCGCTGCGCGTGGCGAAAGAGATGCTGCGGTTGCCAACGGGATAATATTTCGATGCGGTGATAAGTTTCTGTGCATCATCAACGGATTCGATCATCGGTACCTGCACGCCGTCACACCCCATGTCGAGGGTTTTTATCACGATGTGATCCTGATTGTCTGGAACACGGATAACCGTTCCCATGCCGGCGGCATCGGCCGTTGCGATCATGCCTTCTGCTTGTTGTGTCTCGATAGTTGAGTGCTCCATATCGATGATCACAAAATCATAACCGATCATCGCCAGCATATCGACGACGGGAAGAGCGGGTATCTTGACAAAGGTTCCGATGACGATTCCACCCGACGAAATTTTTTCTTTCAGGAGCGTTTTCATGACTAATCGTCCTTAACGGCGCTCTGGCGATAATCGGTACGCCGGGGTGTAAATACATCGATGTTGATACATGTCGTGTCACCCTTTGCCTCGATGAAATGCATCACCGATGATGGAATGAAAACAATGCTGCCCGGTGACATGCTGTACACAACATCTCCGACAGTGTAGTGCGCGGTCCCCTCGGCGACGTAGGCTATTTGTTCATAGTCGTGGGAATGAGGCTTCGGTTCATTCCCCGGTTCGACGGCATTGTAGACGACGGTACAATTATCGCCGTGAAAAACCTTACGTCGTATACCGGGACGAACATCTTCCCATTCCATGGCGTTCCAATTCGGTGCTTTTTGCATTGACATGATATAACTCCTTTACTTTCTTATATACCTAATAAATACGAAGGATTATCGTGACCCATCATCCTGATGGCATCCTCGCCGATACCGTTTTCCAAGAGAATCGCGATGAATGTTTCCATTCCTTCGACGGGGTTTCCATTTCCCTTTTGGCCATAGTCTGAACTGATGATGATATGCTCAGGCCCGACATTGTGAATGATGTCGATAACCCTCTGCAGAGGAATGCAGAAGAATTTTGAATCGGGAACGGAAATAACGGCGTTCAACTCGATGAACGCATTCAGCGAGGACCATGCCAGCAGGTCGTCGTCGGTAGCGTCGACCATGTAGTGCGGGTGCGTTGCAACAATGCGGGATATTCCCATCTCAGCAGCCGCACGGATAACGGCGTCCACCTCATCCCTGCTTCCGTGTCCCGTAGCGAGCGCGACATTTTCGTGACGTGCCATAATTTCCAGTATTGTATAGGCATCCGGTATGAGTCGTCCCGCGTCATCAGTAATGACATATTCCGGCTCGGGTACGGTTGCCGCATGCGTCGTTCCGGGGAATTTAAGGCCGTGACCGCTGTGTTTAACGGCGTGATTTCGTGACGATACCGTCGGCATCCACACAACGGCCGCGCCGAAACCGATGGCGGCTTCCAGGGCCTTCGGATTGAGACCGCCGACGGAGCTGTTCATGGCGATACTGCCGAAAACGCGCGTTTCCGGGTGCGGCAAGTGGCTGTTAATAATCCGTGCTGCCGCAACGGACGGGATGTGGTGATCCTTGATGACGACAGCCCGATAGCCGGCCGCCGATGCCGAGAGTGCCATGTCCCACGCGTCAATTTCACGTGCCATGAGAGAGGGGCCCGCATGTATATGCATATCAATAAATCCTTCAAGGAGCTCACGTGATTTTTTCATTTCTATTTTCTCCTTAATCAGCGAATTATCGGTGTTTGCCACCCGTCATTCTCAGCAAGAATATCTTTCCATCGTTCGGGAAGCTGTATCGGCTTGTGAACGCAATAGGCGTTGCCGAACCCCCAAGTAGAAACGAAGGCGAACATGAGCGGACCGGGTGCACCGGTGGCGATTATTTTGATGTTCTCTGGAGCGCACAGGAGAGGAGCAGAGGCGTTGGGATCTTCTTTACAGGTATTGACGATTGTATCAGGTATGGGCACGCCACCGAAGTCCGTAAGCGGTGTGTCCCCGGCAAAAAACTCCCGGCAGGGCACGTAAGATACGTCATAGAGCATCTTCTGAAAATCCTTTCGTGAATGCTTTTCCCTTCGGATGGTTTCATACACATTTGGTGACAGGATAACGAGATTATCCATGCCCCAGAAATTTGCTTTCTTGTCGTATTTGACACGCACCTGCGCTCCCAGAAGTGTGATGAGTTCTTCCGTCGTTGCCTTATCGGGAGGTATAACCTCGGGCTGCCAGCCGACGGCTGGATAAGCGCTGATTGTCGGCTGATCGTAATCGAAGCCTTCCGACACTCGAAAGGGTTCCCAGAAACCGTTATAGATGCGCTCGTTTTCCGCTATGAGAGGAACATTTTTAAAAGGACTTCCGATTGCTTTCATATCGGGATTTCCCGGCCAGGCAAGACCGATGTTAATCATAACGAGACGGAGGGCCCTGCCGATGGTGCTGTTCGCACGCCATCCCGGACCCAATGAGCCGAAGCTGTCGTTAATATTCAAATCATCGATCACGGAGCCGCCGCTGATAATGAGGAGAGGTGATACCATGCCCGCCGTACATTGAACACCCAGAAGATCGAAACGAGGGTCGGTAATGGCCTCGACAGCAGCGACAAGAACGGGCATGTATTGAGGCAGACAGCCTGCCATAACGGCATTAACGGCTATTTTACGGATTGTTGCTTGAGTTCCCCCCGGCATGACAGTCCCGATGCTTTCTTCAGGGTCCCTCTCGACAGCGGCAGTCATTTGCACGACAGCCTCCTTCGTTGGTGGAACAAGGGGAAGTCCGTCACTCCAGCATCGATTGAGGAAGTCCTTCTCCATACGGGTTGAGGCATCCTGCCCTTTAATGCCCCGATAGGTGATATACTCTACATCGTGATCGGTATCAGTCAGTTCTTTTTGCGGGTCCGTTGTCAGACCATTCATAATCCCTGTCGCGATACGAGACGGCATGTCCGATATCTTGAGCAACTCCGGCAGAGGTACGGCCGATTCATCAAGGCATATAAGGCGGATTGTATCCATCCCGAGAGACCGTGCGTTTCTCCGCGAATCGACATCAAATCGTTTCATCACGAGCAACACGGCAGGAGTGCCGGCATCTTCGATCTGAACCACGTCACGCGTGGTCTTTGCGGTACAGGATCCTCAATCACCGATGAGCGCGAAAACACCGTCGCATTTGCCCGCCATTTCACGAAGAACGGGCAGTTTCTGTTCTTCCGGAAGCGCAAGAGGTATTCGCCAGCGGCGCATAAGAATGTTCGGTTCCAAATCGTAAAGCGCCCGCTCAATATGGGGAAGCAGTACTTCTCCACCCCTTTTCGTGTTGTTCAGGATACCGATGGTCTTTCCGCGAAGGGATGAGAGCTTGGGAGCGGGATGGATAACTTTCGTATTTGCCCATGTGCCGCGCGGGTTGGCAACTGTTAGAGTTTCTTGCATTTTCATGAGTGATGAGCCCTTCTTGTCACTGTTGAAGCTTTCTGTAAAAATCAGTCGGATTCATTGAGAGATCTCGTTATATCTTTCCTTGCGTCATGAATTTTCTTGGATCGTATTTTCTGGCTGATATAGGCGAGCAGGAGACAAATCAACCCACTGCTGTCCGTATATAATCCCGGAACAATGAGGAAAAACGACGCCATAACGAAGAGTATTCTTTCATACCAGGTCAGTCTGACGTCCATATGTCCGATTGCCGCCCACCCGAGGGCGGAAATGCCGGCCATACACGTCGCCGCGACGGAGACAATGGCAATCGGTCTCCCCACGAGGAGTAATTGTGGCTGGTAAGCGAATATGTAGGGCACAAGATAGCCGGCTATGGCGAGGCGCATTGACTGCCAACCGACAATCATTGGGTTCGCTTTTGCGATACCTCCGGCAGCGTAGGATGCAATGGCAACGGGCGGTGTGATGCAAGAGATGACAGCAAAATAGAGGACAAAAAAGTGAGCGACAATGGGGGTAACACCGAGTTCAACGAGAGCCGGGACAATCAGGGCAACGGAAACGAGATATGCGGGTAACGTAGGCAATCCCATGCCGATAATGATGCACGCGATCATTGTGAGAACAAGAGCGGCGGGCAGATATCCGTGTGACAGAAACAGAAGTAATCCGGTAATTTTTAAGCCGAACCCCGTGAGTGTGATAACACCGACAATAATTCCCGCACAGGAAACAGTAATGGTGACGGGAACGAGGTTTTTCGCGCCAACGGCGAGAGCGTTCGCTATTTTTTTTACGAGATCCAGAGACAAGTATTTGATGCCGGCAAGAATAATCATTGCAACAGTCATATACCACGCATAAAGACCTGCGCTCATCGGTGAATAACCGGCAATCAGTGCATACACGACAGTAATCAGGGGCAGGGCGAGGAACCACTTCTTAATCACGGAAATAATGGTGGGCAGTTCGTCCCTGGTGAGACCCTGTAACCCCAGTCGCGATGCTTCTGCGTCAACCATGATAAAAAGAGAAAGATAATACATGAAAGCCGGCAGGAACGCGGCAAAGGCGACACTCACGTAGGGTATGCCAAGAAAGTCAGCCATAATAAATCCCGTGGAAGACATAATCGGGGGCATTAACTGACCGCCAGTCGATGCGACGGATTCGACGGCACCGGCGAATTCAGGCTTATAACCCGTTCGTTTCATGAGGGGTATGGTAAACGTACCTGTTGTCACAACGTTGGCGACGGCGCTTCCCGAAATGCTTCCCATGAGACCGCTTCCGATAACGGCTGATTTTGCCGGCCCGCCCCGTGCCTGACCGGTAACCGACATGGCCAGATCGATAAAGAACTGACCCGTCCCCGACAGATCAAGAAAAGCAGCGAGAAGAATGAACATGGCAACGTAAGTGGCGATTACACCGAGGACACGTCCAAAGACACCTTGTGACGTCATTGTCAGTTGCTCGATAATATCCGAGGTCGGGAATCCCGAATGACCGATAAATTCGGGAAGGAACGGTCCTATAAAAGCATATATGACAAAGATAATCGTGATCACAGATAGAAAGGGTCCGACAACTCGGCGCGTTGCTTCAAGAATAACGACAATAAGTCCGACGCCGCAGATGTACTGGGCCGTTGTCAGCGGTGTAACGAAAAATATCCTGTCGTTGAGGGCATCGCTGAAGACAAGAAAATAACCGACAAAGATGATCGATGCCGTGATAATCGCATAGTCGTAGAAAGGAACGCGATTTTTGTGGCGAGTAAGTGCCGGATATAGAAAGATAACGATGGGGAGAGCCAGTAAAAGATGAAACGAGCGGAACTGCTCGGCATTGTACATACCGAAAATGCCTGTATAGAGTGTCAAAAATGACAAAATAATCGCAAGACCGTTTGCAATGTACAAATTAACACCACGTAGCTCCCGTTTCGATCCTTCCTCCATCTTAATGTCCGTATTTGCTTGTTTTGTCATAAGTCATCCATAGAGAGAAGAGAAGGAGCGGTGTCTGTGCACCGCTCCTTCCTGTGTGATTGTGAGTTACAGTTGTTCCTTATAGTATTTTTCCGCGCCGGGATGCAGGGGAACGTTACCCGTATTCTGCCAGTTTTCAATTTTCATCTGGTCCATTCTCTTGATAACCGCGACGAAGTCATCTTTATTTTCATACATGAGCTTCGTTATTTCGTAGATCAGATCCTCCGGCTGATCTTCGTGGGTGATAATCAGTGTTGTCATGGCGGTGACACTTGTTGCCGTATCAGTTCCCGGATAACTGCCCGCGGGAATATCAAACTTGAAATAGGCGGGATTATCGGCGAGAACTTTTTCCATTTTGTCAACGGGAAGGAGGCGGAGGGGTCGGCTTTTGGCGAGATCGTTCAGTGCGGGCATCGGAATGGTGCTCATGGCCATGAAGGCATCCGCGTGTCCGTCTTTGATCAGGTCGGCGGCATCGTTATAACCCAGGTAATTGACCTTCTTGAAGTCGTCGTAGTCGATATCGTAGGCCTTCAGGACATTACGAACCATCTTCTCGGCTGTATTCCCTTTCTTGGGAACACAAATCACTTTTCCTTTGAGACCTTCGATTGTTTTGATGTCACTGTCTGCGCGAACGGCGACGTGAAGGATGCCCGGATAGATTGGTGTAATAACTCGGATTCCCGGCATCTTTTTTCCTTCAAATTCATCGACGCCTTTGAATGCGTTGTGAATGTCGGAAGGAAAAGCAAAACCGATCTGTACTTTCCCGGAGCCGACACCGAAGACATTCGAGATACCGCCGCCACCGGTCACTGTTGCGGCAGTATCGGGAATGTTCTTTGTGATGAGACTGGCCAGGACACCCCCGATGGGATACCAGGCGCCGCCGACACCGGCCGTGACGATTGTGATCTGGCGCTTTGCAAAAGCGTCCTGATGTGAAACGCCGATCGTCATTACTGCGGCGAGCAGAATGACCATCATAAGAAGTGAAGTTTTTCGTATCTTGCTCGTCATTTTCATGGTTTCCTCCTTAATGAAATTAATAATGACACGAACTGTTTGCTGTTTTGCTGGTCACCTCCTTCCTTTTTCCATGTTTCCAAAACGTTCAGATGGCTCGTCGTGCATCTTTAGGAGCAATTGTTTTCGTACGTTTTATTCCCTGTAACGGGTTAGTTGTGATTCATCGATCTCGATGCCCATACCCGGTGCGTCGGGAATCGTAATGAGTCCATTGTGCATAGATGGCAGAGGTGCCTTCGTTATATCGGTACGCAGGGGATTCTCGATAATCATGTCTTCAAACATGGTAAAATGCGGCAGTGTGGCAGCAATCTGGAGAGATGCGGCCGCACAGATTGCTCCCGATGCGCCGATATGGGGTGAAACAAGCCGGTTGTGCGCGGATGCGAGGGCAGCGATCTTCATGAATTCTGAAATGCCGCCGGCGCGTGCAACGTCGGGCTGCAGATAAAGAACGCTGCTTCGCATAATAAGGTCGCGAAAACCAAAACGTGTGAATTCAGATTCGCCTGCGGCCAGCGGGATACCGTGCGCGGCGCCGACAAAAGCATATCCTTCGATATCGTCGGGTGGAACCGGTTCCTCGAACCAAGCGATGGAACGAGCTTTCATGGCCTTTGAAAGACATGCCGCCACAGGGGCTTGAAACCCGCTATTTGCGTCGACCATAAGTTTTATCGTTGGGCCGATTTCCGATCGAACCGTGACGATATTCGCAAGGTCTTCCTCAAGCCCGAGACCGACTTTCATTTTTATGGCCGTGTATCCTTCTTCGACGAGACGATTCGCCTCCCGTTTTAATGTCTCTCTGTCATGGAAAAGAAGTGCCGACGCGTATGCCTCGACGGTATCGCGCGATTTTCCTCCGAGAAGCTTGTAGACGGGTAGTTGCAATGCCTTTCCCATAAGATCCCAGAGAGCGATATCAACGCCGCTCATCGCCTCGATGAAAAAGCCCTTGCTGTGACCTTTTGTACGCATGGTATTGAACATGTCGTTCCAGATGATTTCCACGTCGAAGGGATCGCGCCCAATGAGAAGTGGTTTCAAAATGTGATCGACAATGGATGCTGTTATCTTTGTTGTAAAACGGGCGAGGCACTCACCGTATCCTGTAAAACCGCTATCAGTCGTAATACGAACAATCGTCGATGTCGTTTCCGTGATAAAAAACCCAGACGCTTTCCACGGGTTCTTTAGTGATGCCTTAAGGCCTATGGAATCAACGCCGGTTATTTTCATGACATTCTCCGCGATGTTGAAGAAAAAAAGGATACGTTTATACGACGAAAGACCACCAAATCACTCGGTTCGTTTTAAAGTACCCTCAAAGGGGCAATATTGGATACAGAGACCGCATGATGTGCAGGTATCGGAAACCACGAGAGCGTTTCCTCGCCAGTGCAGAGCATCAAAGAAGCATGCATTGATGCATGGCCTATCGTCGCACCGGCGACATGAATCGGGATTTGCCACAATAATTGTCGAATCGTCGGCAAAAGAGTCGTATATGCCGTCAGAGGTCAGTGCGGAACCGACGATGTCTTGGAATGAGGAATAGCTATGCTGTTCACAGTAGGATGAGATGCCGTCGAGGCATGTGTCGACCATTGATGGGCCTTCCAGCATCAGAGCGGATGTGATCTGAACGGTCGAAGCACCCGTCGCTAGGAATTGAACAATATCCTCCCAGCGAGAGATTCCCCCTGAACCGCAGATGGGTATATCGAGAGATGTGGCAATCTTGTAGACGTACCCCAGGGTAATGGGGACAAGCCATGGTCCGCCGTAACCGTATAAATGTCTGCTAAAAGGACGACCGCTGTCTATATCGACCATAAACCCTTGGAAACGATGCGATATAGTCACAGCCGCTGCTCCTGCATCCTTGCACGTTTCAGCGAGTCGGACGATATCGCTTACCTGGGGACTTAACTTTGCAATGACGGGAATGGATACCACCTGACTAACGGAATCTATGATGTTATAAAGAAGCTCTTCCATTTGAGAAATGCGCGCACCCATAGGTTCTTCAATCGACCCATAGTGTGGGTTTCCCAGGTTTAATTCGATGAGAGGCATACCGCTGTCTTCAACAATACAGGCGTATGTTTTCCAGTTTTGCAAATATGCTGCACAAATATTGCCGATAAGCACGACATCATGGTCGGCGGCAAGCGGCCTGATCTCGCGTAGGTTTTGTTCCCAGTCTTTCTGGGAAAGCATTGAACCACCACGCGAAAAGAATCCCCCCTTTGCGTCACCCGGTTGCCATGGAGTACTCTCCGTATTGAGGCTGAGGAAACGCGCTATTCGTCGATTTTGTAATGGAACAACATCAGTAAGTGACTTCAGAACGATGCCCCCGATTCCTGATTGGATGATTTTTTTCGATTGTTCAAGACTGCGCGAATTGTCACAGGACCCGGCAATGAGGGGATTTTTCAAGGTGACACCACAAAATGTCGTTTTTCGTTTCATAGTTTTGAATGCTTCTATTTGGTCAATAAAAGTTCGTAAGAGGTCTGCTTGTGGGAGAGTAAAGCCTCTTTGGCCTTGTCTGCGTTTCCTTCTTTCAGGTTTTGATAAATGAGTTCATGTTCTTTGAGTGATGATTGCCTACGATTGGTGACGAGTGAGAAAATCGACTTTGTCCGCGGGGCCATTGATGCCGAGTGCTTGATCGTATCATACAAAACCGTGTTTCCGCAGGAGGAATAAATGATGTCGTGGAATTCGGCATTCAATTGGCCGAAAAGGACAACATCATCATTGCCGCAGGCATTCATCTCGTCGATTAAGCTCTTGAGACGTGTCAGCGCAGAAGGTGTTATGTGATGTGCCGCAAGCCATGTTGCATGACCTTCGAGTAACTGCCGGACTTCAATTATTTGTTCCAAATCGGTAAAATCAGGCTCCATGACGATATAACCGACGTGAGGTGTATTTTTAACAGCGCCTTCAGCCTCCAGGCTTCTCAGTGCCTCCCGGACCGGACTGTCGCTAATGCCGTATCTCATGGCAAGTTTATGAATGATCAGTTTTTCACCCGGAGGGAAAGCACCACTCGATATCTCCTCTTTGAGGTTTTCGTATGCAAACTGATTCTTTGTTTTGACTGAATTGGCTATCATGTTATCGCATTCCAATATATTATAT
>Ga0272444_10001466_pt1 | contig 22761 bp, 22 predicted proteins | sample SSMForm13_FD_201033 | JGI IMG/M metagenome (GOLD analysis project Ga0272444, IMG submission 201033) | Marine sediment archaeal communities from Little Sippewissett salt marsh, Falmouth, MA, United States - SSM-Form-13 | ecosystem: Environmental > Aquatic > Marine > Wetlands > Sediment ...
CGGAAAAGGCAGATGATTGTTGTCGCACTCCATAATATTTACTTTGTCGAGGACATTGTTTTTATCCATCTTCGCCCGGGCGAAGATGAGCATCTCCGGTGATATGTCGGATAAAGTTACCCGATAGCCTAAGTTTGCAAGGCGCAATGTAACACGGCCGGTTCCTCCCGCCGCATCCAATATTCTGGCATCTTTGTTTTGCGGCAGATGCGATCTTAACAGTTCCCAATCAACAAAATCATCGACGGCCCCGCTAAAGGCTCTATAGTAATCATCATAGGTTTCGGCGTTCCACATATATGATGAACTCCCTTCCAAAAGGCGATATCGACCCAATTACTACTTTATACCATAAACCTGTTTTGGCGCCAGCCATTCGGGAAATTTATCTATCAAAGATTTTCGTGCCATATAGCACAGGTGGCATTCATCGACATATCCGTCTTCGTGTTCAACCTTATATTCTTTCACCAGACGTGCCGGACCGCCGTCGATAAGATATTTACAGATCGGGTGCTTTTTTGCATCATAGTTTGTTATCATTTCCGATAATGGTTTCGTAAAACAATTACCCATACATATTCCCTGGCAGATATGTACAAGTCCATAAGGATCGATATGAACCCGTTCCGGTTTTATTAATTCCTCATGAGTACACTCTGTAAATTCCTGCCACGGGCGTTTGGGCAGGTCCTTGGTAAGTTTTTCAACCGCGCGACCCTTGAACAGGGCATTGCCTCCAACAACCGGGGCACCTTTATCCTGTGTTTTATTCGTATCCGAGATGACCGTGGGCATTTCGATACAATATTTATCGACCGGGATATTCAATTTCTTCGCCGCCTGAAAGGCCACCTGAGCGGGAGTGTTTTTTTCGTCTCCGTAATGAAAAACATCCTCGCTTAAACCAAGCGACGCGATTCCTATCTCCGCCAATGGTTTTAACCACAATTCGGCATCTTCAACCGATGTCCCCCAATATCCGTTGGATACGATTCCGACTTTATAGCCCATATTTGTCGCCAGCCTGATACCTTCAAGCAAAACCGGATAATAGAGATACGGTTCGCCGCCCTCAAAATAGACCCATTCGATTGTACCGAGTTTTTCCCCCTCGTCAAGAATTCGTTTGATATCATTTAATGTAAACGTTCCTTCGGCGTCGGGTCCACAATACAGAAAACAATGATCACATTCATAATTGCAGTTATATGTTAATAGAAAATGTATTCCATTTAGCATAATAAACCTCCCGTTTTCTTAAATAATAATCCATAAAGCAGTCGGCAGAACCTCCTGCTCGCCAATGAAGGGGGCTGTCTGCCCCTCAATAATCGTGCGTGCCAATGACCGTTTCCTTACCAAAGTTTTGTTTTATCAAATCCGACAATTTTTCCAGATCAAGCGGACAGCCGCCGCTTTTCTTGGCCTTGAGGATACAGGTTCCGAAATGAATAATGTCGTATTTACGGTCGATCGATTCCGCGATTTCATTCATTAACTGTACTTTGGGAAGCACCAGTCCCGGGCAGTCACCGCAGTGTCCCAAACCAATCAGTTCGATTTCGTCATCTTTGTATCGCGCAAACTCACCGTCCTTTTTACTGATTGCTTTAAGACATTTTTCGCAGGCGATACATAGTTGATCCTGAATTCTTTTACATCCGATAATTGCTACTTTGGCCATGTACGACTCCTGTTCATATGTAATGTTGTTTATATCTTTGTCTTTGAGTTTAAAATATGGTGCATTCGACCGGTTATCAAATAATTTTACAGATTTTTTGCTGTTCAAAAATCGAACAGCAATATCTATTCAATTCTTATGTATAGCAATCCACATAAACTCCGGCATCGGCTTTGCGCTGTTACATAGCGGATACAAAATGAGTGTAGATTTTACAGGCGGAAAATATTATATTAAAGGCTGTTAGGGCCGGAAAGAAAGGATAATGATATGAAAAAGAAGTTAATGGTTTTCACAATTACGGCACTGGTTTGCATCTTTGCCGCTTCGATGGCTTCTGCACAGGGATATAGTGGGCGAGTTTTTCTTGAAAATAAAGAGGTTCAGCCGGGTGAGTCATTTATAGTGAGAGTCTATCTATCCGACAACGACCAGTCAATCAGTTCGCTGAGGATTCCCATTAAGTTCGATGATACCTATCTGACCTGCACTTATGTCGATTTTGGCGGCTCGATTATACATAATGATATGACCGGCTATTATGAGATAAACGGCGGTGAAGTTGAAATCAGTTATATTGCGCCGGTTGTTAATCCAATGGTGACTTTTACGACCGACTCCGGTTTGGTTGCGACCCTTTATTTTACGGCCGATGTCAGCGCGCCCGATGTGACGATCGCGATTGATTCTGCCAATGAGGTGACCCAATTCAGTCAATTCGGGACGACCTTTAATCTCTGGCATCGTGTCGAATTAGCTGACAATTCCGGCGGTTCAGCACTGATTCCGACCTTCGAATCGGGTGCCGTCGAGATTCGTTCCTCGACTGCAGTGGGTGATGATAACGATGATTTACGACCCACAACTTTCGAGTTGGTGCAGAATTATCCCAATCCATTTAACCCGACCACGACGATATCATTCGCGCTTCCTGAGAAGGCTACGGTCAGGCTTGATGTCTTTAATGTTCTGGGCCAGTCGGTTGCGACCTTAATCAATGGCGAGCTTCCGGCCGGGGAACATAGTGCAGTTTGGGATGCCGGTGATTCGCCGACCGGTGTTTATTTTTACCGCCTGAAGGCGGAAAAAGAATCTATTACAAGAAAGATGCTGCTTTTGAAATAAAATAATTCGACATTTCTGCCGATTAATAATGAGGATGCCCTCAATTAAGGGGGAATCCTCATTTTTATTGGAAATGCAGCAGACGAGTAAAACAGAACAGACTCCGGTCATAAAAGATTACGAGATTGTCTCGAAAATCGGGCAGGGCGGTATTGCCGAAATATACAAAGCCCGCCAGGTTTCCCTTAATCGTCCGGTGGCGATTAAAATCCTTTTCCCGCAATTAATGAATGATGCCGATATTGTGCGGCGGTTTGAGGCCGAATCGATTACGATTGGCAGATTGAATCATCCCAATATCGTGCATGTCATTGATAAGGGGAAAGCGGACGATCGTTATTATTTTGTGATGGAATATGTCGATGGAACCTCATTTAAGGATATCGTCTATTCCAAAAAATACTCGCCGCGTCAGAAACTTGAGATAATCGTGAGGGTGCTCAAGGGGCTGGATTATGCACATAAGAACGGCGTTATTCATCGTGATATCAAACCGGCCAATATTTTAGTAGATAAACAGGGTAACGCCCAGGTGGCCGATTTTGGAATCGCGCATCTGGTGAATAAAACCGATCCCGAAGTGACCAGTTCCGATATGGTGATGGGGACACTGGCGTATATGTCACCGGAACAGAAAGCATCATCGGTAAATGTCGATGCTCGCTCCGATATATATTCGATCGGTGTAGTGATATATGAAATCCTGACCGGTTGTCGCCCGATGGGACATTTTAAGATGCCATCGGAGATCGAGCCGAAACTTCCGAAAAAATTCGATGAGATAATCAGCAAATGTCTGGCGACCGATCCGGACGAACGGTATCAAAAGGCGGTTGAGTTAAAAGATGAGATATTGAACCTCATCTCGAAGCGCAATGACAACAAGGAAGCCAAAAAGAATGGTTACACCGGGGTTGAGGCGTTTATCGGTAAGAGTCAGTTTCTGGATACGCTTAAAGAGACGCGGTACAGTACGACAATGCTGATGGAGAATAAAGAGACGCATGACCTGTTTGTGATAAAGAAAAACGGTCGCAGCGCCACCGGTATCAGGGAGGCGAAACTGCTGACCAATTTGAAGCATAAAAATATTATTAATATTTTCGGCGCGGGTGGTGATGCCCGCCGGCTGGTGGTGGTGATGGAATACGTCTCGGGCGGTTCGCTGGCCGAGCGGATGCTACAGACCTATTCACTCGATAAAGCGATGAATATCGTTATGAGCGTTGCCGATGCGCTCGAGTTCGCGCATAAAAACGGTATCGTGCATGGTAACCTGCGTCCGTCGAATGTGCTTCTGACAACCGATGATGACGTCAGGGTGACCGATTTTGGTCTGCCTCCGCATTATAATCTGAAAGAGAAAAACTGGTATATCGCACCGGAGAAAAAAGTCAGCCGTCAGGGGGATTTATATGCTATTGGTGTGATGCTGCACCAGATGCTGTTCGGACGGAATCCGTCATACGATCGCTCCAGTAACCTGGTTATCGGTCAGATAAATGTAACTCTGCCGAAACCAATCGAGGAGATGTTGAAAAATCTTCTGGCGATAAGAGTGTCTAACCGATATCAGTCAATCGAGCAGTTTATCGATGACTGGGAAGCATATCAGAAGAGTCTTGGAGATTCGCCCGAAAAGAAGGCCCCGTCGAAGCCAAAAGCAGAAAAACGGGATACCAAAAAAATCATTCTTATTTCATCGATTATCGCTTTAAGCGTCCTTATCCTGATGACGATTTATTTCTATTCGGGTTGGTTCAGGTAAAAAGTATTTAATTATTTAGAAATTAAAACGCCACAGTCAATAATTGACTGCAGCGTTTTTCGTAATTTTGTATTACTTGGTAAAATCGTCTTAGTACAAAAGCAAATCGTTAAGCATCCATCGGTACTGAAGATATTGCGACTGTCCCGATGGTGTAATATATTTTTCCCATTTCACAAAACCTGCATCCGGGGCCATATAATAATAATTTTCAAGGCGATCACCATTGTCGTATGAGACGATTTTATAACGGTAACAGGTGAAGGTACTATCCGGGACGGTGATACTGGTGTCGATATGCGTGACCGTGACCGAGTCCTCATCGGTCGAGCCGGTCATGTACTGCTCATCGACTGTCGCCGGGTGTTTCAGCCATAACGTTCCCGAGGCGGGAGAGGAAGCATAATCATACAGCAGCCAGGCGCTACCGTCAGTGCCGCTTTGATACAGATCCAGGGCGGTATCTGTTGTCGGAATTCTTGATATTTCCATTTTATACCAGGTCGAACTGAGAACGGAGGTGTCTTTTATTAAGCGATACTGATGCAAAACATGGCTGTTGTAGGACCCATTCGAATTAAACATGGTATCAATCCCGGTCCATTGATTACCGACCGCCATCGGTATAATATATTTTACCGGGGTATCATTTCCATTAGTTATATCATCGTCATCATCGCTGCAACCGAAAGCGAATAATAATCCGCAGACAAAAAGTAAAATAAACCACTTTTTCATAAAGACCTCCATATTGTCCGATTTTACCCGGTAATTTATATCATCGCTTGTCGATTTTCAAGTGTTTTCTTGTTGGTGGCAATATGGCCGATATCTATCGCGGTGACCAGTCGCGGGAAGTTATTGTCAACCAGTCTCGGGATTTGACAATTATACGCAAATCGGATTCAAGCGGGATTAGATCCAGTTCGTATCTGAATCCTTTGGAGTTGTCGTTTAGTTTCAGGCGTCCCTTTTCTATCTCCTGCTTTTCAGTTATAACTCGTCCGGTTACCGAGGCGATATATTCAGTGAAGGTGTATTTGATTTTGACATTCCTTACCGCCGAGCCTTTGGCGCGAAAATAATAGGTGGTGAAATAAAAGTTTTCGCCGCGGCTTTCGACCAGTTTGGTTGTATCGCCCAGATATACTAAACGCGGGCGGATTTCATTAAATGTGTTTTGCATCTTCCGGTAATCAGCGGCCAGTTTTATCATGGCATCTCCCAATTTTAAATCGGGATATTTTTTTGAAGCGATTTCTACTAGTGGTTTAGTCGCGTTGTTCAACTTATCGTGTTGCCCGCCTATCTCCAAGATTATGGTATTGAGTGAATCGTTGACCTCTGTTATACGTTTATTCTGAATTTGAAGGTCGGAGTAGGTTATTTTATTAATAACGGCACCGCTTGTTTGTTTCATATAATTCCAGAAAACGGCAATCAGCGACATGAGGATAATAATCCCTATAACAACCAGCCGCCCTCCCGAAATTTTGTCGGGGTTAAATGTAAAATGAAGGATATTATTGATAATAACCAGAATTCCGGCGATAATAAGCAAATTTAATGACCAGTCAGCGTTCATTATGTAGATATCCTTATTTTTAAGCTATGGCGGTCAATGATATAAGGCAACAAGTTTTTGGCTGTATCCGAGTGAGGTCTCAAAAATCTCTGTTTTGCTTTTCTCTGTCGATATATTATAATCCGTTCATGGCCAGTTATTTTTTTTCGGATGCTCATCTTGGTGAGGCGGATAAAGAAAAAGAAAAGATCAAGCTCGAGAAGCTGAAATCTTTTTTTGAGATTGTCAGAGAAGATGGTGAGAAACTGTTTATTCTGGGTGATCTTTTTGATTTCTGGTTCGAATACAAACATGCTATCCCCAAAGAACATCTGAAGGTGGTCTTTCAGTTGTCGCAGTTGATTGAATTGGGGATAGAGGTGCATTATATCAGCGGTAATCATGATTTCTGGCTGGGCGATTTTTTGAGCCGCGAGGCAGGGATAAGGATCCATCGCGATTATTTCGTAACGACCGAGCAGGATAAAAAATTATTTTTGATACATGGCGATGGCTTGTCGCCGTCGGATAAAGGATACAGGGTGCTAAAACGGATTTTGCGGAATAGGTTTAATATCTGGCTGTATCAAAAACTCCCGCCGGATTGGGGAATTCCGCTGGCGAAATCGGTGGCCGGGATGTCGCGGAGTTATACCTCGAACCGGACCTTGAAATTTATAAAAGATTACGAAGATTACGCACGCCGGAAAATAAATGAAGGTTATGATGCCGTTATAATAGGTCATCTACATATGGCGGTGCTGGAAATAATCGATAAAGGCGTCTATTTAAACACCGGCGATTTTATTGAAAATTTCAGCTATGGGCGGATGGATAATGGCGAATTTACGCTGGAGTATATATGATAGTACGCTCGGTTAAAAAGATGCAGTCTGTTTCGCGGAAGCTGACCGCGGAGGGAAAAATAATCGGACTGGTGCCGACAATGGGCTTTTTGCATGAGGGGCATCTGTCATTGATAAAACGGGCGAAAAAATCTTCCGATGTGGTTATAACGACGATTTTTGTTAATCCAACCCAGTTTGCACCACATGAAGATCTGGGGAAATATCCCCGCGATGAAAAAGGCGATATAAAAAAAATTAAAAGTGTCGGCGGGGATATAATTTTTATCCCGAAGTCGGATGAGATATACCGTGAAAATTACCAGACGTATGTAACGGTCGAAAAGATTACAAAAGGACTCGAAGGTGGTTGGCGGCCGACTCATTTTCGTGGGGTGACAACAATCGTGGCCCAGCTATTTAATATTACCCGGCCCGATGTGGCTCTGTTCGGATTAAAAGATTATCAGCAGGTCATGGTTATCAAACGAATGACCGACGATTTGAATTATCCTCTGAAAATTATTATTGCACCGACGGTTCGTGAGAAAGATGGCCTGGCGATGTCGTCGCGGAATAAGTATTTCACTCCCGAACAACGTAAAGAAGCTGTTTGCCTCTATAGTGCGCTTAAAAAAGCGAAAAGTATGGTAAAAGGGAGGGGGGCGAGTAGTACAGCTTTGCTTCAAAGGGCAATGCAAAGAGAGGTTAAAAAAATCTGTCCGACGGCGGAGATAGATTATATTGCCTTCACCGATTTCAAGACGCTTCAGTTGGTAAAAAAAATCAGTTCGCATTGTATTTGTTCGTTGGCGTTGAAAATGTATGGTGTGCGGTTGATTGATAATATGAAGATGTCGTGAGTGCGACTCGGAAATATATAGATATGTTGCGTCAGTTCCTGCGTCCCATTTATGGGACGTGTGAACTGACGCACAAGATTGTGGGCAACTCTATTACGGTAGCTCAGACATTCCTGTCTGAGCGCGCCGCCGAAGGCGGCGCACATTAAAAACTGCGGCGCAGACAAGAATGTCTGCGCTACCTGCTATTTATATGAAGATGGGTTCGTTTCCGTGCAGACGCTAATGAATGTGGAAAAATCTTATTTAAACAAACATTATATCATTACGTCGTTAATGCAAAAGCAGTTGACATTAAGACGGAAATGGTTATCTTTACATCTGTGAATAAAAGACAAATGAGCACCATCCTTAGAATTTCTATTTTGGCCTTATTGTTTATTATGGCATTTTCCATATCCGCTTTTGCACAAACGGTGGATGAATCGGTCTTTCGGCTTGATCGTTTTACTGTTTTAATTTTTGTGCTGGTTTTTTCATCGGCCGTTTTGCTATACACCAACTGGGCCCGGAAGGGCAAAGAGCTATTTGTTCGGAAAATCCCAGGAATCGACGCGGTTGAAGAAGCGGTCGGTCGGGCTACCGAGATGGGTAAACCGGTTCTGTTTATTCCCGGCATTTCTGATGTGGAGGATATCGAGACGATTGCCGGTCTTTCGATTCTGGGCCGAGTGGCCAAAATTACGGCCAGATATGATACGCCGTTATCGGTCCCGGTCAGGTATCCGATGATTCTTGCGGCCGGGCAGGAAGTGGTCGAGCAGGCGTATATCGAAGTCGGCAAAGCTGACGCATATGATAGAGATATGGTTAAATATGTGGCGGGGGAACAGTTTGCCTTTACGGCGACTGTTAATGGCTGGATGATGCGTGAACGGCCGGCGGCCAATATTTATATGGGCGCCTTTTTTGCCGAATCGCTGCTTCTTGCCGAAAGCGGTAATGCCGCGGGGGCAATTCAGATCGCCGGAACGGCCCGACCGGAGCAGCTTCCATTTTTTATTGCAGCCTGCGATTATACTTTGATGGGTGAAGAATTATACGCGGCCTCGAGTTATCTTAGCCGTGAACCGCTTCTTTTGGGTGGCATTAAGGGCCAGGACTTTGTTAAAGTTATTATTATTATTTGTATTATAATTGGCGTTTTATTGGTCTCATTTAATATTGGTGACTGGTTTGTAAATATTTTTCGGGTAATGTAAAGAGTTATGAAAAAAACTGTCCCTGTAGTCGTTGCATTTCTTGCCGGATTTGTGATGGTTATCAGCTTCTTTTTCAATACCGAACAGATAATGAACTGGCTGAGTGTCACGTTCGGTATGGATAGTTTGCATGGCAAGACGATGGAAGGATTTGTCCTACAGTGGGTGACCATTGTAAGCGGCTTTACACTGGTGCTGGGTGTTTTTTCGATTGTCCGGGTTAATGCACGTGCGGTGGCAAAAAAGAGCGAAGGTTGGTTTTATAAACTTCTGACGGTCGTCTCCGTTTTCGCGATGGCGATCCCGGCCATGCTTCCGGTTTCCAAAGATACTGTCGGCGGCAAAATAGTTTTCGGGATTTTCCCCGATAGCTGGAGGGCGCTGTTCGGAACCGGTCCGACTTCCATTTATGACTGGTTATTTACATATCTTGACCAGCCGATGATGGAAACGATGTTCGCGATGCTCGCCTTTTTTATCGCCTCGGCGGCCTATCGTGCATTCCGGGCGCGTAATGCCGAAGCGACCTTATTATTATTAACAGCAGTAATAGTCATGCTTTGGCGGGTGCCGATGGGTGAGGCATTCTTACGGTTATTCAGCGATTCGCTTCCTAACTATATAGATTTGTTTATTATGAACGGCTTTAATGTGGCGGTCCAGCGAGGAATTATTATCGGTGCCGCGCTGGGGGCGGCTTCGATGTCGCTGCGGATAATGCTAGGTATCGAACGCACATATATGGGGAAAGGTTGATATGGAGTTCTGGCGTAAAATTATGAATATCGACCGTCGCTGGGTTTATCTATTGATTGCTTTATCGGTAACCTTCCCGATGATCGTTGTCATAAAGTTCCCCGTTGAGGTTACGCCCGTAGCACGACAGCTTTATGATGCCATCGACAAACTCCCCGACAGCAGCGTGGTCATGTTGACCTTCGATTATTACCCCAACGCTGCCGCCGAAACCGAACCGATGTCTATTGCGGCTTTGCATCATATGTTCAAGAAAGATATGAGAGTGGTGACACTTTCGAATATTCCGCTGGGCGGTCCGACAATTGCCGAACGAATTACGCGCGAGATTGCTGCTGAATATGATAAGGTGTATGGTGTCGATTATGTTAATCTTGGTTATAAGGCCAACTACAATGCCGTAATGCATGGTCTGGCCAATTCAATTGAATCGATTTTCCCGTCGGACTACACCAATACGCCATTAAAAGATTTACCGTTGATGGACTCGGTGAAAAATTATGATGATATAGGATTTATTTATGTCGTGGCAGATAATGCGACGGTTGATTATTGGATTCAGATCGTTAATGCCCAATATGGTGTGCCGATAGGGTCGGGTGTTACGGCGGTCGTCGCCCCGAAGATGTATTCATTTGTCAACTCCGGACAGATGACCGGACTGTTGGGTGGAATGAAGGGTGCCGCCGAATATGAAAAAATGGTTGGCGAAGAGGGCAAGGCTATTCGCGGTATGGATGCGCAATCAATGGCGCACCTGGCGATTATATTTCTTGTAATTTTGGGTAATATCGGGTTTTTCGCGACCCGCAAAAAGGAAGGTAAAGAGAGCTGATTATGGAAGGCATCTCTTTTTTAGAACATTTTCAACTTTGGCTAAGAGCCTATTTGATTCTCTCGCTTTTCTCGTTTTTGTATCGAGATAATCGTTTTTATCGCCTGTCGGAGCATATTTTTGCCGGGCTTTCGGCCGGATACTATGTTGGTCTTATCTGGCAGACAGTTATTATACAGCAACTGGTGAATCCAATGGTTGACAATGGAGAGTGGTGGCTGGTTTTTCCAGGTTTGCTCGGGGTCCTCATGTTCACCCGCTTGATTCCCAAATGGTCATGGGTCAGTCGCGTTTCGCTGGCTTTTGTTATTGGTAACACGGCCGGTATTTATCTGATATCTTCGCTGCATGGTTTGATTTTGCCGCAGATGCTTTCGACCATGAACGCGGTCAATACCGATGGCTCATTCAGTTCGATTTTATTGGCGCTGGTAGTTATTATCGGTGTTATTTCGACCCTGGTGTATTTCTATTTTTCAAAAGAGCACAAAGGTATTCTGGGAGTGACGGCGCGGGTTGGGATTTGGTTTATTATGATTGCTTTTGGAGCGCATTTCGGCTATACGGTGATGGCGCGCGTGTCACTTCTGATTGGCCGTGTCCAGTTTCTGTACTACGACTGGGGCGCCAGCATCCGCCAGATTTTTTAATCATTCGAATTCAATTCATTTTTAATTTGCCTTTTCGAATCAAAAGCCAGTATATTGTTTTGTCGTTATGAAAAAAGGTCTCAGAGTCATAATTCCGGTCGCGGGGGTGGGAACAAGATTACAGCCGCACACCCATACGGTCCCCAAACCGTTGCTTCCGGTCGCAGGTAAACCGATACTGGCGCATATCGTCGATCCGCTGGTGGCACTTAAACCGAAAGAAATGCTGTTTGTGGTCGGGCATCTGGGACATCAGATAAAAAAATATATCGATAAAAATTACGATATCCCGGTGCGATATATCCAGCAGGATGAGCTTCTCGGGTTGGGATTCGCTATTTTACTGGCCTTACGGGAGATGGATGACGGCCCGATTTTGGTGGTTCTGGGGGATACGATTGCCAAAACTGGCTTCGAAACGGTTATCAGGAAAAAGGGTAACTGTATCGGATTAAAGGAAGTAGATGATCCGAGGCGATTCGGCGTGGCAGTCGTGGAGAAAAACAAAATTATCGCTTTTGAAGAAAAACCGAAACGTCCCAAATCGAATCTGGCCATTATCGGATTATATTATTTCGAAAGTTCAAATATCTTAAAAGAGCACCTTGAAAAACTGGTGGAGCTCGGTAAAAAAACCGGTGGTGAGATTCAATTAACCGATGCACTCGATTTTATGATAAAGGCGGGACAACTGTTTCGCCCCTGTATGGTTGACGGCTGGTATGACTGCGGCAAACGGGAGACACTTCTGGAGACAAATCGCGTGTTACTCGATGAAGCCAGCGAGGTGGAAGATTATCCCGGTTCGGTAATAATCCCGCCGGCGTATATATCGCCGTCGGCGATAATCGAGGAATCGGTTATCGGGCCGTATGTTTCGATATCGGAGGATACGCGGGTGCATCGCTCGATTATCCGGGATTCGATAATCTGTAAAAACGCGGTGGTTGAATTCAGCCTGCTTGATTCCTCGATAATCGGTGAAAAAGCGGAGATAAGAGGTACCTACAGTCGTCTTAATATCGGCGACTCTTCCGAAACCGGATGGTCCTGAGAATAATTGAATTATCATATAAAAGAGAATGTATAGGAGAATATAAATGTCCGGGGGAAATTTTTTGTTTACATCGGAATCGGTCACCGAGGGGCATCCCGATAAAGTCTGTGATCAGATATCGGATGTTGTTCTCGATGATGTTATAAAGCAGGATAAAAGCGGCCGTGTCGCCTGCGAAAGTTTCGTGACAGTCGGTCTTGTTATTGTCGGCGGCGAGATTACCACCACCGCCTATGTCGATATACATCATCTGGTTAGAGAACTGGTTCGGGATATTGGTTACACCGACCCGAAGTTCGGATTTTCATATAACTCGTGCGCTATCCTGAATGCCATCGGCGCACAGTCGCCCGATATCGCCCAGGGAGTTGATACCGGCGGAGCCGGGGATCAGGGATTGATGTCGGGGTATGCATGTCGTGAGACCGAGGAGTTGATGCCGATGCCGATTATGCTGGCGCATAAACTGACAAAAAGACTGGCCGAGGCCAGAAAGAAAAATATTTTGGAATATCTCGGTCCCGACGGCAAATCGCAGGTGACAATCGAGTATCGCGATGGTGTCCCGCGGCGGGTCGAAACTGTTGTACTATCAACACAACATCGTGAGAGTATATTGGATAAATCCGGGAAACAAATCACCGATACGGCGCGGCAGGAGATTATCGAGAATGTTATCAAACCGATTATTCCCGAAGAGATGCTTGATAAAAAAACGAAATATCATGTCAACCCGACCGGAAAATTCGTCATCGGAGGGCCGCAGTCGGATACCGGTATGACCGGACGGAAAATTATTGTTGATACGTACGGCGGGATGGCATCGCATGGCGGCGGTGCCTTTTCCGGGAAGGATCCGACCAAGGTCGATCGCTCGGCATCGTACATGGCGCGATATATAGCCAAAAACGTTGTTGGCGCCGGGCTGGCCGATAAGTGTACGATACAACTCGCTTATGCTATCGGTGTGGCCGAGCCGGTCTCGTTGATGGTGTTTACCAGCAAAACGAATAAAATCGATGAGGATCGGATTGTCGAATTAATTAAGAAAAATTTCGATTTGACACCGCGTGGTATTATCGAGATGCTGAATTTACAGCGGCCGATTTATCGCAAAACCGCCGCCTATGGACATTTCGGATGGGATGTGCCGGAATTCTCATGGGAGAAATTAGATAAGATAAAGGACCTTCAAAAAGAGGCTTAAAATATGAAACGAACAGCCTATGATATAGCCGATATAAAATTAGCCCCAAAAGGTAATTTACGAATCGAATGGGCCGAGCGGAACATGCCGGTATTACGATTAATACGCGAGCGGTTTAAAAAAGAAAAACCGCTAAAAGGCGTAAATATGGCATGTTGTCTTCATGTTACTACCGAGACCGCCAACCTGATGCGGACCCTGAAAGCGGGCGGCGCCAATGCCGCGTTGTGTGCCTCGAATCCGCTTTCGACGCAGGATGATGTCGCCGCTTCGCTGGTTAAAGATTTCGGGATTTCGGTTTTTGCCATCAATGCCGAAAATAACAAAACGTACTATAAACATATCAATCAGGCGCTTGATTTTAAACCGCAAATCACGATGGATGACGGCGCCGACTTGGTTTCTACATTACATTCCAAACGTCGCGAATTACTGCCGGGTATTATCGGGGGTACCGAAGAAACTACGACCGGGGTGATTCGTCTCAAAGCGATGGCTAATGATGGTGAACTGCACTATCCGATTATTGCTGTTAATGATTCGAAAACGAAACATTTTTTCGATAACCGATACGGTACCGGACAATCGACCATCGATGGTATTCTGCGCGCGACCAATATGCTTATTGCCGGGGCTAACGTGGTTATTGCCGGGTATGGCTGGTGTGGGCGCGGTCTCGCTTCACGGGCGGTCGGGATGGGGGCGCATGTGATTGTCACCGAGGTTGACCCGACCAAAGCAATCGAGGCGGTTATGGACGGCTTCCGCGTGATGCCGATGTTTGCGGCGGCTCGGATTGGTGATTTATTTGTGACTGTCACGGGTGATATTAATGTGATTCGGATGGAGCATTTCAATAAAATGAAGGATGGTGCGATTGTATGTAACTCCGGGCACTTTAATGTCGAGATTGATCTGGATTCACTTGCAAAGAATAGTAAGAAAAAGCGCATCGTGCGACCGTTTGTCGAGGAATTCACGTTAAAGAATGGTCGGCGGATTAATATTCTCGGTGAGGGGCGATTGATTAATCTGGCTGCGGCCGAGGGACATCCGGCGGTGGTGATGGATATGTCATTCGCCAATCAGGCGCTGGCGGCCGAATATATGCTGAGTAGTGCCGTAAAATTAAAACGTACTGTTTATGTCGTTCCTGAAAAAATAGATAACAACATTGCGGCGCTAAAACTCAAATCGATGGGGATCCATATCGATCGCCTGACCCCCGAACAGAAAAAGTACCTCGCCTCATGGGAAATGGGAACATAGGATAAAAAATTAAAGCGGTAGCGCAGACATTCCTGTCTGCGCCGCTGATATTGCGTGCGTCGCCTTTGGCGACGCGCTCATCGAGGAGCCCGAAGGGCGATCCTGCCATTTTGGAAAGCGCAATGAATAATAAAAACAGAGCAGAATCCCTGTCGCAGATCCCAATCTTAATCGGGGCTTGCTGTGGGATCGTACGAAATGGCAGTACTACCTATATTTTGAAACGACTCCGCAATGAACCTGTTCCCGAAGGGCGATCCTGCCATTCTGTACTAATGCAAAAACAAGCTGTCTAATTCATATCTTTCGGTCATAAACTTCTGACCCGCCGATGTCGTATCGTTATTCGATTCCCATCTTACAAAACCGATATTTGGCGCCAACAGCATTTCGGCATCAAAAATATTGTAAGTATTTTCTATATTATAGTGATAACATACATATTCGCCTGACGGTACATTAATAGCCGTATCGATTGAAATTACAGTAGCCTTGCTGGCGGAATCAGGTTTTAAATACAGGCTCATGAAGGTATCGGCAACGGCAGCTGGATATTGATACCAGATGGAGGCATCGCTCGAATCCTTAATCCATTGATAAACTCCATCATTTCTGTTTGTCATTAAGGGGGAATTCGTGCTATCAGTTAAAATCGACCCGTTGTACTCTAATTCCCACTTGTACCAGGTTTCATTTTGAAAAACAGTGTCACCTATTATTCTGTAAACTATGGGAATAGTGTCGGTTGGTGTTCCGGCAGAATCATAATTCATTAATGTCCCCCACCACTGGTTACCAACCTTAAGTGGTAAAATGTATCGTGTCACTTCCGGTGAGGAAACAATATCATCATCGCTGCAGTTGACTATCAGTATGCCACAGATCATGATGAAAGACAATGAAATCAATGACATGCTTAAACCTCTGTTGAATTTCATGAGGTAAATCCTCTATAAAGTTGATGATTACATTGAAATATATCTCCAATGACCCAAATTATAAATAAAATATTTTTAATATCCAGACATTTTTCGATCATGTCCAAACCCGAAGCGGGATTTCGACCAACAATTTAAAATCTTTTTTCGTTCCCATGAACTGGGTCGCCCACCCGCTCTGCGGTGGTTTTCTTCCGTTACAATTAACAAATAGAATTTTGTTGTATATTACAGCGAGTCTTCGACTCGCCGCGGTGGGTCTGAGGAGGCTGTCCCAAAAGTTGTGTCTGATCCTGATTTCGCTTCTTAGCGAAATTGTGATCTGACACACGTGATTTGAATGTGAAGCATCGCAATTATTTAAACAGCGCCAGTTCACACCCCCGATAAATCGGGGGCAGGAACCGGCGCAACTGAACACTTGTGGGACAACCTCTCCTCGTGCACCAACTTTCCCAGCGTCCCGAAATAAATTCGAGATCTACCGCAAGCGGTGGGGCACCCTTGCCCTTGATCTCAAAAAAGAATTCACAAAAATACTATCAAATCAATGTGAATTCCTGTTTGCGGCCGTTATATAGAAACGTGAAAAAAGGTAATATTGATATGAAACAATACCACAAATTATTACAAAAATACGAAACGAACCCATTTCCCTCTTCTCGTCATTGCGAGGAGTTCCCCCGATTTATCGGGGGAAAGACGTGGCAATCTCCGCGTACCATTTCAAGGAAACATTTTAAAAATTCAAAAATCGGAAACAAACCCATTTTTGTTAGAAGGGATACAATAACAACGGGTTACACGAATATCCCGGGATACTGCGAAAAAAGGGGACCCTTTTATATGCGAAACGAACCCATATTCCCCCCCTAAAAATATTTTTTCGAAATTCTGAAACGAACCCATTTTTTTGATCATGGGATATATTTCAGCAACAATGGACTATGTAATAAAAGGAGAGGGGCTTTTGCCCTTTAAAATATGCGATACAAATCCAATTCATTGGACTAATAACTGCCACAATCATTTACGGGAATATTCTTGATAAGAATGACGCAATAGGACACAAAATCGAAGAAATAGTAGGTTAGAATGTCCGAAGGGATTCTTATCCCGTAGGACTTCCGACTTTTTCCAAACGTGTCGAAACCCGAAGCGGGATTTCGACCTGCTATTTTAAATCGGTTTTCTTCAAGAACTCCCGCAGGTTTTGTGCGTTGATGAATTGAAAGGAGGTGATACCTAACTCGCGGGCGGCTTCAACATATTCCGGGATATCATCGAAATAAATAATATTGTCTTTATAAAACGCGATTGTTTTGGCGATTTCAAATATTTTCGGGTGTGGTTTCATATAACCGACTTCGTACGATAATACGTACTTATCGAATTTACTGATAATATCGAATTTGTCGCGGACAAATGTCATGTGCCATTCGTTGGTGTTGGAGAGCAGAATCAATTCATGCTTTTTCTGAAGTTTTAAAACAATTTCGGAGACTTCTTTGTTTTCGGTGAAAATATCCGACCAGAGGTTTACAAATTCGTCGTAGTCGATTTGCAGGTTCAGCAGTTTGAGGCATTTTTCGTAGAATTGTTTTCCGGTAATTCTACCTTCCTCAAATTCCCAGGCCAGACCGGATTCGTAAACGGTGTCGTAGATTTTTTCGGCATCGCGATTGTATTTATCCGCGATTTTCCGACATGGAATCATGTGGTCAAAAGGGAGAATTACATTCCCCATATCGAAAAGGAAGGTGGTTGGTTGGGTCGACAAAATATTTATTTCCTCGAACGCCACGTTATCATCAATCCAGTGAGGAAGAAAATACCGTTTATCAGCCAGGCGGCGACATCGGGATGGAGACGTTCATTATAACCGAACGACTGTGTAACTTTAAAGGCAATGAAATACAAAAGTGCGATTCCGGTGCCGAGTGCGACCGAGATAGCGATCCCGCCCCGTTTGGGATTGGAGGCAATTGGAACACATATCAAAATTACAATAAACGACGCCAGCGGATACGACAGTTTAAGTTTCAGATCAACCAACTCCCTCTGGTATGGTCCGCCGGTTCGTTTCATCATATCAATATAATGTTCCAGCTCGCGATACGCCATATCTTCCGGTTTGCCGAGTGGTACCTCGAAATCGGAGGGCCGCTCCTTTATATATGAAACCACCAGAGTATCGAATTCCTCGAATGATTCGATGCTGTCTTCGAATATCCGTTTGACACCATCGTACAGTGTCCAACCCTGACTGGTGTAATCAAGACGCGGCGCGGTAATCAGTTCGGCCAGACGATCCTGAAACGACCGGTACAACCTGATTTCACGCCCCTCCATGGTCGAGGCGTTGTACGATGCAATCGTATAGAAGAAGTTTTTGTTCACCTGACGGTAGATATTGCGGGTGGTGGTATGGTGCCGGGGTGATCGTTTTCGGATAGTATATTCTTTCATCTCGACCCGTTTTTTGTTAGCCTCGGCATAAATCACCTCATTGTAATAAATATGACCGATCGACAGTAGTAAGGTGAATACCAGAAACGGTGCGGCGATACGATAAAGCGATATACCGCTGGCTTTCATAGCGAGGATTTCGTTTCGTCGGGCGAGAATCCCGATCGATATCAGGGCAGCCAATAGTACAAAGACCGGCAAAAACGATTTGAGTATCCATCCGGCGAAATAGATATAGTATGTAATGATATCTTTCATCGGGACATCGTTATCAACAAAGCGCTGAAGCTCATCGATCATGTTGATAGCGATAATCAACATCCCGATACCGAACATAACAAGAAGCAGGGCGGTTATAAAATATTTCAGGAGATATCGGTCGAGAACTTTTATCATGCTACTTCCGGAAAAATGCAAAAAGCGGTTTTTCGCTGATAACTTTTATCAATAGGTATATTCCGGCGATGGTGGTCAGGATATCGGCCGCCCACATCGCCAGAAAGGGGGAGACTATCCCCCGGTCGGCCATATCCTCGCCGCCGATAAGAAATCCCCAGTAAATCGTGAAGATAATCAGCGAAACCACCACCGCGACACCCATACCGCCCCGCCGGGATAAAATCCCCAACGGCGCGCCGATTAAGATAAAGGCAAAGGATGCGGCCGGGATGGAATACTTTTTATATATTTCAATTTTGTATTTATCGATTTGTTTGGTCTGCGCGACCACCTGCTCGTAATTTCTTTTCAGCCGGGTCGAAATATTGGTCAATTCGATTTTTAAAAGAACCATCGCCGACGAATCGGCCATCGTTGTATCCTTGGGTGGCGGAAGACTGTCGCAAAAAAGCAGGTCGAGTCTTTGGTTAGCCGATTTTTCCATCTGGGCATGAAACGGCCCGATAGCAAAACGCGCATCCTCGACAACTTCCTGCATCTCGCTGATAGACATCTCGCGATCGGTTTTATATGATGTTTCCGACCGTTTTAATTCCGAACCGATACCCCCGACATTGATGACCTGCTTTTTAAAATCGACTCGTCGATAATTTTCCGGTTCTTTGGTGTCGAGCATGTGCGTTTCGCCCTCAAAAAGCGTAAACTGCACTGTTTGTCCGTTATCGATAAATTTCATCAGACCGGATTTGGCAACGGTGATTTTCGGTTCGTTTGGATTTTTATTATCGGTGATACGGATCCGTTCGACCTCGGAAGTCGTGTGGTCGATTTTGTCGATAAGAATAATATATCCCGAAATATCAGTGATAAAAACACCGGGCCGAAAAGTCAACATTGGCCGCATCGAGCGAATATCGCCGCTTAAAACTCGCGCCTTGTGATTCAGACGCGGAAGGATTTTATCGCTAAACTGAATCATCCCATAAGTCAAAAAAGCCGCGGCAATCAAAAGCGGAATCAATATGCGAATCAGGTTGATCCCGGAGGCTTTGATTGCGATTATCTCCGAATCTGAGGTCAAACGACCGAAAGCAAGCAGGGTAGCGACCAGAACCGCCATTGGGACCGAGAGGGCAATCATCCAGGCCAGATTAAGAAAAATCAACTCCAATACAATGAGGGCCGAAATATCCTTATCGATAACCATCTCGACGATTTTCGGGATAGTCTCCAGAATCAGCAGAAAAGTGATGATAAAAACCGCAAACAAAAACGGCGGGATATGTTCCCGGAGGATATATCGAGTCAAAATTTTCATATTCAGGTCAATATAGTTTATCATTATACACCGGCAAAGAAAAATCGCTTTACGGCGCGGCTGATTATAATTATTTTGATTAGTAGAGGTTGAGGCGATTGCAATGATTAAAGATTTTGTCCAAAATGATACGGTGACCGTATATGTGACCGTTCGTCGCAAGCAGGTCAAAGAGTATAACGGCAATACTTTTATCTCTTTTGAGTTCGGGGATGCCTCCGGGCGAATTGCCGGGGTTTGGTGGGAGCCGGAGCGCGCGGCGATTGAAGATATCGAGGAAGGGGCCATAATCAAGGTCAAAGGCGTAGTCAGTCAGTATCGCAACAAGCCGCAGTTAAAAGTTCAGCGTGTGCGGCTGGCCAATGAGGATGAATATGATCTGGCCGATTTACTGCCTCATTCGAAATTTACGAAAGATGAATTAAGCTCAAAAATCATTTCACTCACCGAGCGAGTTGAAAATAGTTTTATAAAAAAACTGATGCACCTGTTCTGGGATGACCGTGAGTATTTCGATGAATATCTGAAAGCGGCGGCGGGGAAGTTATGGCATCATTCGTATATAGCCGGACTGGCGGAGCACTCAATTAATGTAACCGAAATATGCCTGGATATGGCGGTTCGATACGATTTTCTCAATCGTGATTTATTGATTTTCGGCGGATTGTTTCATGATATGGGGAAAGTGCAACAATACAAAATTACCTCGTTTATCGATTACTCCGATGAAGGGAGATTGATCGGGCATATCAATCTGGCCGATCAGATAGTGACCGAAAAGGCGAAACAAATCGAATCGTTTCCATCGAAACTTCTGATGAAATTGCGACATCTGATCTTGTCGCATCACGGGCAGATAGAGTATGCCTCACCGGTGGTACCGCAGATTCCCGAAGCGTTTGTTTTGTATTATGCCGACGAAATCGATTCCAAGATGGGGGCGATTAATCGAATTCGAGAGAAGGATCGAGATGGCGCTTGGTCGGAATATGTAAATCTTCTCGGTCGGTATCTTTATCTTGGTGAAAAAGAGTAATGTCGCCTTGTCAGGACAGTACAATTCTTGAAACCCGATATGTCACCCGGCAGGTTTCTAAAAATGGTCACATACTAAAAACGGTCGATAATGTATCTTTTGTATTTAAAAGGGGTGGGGTGTATAATATTGTCGGTCCGTCGGGGGCGGGGAAATCATCTTTATTAAGATTATTAAATCGTCTCGATGAGCCAATCGAAGGTGAAGTATTATTTTACGATAAACCGCTGGTTTTGTATCCGCCGACACATCTTCGCAAAAAAGTCGCAATGCTGTTTCAAACGCCGTATCTTTTTCCGGGAACGGTGCGGGATAATCTCGCTTATTGCTGTGAATTACGCTCGGAGGAAATCGCACGCTCCAATTTGATACGGGTTGGGTTGAAATCCGATTTTATCGATATGGATGCAGAAAGTCTTTCGGTCGGGGAAAAACAACGGGTGGCGATGGCGCGATCGCTGATGCTTGAACCGGAGGTGCTTCTACTCGACGAGCCGACTTCAGCGCTGGACCCGGCCTCGTCGAAAAAAATAGAAGAATTGATTTTGTCGCTGTCGGCCGATTTGTGTTTGACTGTTATTATTGTCACGCATAATCCGGAGCAGGCGTTGAATCTGGGCGGGGAGACACTGCTGTTAGTGAAAGGGCAATTGATCGAGGCGGGGGAGACTTCGAAGTTGATGACCGAACCTGAAACAGAGTTAGGCCGCAAATATATTAACAAAGAGTTAACATGATACAAACCGGGTATTTTCAGGTACTTATGGCGGCTTTACTGGCCGGGTTGGCGTTTGTATTGGCGCGATGGAAAACGATCCCGGTCGAAAAAGAAATCGGTTTTGGGACGGTCCGTTCGTTCGTGCAATTGATCGCAGTCGGTTATGCTCTTGAATTCATTTTTGGTTCCGATTCATTATGGTTGGTGGTTTTAGCGGTGGCGGTGATGCTTCTGGTCGGCGCCTACACAGCGGGTCAACGGGCTGAGCATTTTAAGAATGGTTTTTCGATTGCATTGGTGGCGATGACAACCGGTTCGCTGGTCACGCTCGGTTTGATGCTGGCGCTGAAAATAATCAGTATCGAGGCACGGTATATTATACCATTGACCGGAATGATAATTTCCAATACGATGAATGCTACCGCGATTGCATTTAATCGAATCGGTTCCGATTTAAAAAGTAATCGACTGGCGGTCGAGACCGGATTGTCACTTGGGAAAAGTTGGAAGGAAGCATCGCGGAATTACTATCGTGAAGCGGTTAAGGCCGGTATGATATCGATTTTGAACTTTATGAAGACAGCCGGGATTGTGGCTTTACCGGGGGCGATGACCGGAATGATTCTGGCCGGTACTTCACCGTTGACGGCAGTTTTGATACAACTTATTGTAGCCTATATGCTCTTGTGTTCGGTGACAATCGGGGCAATTATAGCGGCGGAGATGTCGATCCGACGGTTCTTTAATTCCGCCGAGCAATTTATCGGTTGAGATTATTTACGCTTGATTTTAATTCGGTTTTGACTAAATTGTAGCTTCTATCCGGGTGTTCCGGATGAGTTGATTCTGTCTATGCCGGAGAGGTGTCCGAGCTGGCCGAAGGAGCACGCCTGGAAAGTGTGTAGGGGTTTACGCCCCTCCAGGGTTCGAATCCCTGCCTCTCCGCTTTATAGGTATATTCCGGTCACATCCTTTACAGTTCATTCCGGGGACATAGTTTACACATTGGCATATAATTACTTTGAAGGAGGTATTGTATGCCATGGAAGGAGACC
>Ga0272444_10001467_pt1 | contig 22759 bp, 16 predicted proteins | sample SSMForm13_FD_201033 | JGI IMG/M metagenome (GOLD analysis project Ga0272444, IMG submission 201033) | Marine sediment archaeal communities from Little Sippewissett salt marsh, Falmouth, MA, United States - SSM-Form-13 | ecosystem: Environmental > Aquatic > Marine > Wetlands > Sediment ...
GCTCCAGACTGTCCGGTGGTGCCGTGAGAAGTTTTTATAGAAGGGCGGAAAGCGGCCCTGAATAAATCGGGGGGATCGTATGACAGGCATTAGAGTCAGTCTTTTGATTCTGGCCGGGCTTCTGGTGGTGCATTTGATCGAGGAAATCAGGACTGATTTTCGGCGGCGCCTGCCGGTCGGGGAAATTTCCCGCAATGTTTTTGTCGGCACGAATGCAATTATCTACACGTACGTTCTGGCGACCATCTGGCTGGCATTCAGGGAATCCGGAGCGGCGCTTCCGATGATCTGGATTTTTGCCGTCGGGATGACTCTCAACGGAGTCGGACATATCAGCCTGATGATTATCAAGCGCGGCTATTTCCCGGGTGGTGTGACGGGCGCCGTTATTTTTCCGGTGGCGGTTTATTTAATATATTTGCTGGCAGGATATGGCGGATGATTGGAGAGCTTAAAAAGTTCAAATCAATTCATTTAAGGATAAAGAGCTATAAGCGAATCATATACTGTCAGATAAACAAGCAAAATTTGAAATATGGTTTAAGCCCTGACGGATATTGACAGTTTCTTCTGCCCTTCTTTTAAACGAATTTGTTGACACGGAAATGATAAACAGCTATATTTGGATAGTCTTTAATGGTTTGTTGATGTCCCATCAACGATACACTATCAGATGGTTTATGCCATCTTATCATGATTCCGGGAAGGGGGGATGCTATAGAAGTAACTAACTCACCGTCAACTCCTTAATTGTCTAATCTCTTAAAACCGGAGGAAACAATGCGGAGAATTTTCGTTTTATCCCTCGCTCTCGTTTTTACCCTGACCGCCTTTTCTTTCGCTGAAAAATTACCTTTCAAGCCGGTTGATCTGCCCAAAGACGTTCCCATGTCTTTCGGGTATGTTCCCGGCGAGATCGTCGTCCAGTTCACTATCCCCCAGAAGAATATTATGCCCCGCATGGACGCCCGGGGAATCGCCACGCTGGGGGTAAGCTCTCTCGATGCCATTGCGGTCGATTATGAAGTCACCGGAATCAAGCAGCTTTTCCGGGGTTCAAAACCCAAAATGGTCAAGGGCCGTACGATAGACCTGTCGCGCTATCATAAGATTAAATTCAATCCCAATATCAGCCTCGATGAAGTCATGGAGGCTTATCGTGGTAATCCCTATGTCGAATCGGTGGAACCGATCGGCATTCATCGTGTCTACGCCACACCCAACGACGGCAACTTTCCGGAGCAGTGGCATCTGAACCAGGCCAGCGATCATGATATCGATGCACCCGAAGCCTGGGATATCGAGACCGGCTCGGACAATATCATTGTCGCCATTCTCGACAGTGGGGTGCGCTATTTCCACAAGGATCTTGGCGGCTCCAATGCCTCGTATTCCAATCCCGGCGGCGCTGACGGCAACATGTGGATCAACTGGGCCGAAAAGAACGGATCATCCGGTGTCGATGATGACGGCAACGGTTTTGTCGACGACTGGATCGGCTGGGATTTCGTTGACGGCGGTTCCAACTGCTGGTCGGGTGAAGATTGCTATGACCAGGACAACGATCCGCGCGATTTCAACGGCCATGGGACACACTGCGCCGGCAATGTCGGGGCCATCAACAACAACGGCTATGGGACCTGCGCGCCGTCGGGCGGTTGGGGCAACGGAACGCTTCAACCCACCGGCAACGGCGTCAGTGTCATGGCCTGCCGGATCGGCTGGTCCGGAAGGTACTATTTTTATGAGGTCGGTTACGTCCGGATGGACTTCATTGCCGAGGCTCTTTATTATGCGGCCGACAACGGCGCCGATATCGCCTCCTGTAGCTGGGGCTCATCCAACACCGGCGGGCTGGCTGCGGCCGTTAATTATTTTGTAGCTTCCGGCGGCCTGATTTTCAAAGCGGCCGGGAATGACGGCAGTCAAACGGCCGACTACATGTGCAGCCGTTCCGATGTTATCTCGGTTGCGGCGACCGATTCTACCGACAATGGGGCCGATTTCACGACTTACGGTACCTGGGTCGATATATGCGCTCCCGGGACCGGTATTCTCAGTTGCTATCACGATCACAACGATCCGCAAAGTGATTATGTCGCGGCCATGGACGGGACCTCCATGTCGACCCCGCTGGCCGCCTCGGTCGCCGCCCTGATCTGGTCCCAGAATCAATCCTGGACGGCCAACCAGGTTGAAGAGCAGCTTTATGCCAGCGCTGAAAATATCGACGCCTATCTGTCATCGAAGTACATCGGCAAAATGGGCGCCGGGCGGATTAACGCCTATGAGGCAGTCAACACCGGTACACCGCCGCCGGTGGCCGATTTCTCCGGCTCACCGACAACAGGCTGCGTTCCGCTGGCGGTCAATTTCACCGATCAATCCACCGGCGAGATCACCTCGTGGAGCTGGGATTTCGGCGATGGTGGTACATCAACCGCTCAGAATCCGTCACATACATATAATGCGGTCGGGAACTACACCGTGGAGCTGACCGTCACCGGTCCGGGCGGTTCCGATACTGAAACCAAAACCAACTATATCACCGTCAATGATGCTCCGGTGGCCGACTTCGTCGGCTCGCCAACCTCGGGTGATTATCCGTTAAATGTCGATTTCACCGATCTGTCGACCAATGATCCCACCGGCTGGGACTGGGACTTCGGCGATGGCGGCAGTTCGACAGCCAAGAATCCGTCGCACACCTACAACTCCGCCGGCACTTATACGGTCACCCTGACGGCCACTAACGTCTGCGGCAGCGATGTCGAGACCAAGGTTGATTATATCACTGTGACCGAACCGCCGGTACCGCCGACAGCGGCTTTCAGCGGCACCCCGACCTCGGGTTGTGCTCCGCTGGATGTCAGCTTCACCGATGAGTCGACCGGCGATATAACCTCGTGGAGCTGGGACTTCGGCGATGGCGGCACCTCAACGGTCCAGAGCCCGTCGCACACCTATAATGCGGCCGGAAACTATACCGTTGAGCTGACCGTGACCGGTCCGGGTGGTTCCGATACCGAGACCAGGATTGACTATATAACCGTGACGGCGGCTCCGGTGGCCGATTTCAGCGGTTCGCCGACGTCGGGCACGGAACCCCTGACGGTTGATTTCACCGATCTTTCAACGAATAATCCGACCTCATGGAGCTGGGATTTCGGCGATGGTGGTACCTCGACGGTACAGAATCCGTCGCATGAGTACACCACCGCGGGAACATACACGGTCGAGCTGACGGCGACCAATGCCTGCGGCAGTGATGTCGAAACAAAAGTCGATTATATTACGGTAAACCCGTGTAACGCTCCGGTGGCCGACTTCGTCGGCTCGCCAACCTCGGGTGATTATCCGTTAAATGTCGATTTCACCGATCTGTCGACCAATGATCCCACCGGCTGGGACTGGGACTTCGGCGATGGCGGCAGTTCGACGGCCAAGAATCCGTCGCATACATACAACGCCGCCGGCACTTATACGGTCACCCTGACGGCCACTAACGTCTGCGGCAGCGATGTCGAGACCAAGGTTGATTATATCACCGTGACCGAACCGCCGGTACCGCCGATAGCGGCTTTCAGCGGCACCCCGACCTCGGGTTGTGCCCCGCTGGATGTCAGCTTCACCGATGAGTCGACCGGCGATATAACCTCGTGGAGCTGGGATTTCGGCGATGGCGGCACCTCAACGGTCCAGAACCCGTCGCACACCTATAATGCGGCCGGAGACTATACCGTTGAGCTGACCGTGACCGGTCCGGGTGGTTCCGATACCGAGACCAGGGTTGACTATATAACCGTGATGGCGGCTCCGGTGGCCAATTTCAGCGGTTCGCCGACATCGGGTGATTATCCCCTGACGGTCAATTTCACCGATCTGTCGACCAATAATCCTCTCGACTGGTCCTGGAATTTCGGTGATGGCGGCATCTCATCGGCGCAGAATCCCTCACATACGTACGAAGCTGCGGGGACTTATACGGTCTCCTTAACGGTGGCCAACGACTGCGGTGATGACACGGAAACCAAGACCGATTACATCACCGTTACCGAACCGCAGCAGAATACGATGTATGTTTATAAGATCTCTGTCAGTCGCCAGACTTTCTGGTTATGGTCCCGCGGGCTGGCCACCGTGTCCATTTATGACACCGAGAACTCGCCGGTGGCCAATGCTACGGTGTACGGCACCTGGTCAGGAGCGAGCTCCGGTAATGTCAGCGGCGTCACCGGCAGTGATGGTAGAGTATCCTTCAGCACCGGCTGGATGAGGACTCCGTCCAATGAGTGGTGTTTCGAGGTAACCGATGTTACTCACGCTTCCTATGTTTATGATCGCGAACTAAACAAGATGACCAAGGCCTGCGAAAGCGGCCCGGTCTACAGCGCCGGTCCGCCTCTGGCCGCCAGGAGCCGGGTGGTTCCGGAAACATACAGCCTGATGCAGAATCATCCCAATCCGTTCAACGCCACCACGACTATCAGCTTCACCCTGGATGAGGCTTCCTCGGTGCGGCTCGAGGTTTATAACATCGTCGGACAGCATGTAACGACGCTGGCCGATGGTTTCTACGGTACCGGGCGTCATTCGGTCTTGTGGGATGCCGGTAACGCCGCCAGCGGCGTTTACTTCTACCGCATCACGACCGATAAGGTTACCGAAACCAAAAAGATGATGCTTATGAAATAGTAGACGGCTTGAACAGGCCGGAAGGGTTGTCCCGGAATTTCCCGGGACGGCCCTTTTTTTGTCTATGGCGAGGGAAACGATTTATTTATGATCCGGGTCAATTTCGGACATAAAAAAGGGCCGATCTTTCAGGAAAGGAATATCGGAATGATTTTAATTGCCTGCTGGTTCCGTGACAGTGCAGGGCTCTCATTTCAAAAGCACCATCTTTCTGGATTCGACATAGTTGTCGGTTTTGATCTGATAGAAGTAGATTCCACTGGCAACGGCCCGGCCGGATTGATCGGTCCCATCCCAGTCAACCCGGTATTTCCCGGCGGGCTGATTTTCATTGCTTATGGTCCTTATTGTCCGCCCGAGAAGATTGAATATCGATATAATAACATCGCACCGCTTCGGAATCGAATAACCGATTACCGTCGAAGGATTAAAAGGATTGGGGTAATTCTGCGACAGGCCGTAATTGTCCGGCAGCTCGCTATTATCGGCATTGTCATTGACATCAACCGCGGCATCGGCATGCGGATCCCATGCAAGCAGGTAACCGGGCAGAGTCATAATCAACGCCGTTTTGCCGCCGACCCAGATGTCGAAATAGGTGCCATATTCCGTCCCCAGCGTGGTCATTACGAAATTATCATAGAGGACATTATAGGCCAGGATATCGGCTCCACCACCCGTAATTGGTTTGCTGGCAACCGTCACGTCTTCCTGTCCCCTCCAACTGCTCATGTATTCACCGGCATATTCGCTATGGGTTCTGGTATAGCAGCTATAACCCGTATACCGATCGTCGGTACTGTATACGATCATAAAATTGGACCTTGAGTACTTACGACTGTTGGCCGTGGAGGCGAAGGCCCAGCCGAAGGGAAGCGAAATTTCCTCGCCGGTAACGCCGTCGAAAATAATCATCGGACCAGAGCTGCCATAATCATAGTAGTAAATAAAATCGCGCCTAATACCATGTGCCCAGGCGGTTCCCTCGGTGGAGAAATTCCTTGTCAGCCAGGTATCGGTACCAGGTGAATACAATAGTAGCACCGTATCACCATCCCGGTACGGAGCGTAGAAACCGCCGACGTTGGTGCTGTCCATACGGCCCGACAGGGTATGGCATTCAACCTGTCGCGTTTGTATACTGTTGCCGTTCCGGTTGTAGCTGTAGAAATAGATTACATCGGTCAGGGCCCGCTGACATTCGCCCATGCCCCAGGTGCCGTACATTCTTTGTCCGGCCGGGTTCGAGTAGCCATCGACCGTTGCGGGCAACGCCACCCCGTTGCCGATCCAGCCTTCGGCGTCGAAAAACCAGAGATAGTCGCAATCAGAGGCCCCGATAACACTGCCGCCGCAATGAGGATTGGCGTTGGTCCCGCAGGTGGGATAATACAGCACATCATCGATAACCGTCTGAAAGGTGTTGGAGTTGCCGTTATAGATTATATACGTAATCTCACCGGACAGACAATCACGATAACTGTCGACGGCGATACTGGAACCGGCTTCCATAACGTAGGTCTGAATGCCGTTACTGCAAACATAATCATAGCTAAAGCTGCTGTAGACCAGATTGCCATGCCGGGTGTCGAAACCCCACATGTCATGACGCCACAGATTGTCGACGACTCTTTCGTTGTCGGTGAAAAAATAGGTGGTTCCGGGTTTCCCCCGGGCGGCCATCGAATTCCAGCCCGGCTGGTGATTGCAGGCCAGTTGTGACACATAATCCCCGGTATAGGCGGAGTATCCGGCGAAGAAATGAGTCAGCGAGTCCGGCGGCGGGCTGTTTTTATAGAAGACAAAGCCGTGCTGAAGACTCTCGTGCAGGATGTATCCCTCGCCGTCGTATTCCGAAAAGGTTTTGGTTATATAGCTGTAAGCGACGATCTTTTTGCTGTCATCGAGCGCATTTAGATACAGATAAATGTAATCCTCTATGCCATAGCATCCCCAGCCAATGACGGAACCGAAGCCGGATATATCATAACTGCGCCAGAGAGCATCCTCGGCGTCGTACACGTAAAAATTCTGATCGGTGGCAAAATAGGCCATGTCGGCTTCGCAATCATGGCCATAGGTTGTATTGCTGAGCATCGTACCCGTATATGTCACAGGCGCAAATTCCTGCGAAAGACCGTTATAGACAACCGCCATTTCATCGTTATAAACAAAGGCGACATTGCGACCAACCTTGATTTGCGAGTTCCATTCAAGCTCCGTTGCGGCCGTGTAGGTGTGCCATTCGGCTGAATTGATATCGAAGGCATAGATTTCGGGTCCCATGCGATCCATAAAAATAAGGCAGTTTTCACCGACCATTCGAGCCCAGTTGGGGGGCCTGTCGCCGGGCAATTGATACTCGACCCAGGCGCCTTTGGGCTGGGCTTCGGCGGTAATGATAAACCCGCTCGAGACTATGGAGAAAAAGATCAATAAACCAGCGATAATAAATTCTTTTTTCACTGTTGAGGTCTCCTATATGATCCGGTTGGTCAATCCACGCATTCTGTTGCAATATAGCGAAATTTGCCGATTCGACATAGCCCTTTTTTCCACCATTCACCGTGAGAATTGTACAAAACAAGAGAATTTAAAAGAGAATTTGCTCTCTTGCTTGCGTAAGTTGTTGCGAAGCATTGTTTTGACGGGCGCCCGACGTAAGGGGACCTGATAGCTCTTCGGGTTGGATTTCAGATGGCGGCTTCCGCCGGGATACGATGCAGACGGCCAACCCGGTTTTTTGACAATAGAAAAACAACCGCCGGCGGACGTTGCCACGGTACAATAAAAGACCCGCAATCAAAGCGACGGCGGGTCTTTTTTTGACATCAACCGGCGACTACGGGCAATCCGGTTCCGGGCCGCCCCTGTAAAGGAAATCTATCAGATAGACGACATCCAGAAGGTTAATGACACCACTTCCATCGACATCGCAGGCCCCGATATTCCTGGCCGGAGATGCTCCCTTGTATAAGTAAACGATCATGGAAGTGACATCGAGTATATTAATCAGTCCATTGCCATCGACGTCGCCGCATATGTTTTCCGTTACGGTCAAACCCACCGGAACGGCGACCGGATCGAATAAATCCATCCCGAACGGGTCGTAAAGGATAATCGAGTCGACATAGAATCCCGGCGATAGAGAATCGGTGCAGATATTGAAGAAAACCGAGTCGGGTGTCAGAAAGCCAGGCCCCGGCGAATCATTGGGCATAATCTCGAGCCAGCCGGATCCTATGGCCGCATCGGCCAGGAAATCCACGGAGCCGCCGCTGGCATCATAGACATATAACAACCGATCCATAAGGATTCCGCCGGAGTCCAGGGAAAACTGAAAATATTCGGGAATCGTCAGGAGGTCTATTTCCGAGGTAATAAGGGTCGCCGTAACCGGGACGGCCACGCTCGGGAAAGGCATCGAATCCGAGGCCGGTTCGATAAAGATGGTATCGGTATATATTTCCCCGGGTTGCATACCGGAATCGGTTACAATGATATCAAGGATGCCCGGAGTAATACCGGGAAACGCGGAATCGGGCTGAACCGTCAACCAGATGCTGCTGTATGAACAGGTGAAGGGAACATTCCGGCCGAGAACCTCATAGACATAAATAGAGTCGTATTTTATATCTCCGGGAGACAGGTAGAAGTCGAATTCGGTCGGTATGGCCTCCACGTAGTATTCGTAAGCGCTGTCGGAGACGGTTAAATAGACGGGTAGTGCCAGAGGCGAATTGGCCGCGGCGGAGGATATCACAAAAACAGTATCGGCGTAAAATCCGGGAGTCAAATCCGCCGTTCGGAGGTTCAGGAAAAGCAACTCCGGAGCGTAGAGCGGAATCGCCTGAGCCGTATCGATTTCGAGCCAGGCGCTTTGGTTATAAGCCCAGAAATTAATCGACCGGCCGTACGTTTCATATACATACAGACTCTCACCGAAGATGGAATCACCGTGGTTCAGCGAAAACTCGAAAAAGGCCGGATCTGTCGCCAGTATGTTCTCGCCGCCGGCTACATGCAAATCCACCGGGATACGCAACGGTGAGTTCCAGGCTTCATCAGCAAAAACCAGTATGGTATCCGAATATACCCCCGGAGCCAGCATGCCGGTGTAAATATCGACTGATATCAGTTCGGGAGTATAAAGCGGTGACGCCTCCATGGTATCGACATACAGCCAGCTGCTGCTGTTGTAGGTCCAGAAATTATAGGATGATCCCTCGACGTCGAAAATGTACAGGCTTTCACCGACCAGCGTATCTCCCTGAGAAAGGAAGAACTCCATTGAAGTCGGCAGTGATGCCAGAGTGGCCTCCATCCCGTCGGCTACCGTCATTTCAACGGGAATATCGACATGGCTGTGATAGGTCTGGCAATCGATATAAATCGTGACTGTTATCGTATCATGATACAGCCCCGGTGACAGGCCGGACGACGACACGGCGAAGGGAATGGTCGTCGGCGTTTTCGGACAGGTTAAGAAGAACGGCAAAGACAGCCAATCGCTGCTATTGACCACTTCGATATCTACCGATTGCCCCTCGGCCTCGGTAATGAAAATCGAGTCGTCAAGAGTGTCCCCTTCCGCCAGGGTAAACTCAAAGCTTTGCGGCGCAACCACAAGCTCGTAGGCCTGAGCGGTTGCTTTGTCGGCACTGATAACAATCGCCGAAACGGCGATAAGACAAAGGGCCGCAAGCCTCAGGGAATTGGAACAGGGTCGCATAAACACCTCCCTATAAATATGTTAACGGAGCTTAAGTCCCTTAACTATGTTCCAATGTGGCTCCCCGGATTAAAAAGGCCATTTTTGGCCCCAATTATAGACAATGACGCTCTTGTAGAATATCCGTTTAATAAATTATGCATATACTGGCAGGTTTTGTCAACTGCGAAGGCAAGTGGGGCCCTTTTCGTTTTCCGGTGATGTCGGGCCTGCCGGATCTGCCAAAAAAAACGATGTTTTGACTAAACCAGCCTTCGGAGATATTTCGAATCGTCGTCTCCGAACAGAACTCCGGTTAAATATAAGACTATGGCATAAAACAGCTTACAGCTTCAATTGCTTCCAGAAGACGGAATCCCGGGATAAAAATATCAAAAAAATGACTTGACTTATTATTCTTATCATTTTACTATACTTTAGGGTTTGATTTTGGCTGAAAGCTGTTCATTATGAAGTTATCGACACGCGCCCGGTACGGCTTACGCATGATGGTCGAGCTGGCCCGTGAACTGAAAACCGAGAAGCTGGTGCATCTGGGTCGGATTGCCCGGGTGACCGGTCTTTCGGAGAATTATCTGGCGCAGCTTGCCATGCCACTCAAGAACGAGGGATTGCTGGTAGGGATATCCGGCAAGAGCGGCGGTTACCATCTGGGCCGGGAGCCGGAAAAGATCAAACTATTCGAGATAGTCCGAGCCGTAATCGGGCCCATTGAATTTACCGACTGTGTCAACAATCCCGACCTGTGCCTGAACAGTTCCGATTGTGAAGCCCGGATGATCTGGGTTATTCTGAGCGGGACGATGACGGAGATCCTGGACAAATTCACCCTGGCCGACCTAATCGACAAAGAGAAGCTTGATAGTATAAAGGAAACCTACGCTCATTTCCCGTTGCTTTTTCCTGACCGGGTTATGGCGGAAGCGGATAAATAGACCGCCGCTGGTTGTCCTGGAATCGTTAAAGAGAAGCAGGAGGAATCCAACTTATGATATGGGTGCAATTTTTTTCTATCGCGGCTTTCGTGATTGCGGTGGCGGCCATGATTGCCAAAGCCCTGCGATATGCATCCGCTCCGGCCAGTCTGCGCTGGGAGTTGTATCCGGTACCGCATGAAAAGGGCCGCTCCGAATACGGTGGTTCTTATCTCGAAGAGCTCGACTGGTGGACCAAGAAGCGGCAGGGTGATACGCTCAGGGAATTCAGGGAGATGTTCGAAGAAATCATCCTGCTTAAGGGCGTTTATCATAATAACCGGAAGGTCTGGGCCTTTTCTTTTCCTTTTCATTTAGGTTTATATATCTGCATCGGCTGGCTGCTGCTTCTGCTGGCGGGAGCCGTTTTAGAGGCGGTCGGTTTGCCGGTCGTCTCCGGAGCCGGCTACCTGGGGACGACTGTCCATTACCTGACGGTTATCAGCGGTTACGCCGGATTGATCCTGGCCGGATTCGGCGCCCTGGGTTTGTTTATCTGGCGGGCAACCGACGCCCGACAGCGGCCATACAACGCTCCCATTGAATATTTCAACCTGATCTTTTTCGTGGTTCTGGTTGTTGTCGTCCTGACCGCCCACATTACCGGCGACAGCCAGTTCGTTTTCCTGCGCGGTTATGTCGAATCGCTGATTACTTTGCAGGCTATCAGCATCCCGACCACTCTTCTGACTGTCGAGCTGGTTTTGATGTCGCTGATGATCATGTATATTCCGTTGACGCGCATGTCGCATTTTGTCGCAAAATACTTTCTTTATCATGCGGTCCGATGGAACGATGAACCGATCGAAAAAGGCAGTCGGCTGGAGCAAAGCCTGATGGCGAATCTCAAGAAGTTCCGGATCAACTGGAGTGCCGAGCATATGCGCGGCGGCCGGAGTTGGGCCGAAGCCGTAACCGACAGCCCGGAGAAAAATGATGAGCAGTAAGAAAACGAGAATAAAGGATTTCGGCAAAAACACCGAACAACTGGTTCGGTTACATCCCGAAGAATTGGCAAAACTCCCTTACCCGTATGAAGACTGGGAAGACCCGCCCATTCCTGAAATCCCGGAGGCGAAAAAGGCCACGCGCGATGTATCGCTTGACGGTATCTTGAATGTCGATTTCCCGCGGCCCGAGACCGAGGAAGACAAGGAGAAAATCGTCGCGGGCTTTCTTGAAGGGCTGAAAAAGCTGCTGTCCAAGGAAAATAACTGGACGTTTTTGAAGCCGTTTATGTTATCGATCGATAACTGCGTTAAATGCAACACCTGTTCCGAGGCCTGCCCGATTTTCGAGATGTCGGGGGGGCTCGAAATATACCGTCCGTTATTCCGGTCGGACGTTTTGCGCCGGATAATCAAGAAATATATACAGCCCGGCGGCAAGCTGGTGGCTCCTTTCACGGGAGCCAATATCGATCTTAACTGGGAAACAGTGGCCCGGCTGGCCCAGCTGGCATATCGTTGCAATCTTTGCCGCCGCTGTGCGCAGACCTGTCCCATGGGAGTCGATAACGGCCTGATCGCCCGGGAAATCCGCAAACTGTTCAGCCAGGAACTGGGTATTTCACCGGCTGAACTTCACGGTGACGGGACGATCAAGCAACTGGCAACCGGATCCTCGACCGGCATCTCGCCGGTGGCCCTGACTGATCTGATTGAATTTATGGAGGAGGATATTACCGACCGGACCGGTCTCAATATCAAAATCCCGTTTGACAGAGCCGAAGCCGATATTCTCCTGATTCACAATGCCGGGGAGTTTCTGTCGTGGCCGGAAAATATCGAGGCCTTCGCCATAATATTCGAACTGGCCGGGGTCAGCTGGACTCTATCCAGCACGATGGTCGGTTATGATTCGGTCAACTACGGGCTATTCTACGATGACGCCCAGCTGGCGAAAGTAACCTTGAAGCATGCCGAGGCGGCCAAAAAACTGGCCGTCAAGAAGGTCGTGGTCGCCGAGTGCGGTCATGCCCATAAAGCCCTTATGCCTATCGGCGACCGTATCTGGCTTGGAGAAAGCAATATCCCGCGAGAATCGGGCATGGTGACCCTGGCCGATCTGATCCTGAATGAAAAAATCATGGTCGATCCCGAGCGTAACGATTTTCCCGTAACCCTGCACGACCCGTGCAACCTGACTCGTTCCATGGGAGTGATTGAGCCCCAGCGACAAATAATCAAAAGAATCTGCCCGCAGTTCCGGGAGATGACCCCCCACGGTGTACACAACTATTGCTGCGGCGGCGGCAGCGGCTTCGCTATCATGCAGTCCAACAATTTCCCCAACTGGCGTTTTCTTTATCCCGGCCGGAAAAAATTCAGCCAGATATTGAACGCCTTCACCCGCGAGGAACTGGACCCCTCGATCAACAAGTATATTTGTGCGCCCTGCTCCAACTGCAAGGGTCAGATAAGAGATATCATCTCATACTATGATGCCTGGGAAAAATGCCGGCTGATGTATGGCGGACTGGTCGAATTAATGGTCAATGCCATGACCGATGTCAGGGAAGGATTTCTGGAATGGGAATTCCATTGATTGAAAGCATATTCAGGCCGTCGTTTTTTGGCCCGGATCGGTGGCCGCCGTCATCGTTATCCAGGGAGGATGCCAGTCATGGGTATTAAAGATCTGTTTACACCGGATTTCAAAAGCGAGGATCCGGCCAAAAGACTGAAAGCTCTCGAAAGCCTGAAGGATCAATCTCTCCTGGCTGAACTGGCCATGAACGATCCCTCGCCGCGTGTCCGGACGGCCGCTGCCCGCAAAATAACCGAGCAGGAGCAACTGATTAAGGTAGCCCTCGATGGCAATGAAATCGACGCCCGGCTGACGGCCGTGGAAAAGATCGACTCTCAGGAGAAACTGGCCGAGATCATTAAACGGCGCAAAAACTACAAATTGATGGGGGCCTGTTTCGAGCGCATAACCGACAGGGAAATCCTTTCGCGTATCGCCAATGACCCCGATTACAATCGTTCCGCCCGGCGCCTGGCTATCGAAAATTACGCCGATGAGGCCTACCTGTCCGATTTGCAGGTTGCCGAAGACAAGGCTCGGGAAAAGAGCCCGGAAGAAATCGCGGCTATTATCGATAAATATGGCGGGGAAAAACTGGTACGGGTGATGGGCAAGTTTCGCGGCAGCAAAAACTCAATCCTGGCTCTGGGACAAATCATGCAGCGGGGCGGCGACAGCGCCGTAATGGCCATGGAATACCTGGCCAAAAGCCTGAATTACGCCAACCCGATAATCAGCCGGTGCGCCGAAGAGCAACTGGCCGAATTGAAGGATCCGGAGTTGATCGCCCGCCTGATTGCTATGATAGGATCAACCGATCTCGATGAAAGGATTACCGCCGTCCTGAAAAAAGTCGATCACCCCGACGCGCGTGAGTTTATCGAAAAAACCGATAATTAGTGGATTGTACATAAATAGCCTTTTTTGGTTTATACGGGAGATTAATATGGCCAGAAAAGTTTTGATCATTGACGACGAAGAGGATATGCTTACCTATCTTAATACTCTCTTCAAAAAAGCCGGTTACGAAACCGCCACGGCATCCAACGGTGAAGACGCGCTGGAAAAGATAGAGACTCTGCAACCCGATTTTATCACCCTGGATATCCTGATGCCGAAGAAAAGCGGCCTGAACTTCTTCAAGGCCATCCGGGCCGACAGCAGGCACAAAAACCTGCCGGTGGTGGTGCTTTCGGGAATATCCGGCCATCAGGAGTTTTTCGATCAAAGCGACGACAGCGGCCCGTCGATTTTTATCGAAAAACCGATTGAGCCCAAAGCTTTCATGAAGAAAGTGGCTGATTTTATCGGAGAATAGCGAAGTGGCTTCTTTCGACGGCAGGATCATTTTAAGATACTACAACTGGGCGGCTTCTTCTTTTTTGCGAGTCATCATGGGCGTTATCCTGATGACCGCCGTCCTGACCGCCGCTTATCTTTTGACTCCCGTCTATGTGGCCACACCGGTCAGTTTTGCTGTCCTTCTCGCTCTTGGCTATTCGGCCTATAATATTCGGCGAAGCGGCGCCGCCCTTGATTTTCCCGGAATCGACCGCTTCTTTCAGCAGGTCCCCTGTTATATCACCATTCAGGATCGCAATTTGCGGATCATGCGGTCCAATCGAGAATTCCGCAGGGCTTTCGGGCCCTCTCGAGGCGAGCTTTGTTATATGGCTTATAAGGGTCGCAAAGATGTCTGTCCCGACTGCCCGGTATTAAAGACCTTCGAGGACGGACAGACCCGTACCACCGAGGAAACGGTCGTTACCAAAGACGGCAAGACAGCCAACATGATCGTTTATACGACACCGGTTACCAACGAGGAGGGAGCGGTCGTCGGTGTCATGGAAATGTCGACTGATATTACCCGGATAAAAGAATTGCAGCAGCAAATCGAAATCAGCCGCAAGGAATACCAGAACCTGTTCGAACGCGTCCCCTGTTTTATCTCCATCATCGATCGTGATTATCGTATCACGCGGCATAATCGCCTGTTTGAAAAGGAATTCGGCGAATGTGTCGGTCGTCGCTGTTATCAGGTATATCATAAGCGCACATCCGTCTGCGATACCTGTGAGGTCCGGAGAACCTTTCTGGACGGTCAGATTCACGGCCTGGAAAAGACGGTCGTCAAACCGGACGGCACCCCCATAGATATGATGGTTTACACGTCTCCGATATATGATGATGACCATAACATTCAGGCGGTTATGGAAATGGCCACGGATATCACCGAAACCAAAAAGCTGCAGCGGGAATTGACCTACATGGGCCGGACTATCGCCGCCATGGCTCATCGTATCAAAAATATCCTCATGGGCCTGGAAGGCGGTATTTTCGTCGTCAACACCGGCCTGGAAGATAAGGATGACGACCTGGTCAAACAGGGCTGGGAAATGATCGAGCGCAATGTCAAGCTGATTTCCGTTATTGTCAGGGACCTGTTGTATTGTTCCAAGGAAAGGGAAATGCTGCTGGTCGAGGTCAGTCCAGCAGAAATCGTCGGGGCGGTCTATGATCTGTTCTCCGGGCGGGCCAGAAAGGAGGGCGTCGAGCTGATCAAGGATATCAACGAATCTCTTCCGGCCGGACGCTTCGATGCCGAGGCTTTGCACAGCCTCCTGACCAATCTGACCACCAATGCCCTCGATGCCTGTATTAACGATGCCACCGAAGGCAAAGATCATCATTATATTGTAATTCGAGCCCGATACGATAGTAGAAGCGGGTACGTTTTCGAAGTCGAGGATAACGGCGCCGGCATCCCGGGCGCCATCGGCGAGTCGATTTTCGAGGATTTCTTTTCGACCAAGGGACGTGAGGGGACCGGGCTGGGGCTGCTGGTGGCCCAGAAGGTGGCCGAACAGCATGGCGGCACGATCACCTTTACATCCGACGAAGGTCAGAAGACCATATTCCGGGCGGTCGTTCCCGCCAAAAGGAATTAACCGAATCCCTGTTTCATTATATACGCTTCGTATGAATAATCCGCGCGGGGTGATCGATGAGCGTAGATACTCCTATCGTAAATCCGGAACCCGTTTTTTCTGAAATGGCGACCCGACGGATTACCGCCTGACCGCTCTGGAAATATCAAGATCAGCAGATCAATTCGAGATTATCTTTAATCAATCCAAATGTTACCAGTATAGCCCGATTTTGCTAATAGATTGGAGATATCGGTAGCCGGCCAAAATTATGAGAAAAAGGCTCTTCTGATATTGATTAGACTTGCCAGCCCACGCATGCCGTTGTATGATAAAATGCTGCCACTGCAAGCTCCCCTGGCCGGGCAGAACTTGAAAACTTTTCGGATGCGATTCCAGATCACAATTCCATCCAAATCAGGATTGAAGCCAATTACCTGATATCTTGGCGAACGCCGTCGAATATAGTCAAATCTGTATATTTTTTAATTCGTCAATGGCCGACGGCGAGGTGGCGTAATAGCCGGATATGGCGTGCGGCTGCAGGTCGAATTGCTGGTTTCGTACTTCGCGTCACCTGACGTCTCATGTGATAATCCGATTATTGATTGCCTTTCTCATCGGGCGTCACCTGATCGGTATGCGGGCGAATCCCGAAAGGCAGTATCTGCCGTCCCACGGAAAGACGTTTCAGGGCAGCATAGCCGATAAAACTGATCATAACGGGAATGGTCTTTTCCCGTGGTTCGTGAAAGGCTGTCATTAAACATGCCCCCAGCAGGCGAATCATGCTGGAGATGCAAAAAAGCAGGTGATAGTTGACTATTGTTTGCTGTCCCCAGTGCCAGGCGAGACCGCCCAGTTTCGATGCCAGGATGCCACCGGCCAGAGAAGCAAGGAAGAACCCCAGTCCGGTCACCACCGAAAACATGGCCAAATACGATGTCCTGTGTTCCTGCGGGCTGTTGGCGATAGGCATCGTAAACGCGGCCAAAGTGAATCCCGCCCAGAGCAACCCCGAATAGACTGCCTCGATCATCAAAAGCCAGGCGGTTTCGGGACGAGGGACCAGCCAGAGGAGGGGAATTACGGAAATGCCGAAGGCGCAGAAAACCGCCACCGGTTTGGAACCGCAGCGGTCGATAACTTTTCCCCACGACCGGTTGAAGATAATGGCCGCCAGGGCGAATAAACCGGCATAAATCGAAATCCCGGTAAAATCCATGCGGAGGTTGTTCAACATATGCGGAGCGAAAAAGGCGGCCGAGACACCGATACCCAGGTTCCACACGAAAAAGACCGACAGGAGATGGCGAAAATGTCCGGCCTTCAGGGGATCCTTTAATCGTGACAGACGTGTTTTTACTCGAAGCGTTTCCGGGGGACGATCGGAGATACTATTGACGAAGAAGACCGATACGATTCCGAAAAGGCAGGCGATGCTTATGATTACTGCGAAACCGGTGGCCGGTCGGCCTATTTCCCGGAAATGATCTAGTATCAGACCGCCGCCTATGGTGGCCGCGATAGTACTGGCGGCAACGGCTCCATATCGGTTGCCCAGATACCGGGCCCGGATTTTGCCGGGAACGACATCGACCACCCAGGCGATCCAGGCGGGCATGGCGGCCATAGCGGTCAGGCTGGATATAGAAATAATTGCAATCAAAACGGCCATTTTCCATGGCATAGCGACAAAAAGGAGGGGAATCGCCAGCCACCAGACCTGCCGGGATATCATCAGCATTGAAGTGACGGTTTTTTTTCTTTGTCCGGTGCGATCGACAAAATAGGCCGCCGCCAGCTGGGCTGCCTGGGCCAGAAAAGGGATGGCACCCAGCAGTCCGATTTGAAAATCATCGGCACCCATCAACAGGGCCAGACCGGTCAGGAAAGCCCCGCTCGTTAAGATAATAAAGGTATTGCCGAAGACTCCTTCCAGTGTGAAATATACCAGCCATTTTCGTACCGACGCATGTCTTGCGGCAACAGGCCGACCGGGTTGAACGATCGAAGGTCGTAATGCTATGTTGGCCATACAATATCCCCAGCGTCAATACTGCTGCCTCTCCTCAGCGTTGCGACCAATCATTACAACCCGGGGAACGGGCTTAATGAAATTCTGTCGCAAGCTGTAGGTGTATGCCCCCTGGGACGGCACCACCAGGACATCCTCTGCTTCGATCATCCGCCCCCAGTAACCATACCCCCATATGTCGTGCGGCGTGCACAACGATCCGGCTATCAGACAGCGTTGTTCGAACAAACCCGGACGAGTCAGGTTTATGACCGGAAAATAATCGGTCTCGAACCGTTCCCAGCCGACGGCGTTGGTGCCGCCATCGGTAATGACCAGATCGTCCGCCTTTTTGTCTATCACCGTCAGTACAATATGCATCGCATCATGACACAACCATCGACCCGGCTCGAGACAAATCGTGCACCGTACATGTGGATAAACGGTCTCGCCGACCGCCCGGGCGATTTGATCGGCGAAAGAGGTAATCGGTTCCGCCGGGTGGTAGTAATGATGGCGGGGACAGTGAACGCCATTAATGCCGTCCGGTTCCGTTGATCCTCCTGAATCGGGAAATTGCCGCCACTCGCCATCGGGAGGCCAGTATCCGCCGCCGATATCAAGAAAAGACATCCGTTGCCGATCCAAATTATCCATGCTCTTCAATATTTCGCCCAGTCGGCGCAAAAAGGCGATTTGCGGCGCGGGATTCAGGTTCCAGCTGATATGGAATTGCAGGCCGCATAAGGCCACATGGGATCTCGCACGCGCTTTCCCCAAAAAGGCCGCCAGTTGCGAAAGGGGGATTCCGAATTTGCGCCAGAGGCCGTTTTCCTCCGTGCACAGACGCACACCGGCCCTTATTTCCCGACCCGCCTTCGCGGCGACTGTCTCCAGGCGTTCCAGTTCACCGAAGCTGTCCAGCAGAACCGTTACTTTTTCGGCGTGTTTTACAGCCAGAGCGAGCTCGTCGCGGGTTTTGCCCGGACCGCTGAATATGATATCGGTCGCGCCCAGGCCGATAGCCTGATTCAGTTCCTCGCCGCTGGATACATCCAATCCATAGTTGCATTTCATGAGGATTCGGGATATGGCGGGGTGGTTGTTGCTTTTCATGGCGTAGTAAAAGGCGACGTCCGGTAATTTGCTCCGAAAGGTATTCCGGAATTCTTCGGCTCTGCCCTGCAGGTTTTTCGTATCCAGGACGTAAAGAGGAGATCCATATCGGCGCCTTGTTTCGAGAAAGGCTTCCCGTCGCGCCAGTTGCTGTCTTACGTAATCCTGTATGATAGCCCTGTCCAACGGCTGTGCCCGATGAGGCGCAGTGTCCTGTGCCGACTTTAATGTACCGGAACTGTCGTGCATGATGGCTCCACCATATCAAGCCGAAGTTTGTCGATGATTTCCCGACATTCGATCTCGATTTGATGTTCACCGGTCGGTTTGAAAATTACCGTCCCCAGGTTCCATAATCCATAGTTACCCGGCGGCAGTATGATATTTTCGCCCGGCTGCCTTTTGAGGGTCGATGACAGCACCCGCGGATCTTTCCTGATTTTGCAGTCGCCAATATTTTCGATTATCCCCTCGGCCGGCGCCGGCAGGCGCAGGCCGACCAGAGGAATCCATCGATCGACCGGCGGAAACGTGATTTTCTTTCCCTCCGAGAAATCAATCGCGGCGCCCAGGATATCGAATCCGCTGCCGGCTTTAATCAATTCCGGCAGGCAATCACCTCCGGGACGAGGCGTCAGTTCTAACAAATACGTAAGGTTATGATGCACCCTAAAATCAACCATCCCTATCGCTCGTTTCAAACCGACCGCATGACTGGCATGAATCAGCTGATGTTGCAACTCTTCAGCCGTTAAACCGGCAGGTAAAGACGCCGGCAGATAGTACGCCATGGTAGTTCCCAAAACCATATTGGGTGCCGGAAATTTACGAGCGATGCGAATTATATCCAGACGATCACCATCAATTACAAAATCACAGCTATATTCCACGCCACCGATATATTCTTCCGCCAGATAATCCATTCTCGGATCAAAGTCCTTTCCCGGTATATTATCCGCTGAGTACAGGCGCTGGTTTATGGACGAAAGAATGCCCATTTGCAGATGACGGCAGGCGCGCCGACAATCCAATTCGTCTTCGCAGAGGCTGACAAACTCGCTGCCGCTGCCGGTCAGGGGCTTGATGACAATTGGACCGCCGATCCGTTTCTGGAATTCCACGGCATCTTCGGAGTTTCGGATTAAGACGAATTCAGGGCACAAAATGCCGCTTTTTCTCCAGAAATTTTTCGAGACGTACTTATTCCGGCAGATAGCTATAGTTTCAGAAGATGGATAGGAGACTCCGAATGTCGGGGCCAGACAGGCGGCCAGCGGCATCGACTCACAGTCGAAACAGACAACGCCCGAGACTTTCAACGCATGCCTATCCAAATGAGACTTGAGCGCCGACAGCACACCGTCGTGATCTGAAAGATCGCAGACAACCTCATTGGAATCATGTAAATAAAACTCCAGCCGGCGTTGGTGTTCCTGTATATCCGTGACGAACACCAGATGATCACCAAAACGGTCATCGAGCATTCTAATGTAATCATTGGTTGTTCCGACCACGAGGACCCTGGATTCAGGCATGAGCGGCAACTCCTTCCAGGACAGCCGGCCTTTCCGGAGATTTCGGAGGCCTTGAATTCATTGATTCACAAGCCCCCTCGGGGCTTGAATTGGTAAGCAGGTACAACGGTCGGGGCGACAGATGGAACATCGGCTTCCAGGAAAACTCGCCGCACAGGAAGTCGACAAGTTTCATTTTTTCCTCGCAAGCCCAGCGCATATGATGCAGATTGATTATTTTGGCGACCCCCGGGCAGGCGGCGTTTGTCCCGCCGGCCAGGAGAGTATAGGCGCCGCCATAGACGGCCCCGATATCAACGGCGGCCGGTGTCCCTGAGATCAGAAGCGTGGTCAGACGCAACCAACCCCGTTCGTGCAGTAAACGCACCATCTCGCGGAAGCCGCCGGCAAAACGATGGTCGCTGAAATAGGAGGTGTCTCCGTATCGCTCGAGATTGAATCGTATCATCAGCTCGATGTCGCGGAGATTGTTGCAGCAATATTCTACGCCGCGAGCCTCCAAAATCGCCACATCACGGAGAATCCGCTTGATCGACTTATGCGAAAACAGCCGGAAATAATTTTCCATGTCGTAGTCGAAATCAGGCGGATAAAAAAGATAGCCGTTTTCATCGATAGTGCCGTCATCGGATTCGATCACATTTGAGGGTGTCAGATAACGAAGATAGATATCCGATCCATATCCATTCACGCGATTCATCATGGCCTCAAGCACGGCCCGGTCGTCGGCAATGATTCGGTTCTGCTCAAGCCACGTTTTTCCATGCCAGGTTTCCCCCGGGAAATAACCATAACAGCGGCTTTCTTCTATCCATGCCAAAGGCAGGAAACCGGTCAGGCGCCTGCCGTCCCTGGCGACGATAAAATACAGCGGACGATTGAACTGCCGATGAAAGCAGGCGCGGACATCCCAGAGGTCACAAATTCTTTCGGGGGGAATAACCTGCTCCCACACCCGGCGGCATTCCACCGGGTCGGTAAGGATTTGAATATTGCTCATGGCTAATACCTGAAATTCACATTAGTCAAGCAATACGAACCGCCGAAGAAACGGCGACCGAATTCCTCGACCACGGTCGGATCATACGGCTTGCAGCTGAATACGTCGAGATAAACGGTATTGGTGAGATTAGCAAAGTGCGCCGAAATAAGCGAGGTTTCGATTAATTGAACCATCGAATATCCGGCCACCCTTTCATCCTCGCCAAAATGGACGACGGTCGTTTCACCAAAACGTTTCATTTCAATCAGGTCGCACAATTCGGCCACGAACTGCCGGATTTTATCGGCGTTTCGAATCGTCTCCGGATCGCATTCGTAAATATCGATGCTCGCGGCAACACCCCAAACGCGCTGATCGACCGCCTGGCGAACAATATCGCCGCGATTAATCGGCTGATGGGCAAGGTTCTTTGTTTTCATCCTGGCGTGTACACCTTCTTCAAAGAATTTCCCGGCAGATCGCTGCCGGCCGCATTGTCAATAAGAGGGTAACTCCACATCATTATCAACGAGGTTGACATCTGCCTACCATCTCACCGTAGGCTCGTTTCCGGGAGTAGCCTCCCGGATAAATTTCGATAATCCCGCCACCAGCGCCCGTTGCACCGGCTGGAGGGTTTCATTGAAATGATCGTCATCATCGGTGGCAATTACGGCAAATGAATAATAACCCGATACGAATCCCGCCACCGCACACGAAATGCGGATCAGTGAATCCCTGTCCAGATGATAACTGATGATTGCATCGAATAAATCGGCGATAGAATCAAGATAATCTATAAAACGTACATCAATGCCCTCGTAGCCTTCTTTCAGGATCATGTCGGCACGGCCCTGAAAAAACAGCGCAAAATCCTCCCAGCGATTGCTGAAGAAATCGATATGGGATCGAATCAGGCAGTCCAGAAGCCCCTCCAGATCGGTGCTTTTCCGGCAATGGGCTTCGATGTTATTTTGAAGTCCGACCAGCATATTACGCATAAGTTCTTTGATCAGCCGGTTTTTATTTTTGAAATGGTAATAGAATGTCCCCTTGGCAACATCGGCGCGTTGAGTAATATCGTCAATCGTGGTCAGATCCATTCCCTTTTCGGCAAACAACTCGCGGGCGGCCGTCAGGAGCGCCTTCCGGGTCGCCTCGGTTCGCAGTTCGCCTCGGGTCTTTTTGCCTCTCACCTTCTTCTTTTCTGTCGTCATACCAATCTCCTTTGACCAGACGGTCATATATGACC
>Ga0272444_10001468_pt1 | contig 22747 bp, 15 predicted proteins | sample SSMForm13_FD_201033 | JGI IMG/M metagenome (GOLD analysis project Ga0272444, IMG submission 201033) | Marine sediment archaeal communities from Little Sippewissett salt marsh, Falmouth, MA, United States - SSM-Form-13 | ecosystem: Environmental > Aquatic > Marine > Wetlands > Sediment ...
AACCGATCACGTCCTTCTCGCAATCAGCCGGACCATCGACCCGCAGATCCGCCGGATCCTCGGCCGCCATCAGATCACCCCGGAGGCGATCTACACGTCTCTCCGCGACGTGCGCGGCGAGCAGCGGTTAACCGATCGCGAAGGCGAGGATCGATATCAGATCCTGAGGAAATACTCGCGGAACCTGACCGAGATGGCGAAGCGCGGGGAGCTCGATCCGGTCATCGGGCGGGACGAGGAGATCCGCCGAATGGAGCAGATCCTGTCGCGCCGCCGGAAGAACAATCCGGTGTTGATCGGTGAGCCGGGAGTCGGGAAGACTGCAATCGTCGAGGGGCTCGCGCAGCGGATGGTCGACGAGGATGTCGCTGAGACCCTCAAGGGAAAGGAGATCGTCGCCCTCGACATCGCGTCAATGGTCGCCGGATCGAAGTTTCGCGGCGAGTTCGAGGATCGTCTGAAGTCGGTGATCCGCGAAATCGAGGCCCAGGCAGGAGAGATGATCCTCTTCGTCGACGAGCTCCACACCCTCGTCGGCGCCGGGGCGGCAGAGGGGGCAATCGACGCCTCGAACATGCTCAAGGAGCCGCTCTCTCGCGGAAGATTCCAGCTGATCGGCGCGACGACTCTCGACGAGTATCGGGAGCGGATCGAGAGGGACTCCGCGTTCGAACGACGGTTCCAGCGGATCGTCGTCCGCGAGCCGACAGTCGAGGAGACGATCGCCATCCTCGATGGATTGCGCGGCAAGCTAACAGAGCATCACCAGATCGAGATCACCGATGAAGCGCTCGGCGCCGCGGCACGGCTCTCTGAGCGCTACCTCTCCGATCGGTTCCTGCCCGACAAGGCGATCGACCTCATCGACGAAGCGGCCAGCCGGATGCGCGTCGATGGATCCGGCGACGCGGTGACCGAGTCGGAGATCGCGGCCCTCGTCTCCCAGTGGACCGGAATCCCGGCCGAGCGGATGCTCGAAGAGGAGCGTGCACGGCTGGCGAACATGGAGGAGGCGCTCCACGCCCGAGTGATCGATCAGGACGAGGCGGTTCGCGCCGTCGCCGAGGCGGTCCGCCACTCGCGCGCCGGCCTGTCCGATCCGCGGCGCCCGATCGGGACGTTCCTGTTTCTCGGGCCGACGGGGGTCGGGAAAACTGAGCTCGCCAAGACGCTCGCCGCCTTCCTGTTCGGCAGTGACGCCGCTCTCTTGCGGATCGACATGTCTGAGTACATGGAGCAACACGCCGTCGCCCGCTTGATTGGATCGCCGCCCGGCTACATCGGCTACGAGGAGGGCGGGCAACTGACGGAGGCCGTGCGTCGTCGGCCGTATCAGGTCGTCCTGTTCGACGAGATCGAGAAGGCCCACGGCCAAGTCATCAACCTACTGCTGCAGCTGCTCGATGAGGGCCGGCTGACCGACGGACACGGGCGGACGGTCGACTTCAAGCACACGATCCTGATCATGACCTCGAACGTCGGGAGCGAGCACTTCCAAACCGACGCCGGAGAGGAAACGATCCACGAGCGGGTCCGCGAGCAGCTGCGCAAGGCGTTCCGCCCTGAGTTCCTCAACCGGATCGACGAGACGATCATCTTCCACCCCCTGTCCGAAACGGCGATCGCGCGGATCGTCGACCTGAAGATCGGGGAACTGAACGAGCGGCTCGCCGAGCAGGCGATCAACCTCTCGTTGACCTCCGAGGCGAAGCGTGTGCTGGCCAAGGCGGGCTACGATCCGCACTACGGCGCCCGGCCGCTGGCCCGAGCGATGAAGCGGCTTGTCGAGAACCCGCTCGCCAGCAAGATCGTCGCCGGCGAGATCTCCGAGGGGGACACGATTACCGTCGACGCCGCCGCGATGTCCGACGTCTTGCTGATCCGAAGGGGAAGCGCGGCGGACTAGACGTCCGCAAAGAGCCCACCCGACGCGGGCGCCTGCAAACCCGTAGCCGACCCAAGTTCCGCCAGCGCCTGTTCGAGCTGCGCTTCGGACAGCGCCCCGTGATGCCACTTCGGCACGTTCTCCATGAACGAAACGCCCTTGCCGAGAATCGTGTGCGCCGCGATTGCAGTCGGCTTCCCCGAGCCTCGCGAGGCGAGGAACGATGTAAACGCCGACATGATCGCGTCGTAGTCGTGTCCGTCGATTTCGTGGACGTTCCACCCGAACGCGCGGAACTTGGCCGCCAGATCCCCGACGTCCATGACGTCCCGCGTGTACCCGTCGATCTGGATCCCGTTCCAATCGAGCAGAGCGCAGAGGTTGTCAACCCCGTGGTGCGCGGCCGCCGTCGCCGCTTCCCACGGCTGTCCCTCCTGCAACTCCCCGTCGGAGACGAAGCAGTAGACGCGTGCGTCGCGAGAGGCAATCTTGGCGCCAATCGCCATACCGAGCGCCACCGAAAGACCGTTGCCGAGTGAGCCGCTCGAGACCTCGAGGCCGGGAACTTTCCACGCCGTCGAAGGGTGTCCCTGGAGCATCGCGCCGAGCTTCCGGAATCGCCACAGCTCCTCACGCGGGAAGTATCCGCGATCGGCGAGGATGGCGTAGAGAATTGGGCAGGCGTGGCCGTTCGAGAGGAGGAAGCGATCGCGACCGTCCCAGTCGGGGTTGCTCGGATCGTGTCGCAAGTACTTGTAGTAAAGGACCGTCAGCAGGTCGGCCATCCCGAGCGCTCCGCCCGGATGGCCCGAGTTGGCGTTGGTCACAATCCGCAGGACGTCACCGCGCAGCTCGTTCGCCCTTCGCTTCAGTGCACCGATTTCCACCGCTTCGCTCCTTCCCACGGGTCTGCGCTGATCATATCGAGTCGGATCGCCAGATGGTAGATCGACCGGAACTGCGATCCCGCACCGGTTGGGCTGGCATCGATGTGCGGATCCCCGTCCTGCCCCGTACCATCCTCGATCGGGGGAGGCGCGAACTACCCATGATCGAAGCAACGCTCTGTTTCATCCTCGACGGAGACCCGCCGAACCGGATCCTCCTCGGTCGAAAGAAGCGCGGATTCGGATGCGGGAAGTACAACGGGCTCGGAGGAAAGGTGCAACTCGAGGAGACGCCCGTCCGGGCAGTCATCCGAGAAGTCCACGAGGAGGCCGGCCTGGTCATCTCACCGGACACTCTCCGCTCGGTCGGCTCGATCGGATTCGCGTTCCCGTTCGACCCGTCGTTCGACCAGTACGTCCACGTCTTCGTGACGAGCTCCTGGGAGGGCGAACTGCGGGAAACTACAGAAATGGCTCCGGCTTGGTTCTCGCTCGACGGGATCCCGTTCGAGTGGATGTGGGACGACGACCGCTACTGGCTCCCACGCGTGCTCGCGGGAAACCGGATCCACGCGGAGTTCTCGTTCGCAGAAGATAACGAGACCGTCGCGTTTTGGTCGATCGAAGACGTCTGACTTGGCAATCAGGCACCGGCTGCTCTTGAGTTCACCTCGCCGAACGCAAACCGCCCCTCTCGGAAGAGCTTCAGGCACGCATCGGCGGCGTGGACATCATAACGGATCCCCTTGTACTCCTCGATCTCCTCGAGTGCCACATCGATTCCCAACGCGGCACGATACGGTCGGTGAGAGGCCATCGCCTCCACGGTGTCCGCCACAGCGAGGATCCTCGCCTCGGTGAGGATCTCCTCGCCTCGGATTCCCTGTGGATACCCGGATCCGTCGATCCGTTCGTGATGTTGGAGAACGATCTCCGCCAGCGGCCACGGGAACGAAACCCCTTTCAGGATGTCGCACGCCACTTGGGGATGAGATCGGATGAGGGCCATCTCCATCTCGGTCAAAGCGCTCGGCTTGCTCAGGATCTCCGCCGGGATCGCCATCTTTCCGATGTCGTGCATCAGACCGGCCGCCCGCGTCCCCTCGATCGATGTTTCGCTAAGACCCAGTTCTTCGGCGATCGCCACCGCCAATTCGGTAACGCGGCGCTGGTGCCCGGCAGTGTACGGATCGCGCGTCTCGGTGGTCAGGCCGATCGCCTCGATCGTGCCGCTAAGCGCTGCCTGCAGAGCCTCTTCTGCTTCGACCGTCGCTGTGATGTCGTACTTCGAAACCAGCACGCGCTCCAGCGAGTCCTCGTAGCCAGGCGCGACGACCCACCGCAACGCGATGTGCTTCTCCACCGCGTCGACTGTTTGGTCGACGGTCACCTCCTCGAACGTGGTCGATCCTTCCATGAGCGCGGCAAGCTGTCCGGCGAACTCCCTGCGTGAACGCGGTGTCAGGATACGATCAAGACTCCCGAGCAGCTGCTCCTTCGAGCTCGCCCCGTGTAGCGTTAGCGACGCGTCGTTGACGTCGACAACTCGAATCAGCCTGATGCACTCCTTCACGGCGTCGGGGTGCTCCCGTAAGTAGCGCGACGGGTCTCCGTTCATTGCGTGCCTTCGTTCCTCGAGGAACCGCTTGACTTCGGAGTAGTCTTCCAGCCAGAGGGAGATCGGCGAATTCTCGAACAGCGTTCTGTAATGGATCTCGCTCTCTTCTCTCGCCTTCTCAGCGGCCACCTGGCCGCTAATATCGCGGGCCAACCCCCACATGCCGATCGGTGTGCCGTCCTCGTCACGGACGAGATACGAACTGAGTTCAACCGGGAATACCGTCCCGTCCTTGCGGATGTACTCCTTCCGGTAGACCCCCGAGTAGCCACGCCCGACGATTAGCTTCTCGACAAGATCCTGCTCAAATGCCCACCACGTCTCAGGCGTAAGTTGCTGATACGTCAGCTGCATCAGCTCCTCGAGCGAGTAGCCGAGAAGCTCCTCGTATGCACGGTTGCACTCGCTGAAGCGGCCTTCCATGTCGGTGGACACCCAGCCGTCGCGTAGGTTTTCGAACAGCTCACGCCACTTCCTCTCACCCGCACGAAGCGCCTCCTCCGCCGCGATACCATCGGTCACATCGCTGGCGAAGTTGAGCGACGCTGGTTGTCCTTCCCATTCCACGACCACCGGGCGGATCTCGATCCATCGCGTTGCCCCCTCGGCCGTGACAACCCGGAACCGGTACCGCGAGGGGGCATCTCCGCCACGGAGCCGCCGCTGAAACCGTTCCAGTACCATCGCCCGATCGTCCGGATGGATGACCTCGGCAAACGGGAGCGTCTGCAGCTGATCGCTGGTGTAGCCCGTAATCTCGCACGTCTTCGGGTTAGCAAACGGCAGGCTCCCGCCTTGTGCAATGAACACGGCTTCGTCGGCGTTCTCGATCACCGTGCGGTACTTCTCTTCGCTCTCGCGGAGTTCCTTCGTCTTGCGCTCGACCTCCGCTTCGAGGTTTTCCTGGTACTGCCGGTTCTCCTCCGCAAGCCGCGCGCGTTCGTCGGCAAGCGCCTTGACGCGGACTGCGCTCGCTACGACTGCCTTGATCTCGTCGCGGGCGATCGGTTTGGCCAGGTAGTCAAACGCACCCGCACGGACAGCCGCAGCAGCCGTGTCCACGGTCGGCTCGCCGGTGATCATGACGACCTGCACGTCCGGACTGGCCTGCTGGATCTTCTCGAGCAGAGCAACACCGGTCACATTCGGCAGGATGATGTCTGTCACAACGACGTCAACCGAGCTCTCGCGAAGAAGCCGGAGCGCCTCCTTTGCGTCCGCCGCCGTGAGCGCCTCGTGCCCGTCCTCCGTGACGAACTCGCTCAGGGTCCTTCGTATGCTCTTCTCATCGTCGACGATCAGGACCTTTGCCATCGCTCCTCTTTCGCCGAACCTTGTGCTGACGGGGCCTCCTCTTACGGCGAGGATATGTCCGACCACTCCCCGGCCAACCCCTTGGATACGCGGCGCAGGTAGAGTATCAATGGGCACCGCAGTACCCACAAGGAGGCGGGGGAGGATCCCTATGGCTGGCTTGCCCGAATCCCGACCCGACCGCGCTCGTGCGTTCGGAATCACGCCGGGCGTCTTCTCCCCAGGATCCTTCAACGCGATTACCGACGTAACCGGCGTCCGCGTCGGACACGTGACGGCGATCGAGGAAGAAGATGTCCGTACCGGTGCCACGGCGATCCTGCCTCACGGGGGGAATCTCCTTCGCGATCGCGTTCCCGCTGGACTGTCGGTCGCGAACGGACACGGCAAGATGATGGGGGGGACTCAGATCGTCGAGCTCGGCGAGATCGAGACACCGATCGTGCTGACCAACACGCTCGCCGTTCCCCGTGCCGCTGAAGCGATCCTCGACTGGACATTTGCTCAGCCGGGCAACGAGGCCGCTCGCTCGATCAACCCTGTCGTCGGTGAGACGAACGACGGCAGACTGAACTCGATCCACAAGCGAACGCTCACCGCGGACGGGATCCGAATGGCCATCGACACCGCGTCCGACGGATCGATCCTTGAAGGCTGCGTTGGCGCGGGGACCGGAACCGTGGCAATGGGGTGGAAAGCGGGGATCGGGACGAGCTCCAGAGCACTGCCTTCTTGTCTCGGAGACTACACGGTCGGGGTTCTCGTGCAATCGAATTTCCCGGGGCGTCTGCGCATTCTCGGCGTGCAGATCGGCCGACTTCTCGGGAAGCATGACCTCACAATGGACACCGGTGATGTCGACGGCACCGGGTCGATCATGATCGTCGTCGCCACCGACGCGCCGCTCTCGGATCGGAACCTGACCCGGCTCGCCCGGCGGACGTTCGCTGGCCTGTCCCGGACCGGCGCGTCGTTCTCCAACGGATCAGGCGACTACGCGATCGCGTTCTCCACTGCCGAGTCGGTCCGTCGCGCACCCGCACGCCGCGATAGGGCGGCCGTGTTGCATGAGCTGCCGAACGAGCGTGTCTCGCCGCTGTTCCAGGCTGCGATCGAGACGACGGAGGAGGCGATCTACAACTCGCTGTTCGCCGCCACGACGATGTCCGGGCGAGATGGGACAACGGTCGAGAGTCTGCCAATTGATCACGTGGTCGCCCTTCTGCGAGAGCGGAAAACGCTGACTGGGGATGCGCCTGGATGAAGACGTCGAGAGAGGATCGCGTCGATCTGTTCGACCGATGGGCCGAGACGTACGATCGCTCGGTCGGCGCTGATTCGTTCCCGCTTGCCGGATACGACGACATCCTCGACACGATTGTTCGTCTGGCGGAGATCGAGCCGGATCATTGCTCCCTCGACGTTGGGATCGGAACCGGTGCCCTGGCTGAGCGGATCGCCGCGTCGGGATGCGCGCTGTGGGGCATCGACTTCTCCGAGGAGATGTTGAAAAGGGCCCGTGCCAAACTGCCGGCCGCACGACTCTTGAGAGCGAATCTGCTTGAGAGCTGGCCGGAGGGCCTCCCGAATCGATTCGATCGCGTCGTCTCGGCCTACGTGTTCCACGAGTTCGCCGACGGCGTGAAGGTCCGCCTCATCGAGGATCTCGCCGGTCGTGTCGCCCTCGACGGGCGCATCGTGATCGGGGACGTGGCGTTCCCGGACGCGAGAGCGCTGGACGAGTGCCGCAGAGCGTGGCGCACCGCGTGGGACGAGGCTGAGCACTACTGGACGGCGGAATCGATGCAGCGCGTGCTGGAGGATGCTGGCTTCGCTGTGAAGTACGAACAGGTCTCGTTCTGTGGTGGCGTCTTCTCACTGCAAAGGGTGGCCGTGTCGTGACAGACGCCCAGGACGCGAACCGTCGGCTGGAGCGGACCATGTTCCGCGCGCGGCCGTCGCTCGAGGCAATCGACTACGACGGTTGGGTGCTTCGCTTCGCCGACGGCTACACCAAGCGGGCCAATTCGGTGAATCCACACTTCGGCTCGACGCTGCCGATCGCCGAGAAGATCGCTCATTGCGAGGCACTCTACGGGGAGCGAGGACTGCCGACGATCTTCCGGCTGACGCCGTTCTCGCAGCCGGCGGACCTCGATCGTGCGCTGGCGGATGTCGGATACGACGTGCTCGACCGCTCACTCGTGATGACGTCCTTCCTCGACCGAGCGCCAGATCTCAAGACCGGCTCGGCCCTCCGCGTGTCGAGCGGTGCGTGGTTCGCCGCCGTCGATCGGGTTCGTCGGCTCGAGCCGGCCAAGCGGACGACGCATCGGCGGATCGTCGAAGCGGCTCATGAAACGCGCTGCTTCACGTTGATCGAGCAAGACGGCGATCCGATCGCCTGCGGGCTCGGCGTTCTCGTCGACGACGCCGTCGGGCTGTTCGATTTGTTCACCGCCGAGTCTCATCGCCGCCGCGGTCACGGGGCTGCCATCGTCAGCTCGATCCTGCGTTGGGCCCGCCGCCGAAGCGCGCGGACCGGCTTCCTCCAGGTCCACGGCGAGAACACCGCTGCACATCGGCTCTACGAGCGATTCGGATTCAAGATCGCCTACCCGTACTGGTATTGCATCAGGGGCTGACACCGTCGAAAGAGCAGTTACGAGTGGGCGTCTCCGGCACACCGGGGCAGCCGTCCGCAGACAATGCCTCTTGACAACCGCCCCGACTTGGTATAGCGTAGCCCAATCCAACAGGAACCCATGGGAGTGGGACGACAGTGAATCCGAGTCGAGTTCTTCGTGCAGACGCTCTTCTTTCGATTCTGGTCCTAATTGTCGTCCTCCTTATCGGAGGGCCATGACCTGTTGGGCATAAACCTTTAGGCCTAAAGAGGGGCCGCCCAACAGGGCGGCCCCTTTTCTTTTGGTTTGAGGCCTTAACTTGCACGACGAGAAGCGATTCGGCGGAGACGCTGGAGGAGGTGGCACGATGCGGAAGACAGGAGCACAGATCGTCTGGGAGATCTGCGACGGGAGGGCGTCGAGGTCGTTTTCGGGATTCCCGGCGGCGGAATCATGCACACGTACCACTCCCGCCAGGAGTACGGGATTCACCACGTCCTCGTCCGCCACGAGCAGTCCGCCGCACACGCCGCCGATGGCTACGCTCGCGCCTCGGGACGGGCCGGTGTCGCAATCGCCACCTCGGGACCGGGTGCAACGAACCTCGTTACCGGAATCGCAACCGCGATGATGGACTCGTCCCCGATCGTCTGCATCACCGGGCAGGTCGGCACTTCGGTTCTCGGGACCGACGCGTTCCAAGAGGCCGACATCACGGGGATCACCCTCCCGATCACCAAACACAACTACCTCGTCACCGACGTCGACGATCTCGCCGCGACGATCCACGATGCCTTCCGGATCGCTCAATCCGGTCGGCCCGGGCCGGTTCTCATCGATCTCCCGGTCGATGTGCAGCGGGCGGAGACCGAGTTCGTCCCCCCGGAAGGCGCGAGCACCTACGTGCCACGAGCGACCCCGACGCCCGATCCCGAGACGCTCGAACGGGCGATCGAGCTGATCGATCGGGCCCATCGTCCGGTCATCCTCGCCGGGCGAGGCGTCCTCCTATCGGGGGCGGTCGACGAGCTGGCCGGCTTCGTCGACAAGACTCACACCCCGGTCGCGGTGACTCTGCTCGGCAAGGGCACCTTCCCTCCGTCGCACCCTCTCTACCTCGGGATGATGGGAATGCACGGCGATGCGGCCGCGAATCACGCAATCCAAGAGGCCGATCTGCTGATCGCGCTCGGCATGCGGTTCGACGATCGAGTGATCGGGAACCCCGCGATGTACGCGCTCCAGGCGCACAAGATCCACATCGACATCGACGCGACCGAGCTGAACAAACTCATCCCAGCTGACGCTGCCATCCATTCCGATCTCCGCCCGGCACTCGCCAAGGTTACCGAGCGAGTCCGCTCGAAGCGGCACGAGGACTGGGTCGGTCGGACCCAGGAATGGCGCGCTCAGTCGAGGGCGCACGACGCGTTGTACCACAGCCAGAACGGGGCACTGCCGGCGCCGCACATCGTGAACGAGATCTTCGCCGCGACCGACGGGGAGGCCGTCATCGTCACCGACGTCGGACAGAATCAGATGTGGGCGGCCCAGTACTACGCAACCCCTTCTGCTCGTCCATTCCTCTCCTCCGGCGGCCTGGGGACGATGGGTTTCGGGCTCCCTGCAGCAATCGGGGCCCAGTTCGCGCGCCCCGACGACGAGGTGTGGGCGATCGTCGGTGACGGTGGCCTTCAGATGAGCCTCCACGAGCTGGCGACCCTCGTCCAAGAGGATCTGCCAGTACGGATCGCGCTGATCAACAATCGCTGCCTCGGAATGGTGCGACAGTGGCAGACGATGTTCTACGACGGCCGCCACGAAGCGACCGATCTCTTGAATCCCGATTTCGTCCGCCTCGCCGAGGCGTACGGAATCGAGGCGAGCCGCGCCACCGGCCTCGGTGCCGCTCGGACAGCGATCGCTGCGGCCCGAAGGCATCACGGTCCGGTGCTGGTCGAGTTCGAGGTCGCTCGCGATGGAGAGCCGTCGCACGTCTATCCGATGGTCCCGACCGGCGCGGCGCTCGACGCGATGATCCGTCGCACACCGGCCACGGTGGGATCCATTCCGGGGAGGCCAACGTGGACCGAACGCTGATCGCGACCGTCGCCGATCGTCCCGGGGTGCTGAACCGAGTGGCCAGCCTGTTTCGCCGCCGTGCGTTCAACATCGAGAGCCTCACCGTCGGACACACCGAACGGAGCGGGATCTCGCGGATGACGATCGTCGTCGACGGCCGTCGGACCGATGCGGCGAAGGTCGCCCAGAACCTGGAGAAGCTCGTCGACGTACTCGACGTCGAAGACATCACCGATCGTCCGGCGATTCTCCACGATTTGGCGCTGATCAAGGTGCAGATCCAGGACCGCGCGGCCCGGTCGGAGATCCTGCGGATCGCGGACAGCTTTCAGGCGCGGCTCGTCGACATGTGCCCACGGACCGCGATGATCGAGATCGCCGGAAGCGAACGAAAGATCGACACCGTGGTGGAGGCTCTTCGCTCCCACGGGGTCCTGGAGATGGTTCGTACCGGTCGCGTGGCGATGGTTCGCGGCGAGACCGAGGGCGGGGCCGAGGTATCGTCCCCGACCCGTTCAAACACAAGCGAGTCGGAAGAAGGAGGTAGTCCATGGCAAGGATGAACTTCGGCGGCGTCATCGAGGAAGTCGTGACCCGCGAGGAGTGCCCTCTGGAGCGCTCCCGTGAGACGTTGCGCGACGAGCGGATCGTCGTCGTTGGCTACGGAGTCCAGGGACCTGCGCAGGGACTGAACCTTCGCGACAACGGATTCAACGTCCGAGTCGGCCTTCCGACAGAGCGGACGAGGTCGTGGGGGAAGGCGACGCGCGACGGGTGGATTCCAGGCGAGACGCTCCTTCCGCTGGCAGAAGCGGTCTCCGACGCGACGATCGTCCTCTTCCTCGTCTCCGACGCCGGCCAGCGTGAGCTGTGGCCGTCCATCGAGCCAAACCTGAACGACGGGGACGCCGTCTGCTTCTCGCACGGTTTCTCGATCACCTACTCCGATCAGACCGGTGTCGTCCCACCGTCGTTCGTCGACGTCATCCTCGTTGCTCCCAAGGGATCGGGGACCAGCGTCCGCGCCAACTACCTCGCCGGAAGCGGGATCAACAGCAGCTACGCCGTTTACCAGGATCACACCGGTCGGGCGACCGAGCGCACCCTGGCGATCGGGATCGGGATCGGCTCCGGCTTCCTCTTCCCGACGACGTTCGAGAAAGAGGTCCACAGCGATCTCACCGGCGAACGAGGTGTCCTGATGGGGGCCCTCGCCGGGGTGATGGAGGCGCAGTACGAGACGCTCCGCGCGCACGGTCACAGCCCGAGCGAAGCGTTCAACGAGACGGTCGAAGAGCTGACCCAGAGTCTCATCCGGCTGGTCGGCCAGAACGGGATGGACTGGATGTACGCCAACTGCAGCGCTACGGCGCAGCGCGGGGCCCTCGATTGGAGACCGCGGTTCAAAGCCGCCGTTGCTCCCGTTTTCGACGAACTCTATGCCCGCGTCGTCAGCGGCGAGGAGACGCGTGTCGTCCTTGAGGCAAACGGCGCCAGCGACTACCAGGCCCGACTCGACGAGGAGCTGCGCCAGATGCGGGAATCCGAGATGTGGCAAGCGGGAGAGGTTGTCCGGTCGCTGAGGCCGGAGAGACCCGCCAGCTAGTACAGGCTGGGCAAGGGAGACGAGGCGTGAATCGAGAGAGAGTCGACGAGATTCGCATCTTCGACACGACCCTCCGGGACGGAGAGCAGTCGCCGGGCGTCAGCCTGAGTGCGGCGGAGAAGGTGGAGATCGCGCGACTACTCGCGCGGATGGGTGTCGACGTGATCGAGGCCGGGTTCCCGGCCGCGTCCCCCGAGGATCGCCTCGCCGTCGAGCGGGTGGCGCGCGAAGTCGGTCGAGACGGTGCACGTCCGGCGCCGATGATCTGCGCGCTGGCCCGGGCCGTCGACGCCGACATCGACGCCGCGTGGAAGGCAGTTCGTGCCGCCGAGCGGCCGCGAATCCACACATTCCTCGCCGCGTCGAACATCCACCTCGAGCGGAAGCTTCGGATGACGCGACGCCAGGCGATCGAGCGGACGCGGGCGGCGGTCGCTCGCGCGAAGTCTTACTGCGACTGCGTTCAGTTCTCTCCCGAGGACGCCAGTCGAGCCGAGCCCGATTTCCTCTGCGAGATGGTCGCCGCGGCGTCCGATGCCGGAGCGACAACGATCAACATCCCGGACACCGTCGGATACAGCACACCGGACGAGTTCGGCCGGCTGATCGAACGGATCGTCGGCTCCGTTCCGAGCGATGGGAGCGTCGTCGTCTCGGTCCACTGCCACAACGACCTCGGCATGGCGACAGCGAACACGCTCGCAGGGCTCTGCGCGGGGGCACGTCAGGCGGAGGTCACGATCAACGGGATCGGCGAAAGGGCCGGAAACGCAGCGTTCGAGGAGGTTGTGATGACGCTGCTCACGCGCTACGCCCACTACCGTCTCACCACTCGGATCGACCCGGCCCGGATCGCACGTGCCAGCCGGATGGTTAGCCACTACACCGGGATCCCGATCCAGCCGAACAAGGCGATCGTTGGAGCGAACGCGTTCGCTCACGAGTCCGGGATCCATCAGGACGGCGTCCTCAAGCACCAGTCAACCTACGAGATCATGCGTCCTGAGGCCATTGGCCTCGTCGACTCAGCCCTTGTCCTCGGGAGACATTCGGGGCGACACGCGTTCGCGGAGCACATCGGCGAACTCGGCTACGAACTCGAGCCGATCCAGCTGGAGGCCGCGTTCCATCGCTTCAAGGAACTGGCCGGGAGGAAGCGCAAGGTAGGCGACTCCGATGTCGAGGCACTGATCGCCGATTTGGTCCACCGATCCGACGACGCCTACCGCTTGGTCGAGCTACAGGTCGTCGCTGGGCACCCCGGACTGTCGACAGCGACCGCCCGGCTCCACGGGCCCGATGAGCGAGAGCATATCCACGCCAGCGTCGGAACTGGGCCGGTCGACGCAATCTATCGTGCCATCAACGCGATCGTCCGGGTCCCGAACCATTTGGAGGAGTTCCGTATCCACGCGGTGACCGAGGGGATCGATGCTCAGGGCGCGGTCAGCGTCCGCATCAGCTCCGACGAAGTGCCGATGAGAATCGGCGGCTACGGGACCGACACCGACATCCTCGTCGCCAGCGCTCATGCCTACATCAACGCGCTCAATCGATTGGTCGAACGACGGGCCGCGTCGCCGCACGGCGGCGAGGCTGCGGACTCAGGTGAGCAGACAGAACCAAAGGAGAACCGAATGAACGAGCAGAACGAGAAGCCCCTCTCTGAAGGGGAAGCGCAGGTACCGGCCCTCATGGAAACGCGAATCGATCCGTCGTGCCACGAGGCTGAGGCCGAAGCCGTGGCGTTGACAGATCCATCGCACCACGAGGCGCCGGAGATCGAAGGCTGGGCACTTCAGTGGGACACCTTCGCCCTGAGGAAGTTGAACCTGGCGAGGGAGATGCAACATCTGCGGCACGCTTCGGCCGATCAGTAGGGGGGGCATGACTAAGCTGACGCTGGCAGAGAGAATCCTTTCGTCTCGGCGTGCGACGCAGCAGCTGTCGCACGGCGATGACGGCCCGGTCCAACCGGGCGACCTGATCGAGGTCGCCGTCGACCTTATCCTCGCGAACGACATCACCGCCCCCATAGCGATCCGCGAGTTCGGCGCGCTCGGTGTGGCGGACGTCTTCGATCCAGAGGCGATCGTCCTTGTCGCCGATCACTTCACCCCGAACAAGGACATCGCGTCAGCGGAGCAGGCCTCGATAATGCGGACGTTCGCCCGCGAGCAGTCAATCGTCCACCACTACGACGTCGGTCGCGTCGGGATCGAACACGTCCTCCTGCACGAGCTTGGCCTGGTCGTCCCCGGCGACGTCATCGTCGGCGCCGATTCGCACACCTGCACCGCGGGAGCCCTCGGAGCCTTCGCCACTGGAATGGGCTCGACCGACATCGCGATGGCAATGGCGACGGGCTGCGTCTGGATGCGGGTTCCGGAGACGATCCGCGTCGACCTGCATGGCGAGCTGAACCGGTGGGTCGGAGGGAAGGACCTGATCCTCGAGACGATCGGCCGTCTCGGCGTCAGCGGTGCGACCTACGCGACACTCGAATTCGGCGGGCCGACCCTCGCGGGGCTGTCAATTGACGCCCGATTTACGATCGCCAACATGGCAATCGAAGCCGGGGCCAAGGCCGGCCTCTTCCCGGCCGACGAAACGGCTCTTGCCTACCTCAAGGGGCGAACATCTCGCCGGGTGAGCGAGTGGTCGGCCGATCCGGACGCCGCGTACGCACGCAGGCTGGAGATCGATGTCGCGGCGATCGAGCCGCTCGTCGCCCTCCCGCATCTGCCGGAAAACGTCCGCCCGGTCCGCGAAGCCGGGTCCATCCCGATCGACCAGACCGTGATCGGTTCGTGCACCAATGGCCGCCTCGAGGACTTGCGAATCGCGGCTGAGGTACTGCGCGGCCGTCACGTCCACCCCGGCGTCCGCTGCATCGTTATTCCGGGGAGTCCGCAAGTTCAGCTCGACGCGGTTCGCGAGGGCCTGATCGAGGTCTTCCTCGAAGCGGGCGCGGCGGTCAGCACGCCCACTTGTGGGCCCTGCCTCGGCGGCCACATGGGCGTCCTCGCAGCTGGCGAGCGGTCCGTCAGCACGACGAACCGCAACTTCCGCGGACGAATGGGATCGCTCGACAGTGAGGTTTTGCTCGCTGGGCCGGCCGTTGCCGCCGCCTCGGCGATCGCCGGACGCCTTGCCCATCCCGAGGAGGTCCTGACATGACGATGAGTGGACGGATCTGGGTCTTCGGGGACCACGTCGACACCGACGCGATCATCCCGTCCCGCTATCTGCACACCTCGGACCCAGCCGAGCTGGCCCGCCACTGCATGGAGGGCCTCGATGCCGACTTTCCCCATGCCGTGCAGCCTGGTGACCTCATCGTGGCAGGAGAGAACTTCGGTTGCGGTTCGTCGCGCGAGCACGCGCCATTGGCGATCAAGGCAGCCGGCGTCGGATGCGTGGTCGCCAAGAGCTTCGCCCGAATCTTCTATCGCAACGCGATCAACATCGGACTCCCGATCGTCGCCTGCCCCGATGCGGTCTCGTCCGCCGCAGCGGACGGCCAGCAGTGGCACGTCGATCTGGAGAGCGGTCTCGTCCGCAACCTGACGCTCGGGACGGAGGCGGATTTCGAGCCGTTCCCCCCCTTCATGAGGGCACTCCTCCGCGACGGCGGCCTCACGGCGCACACCCGAACTCGCATCGCGACGGGCGAGTTACCCCGGCGGAAGGCCAGACGATGAGGAAGATCACGCTTTACGACACCACACTCCGCGACGGTGCGCAACGCGAGAGGCTCTCGTTCTCGCTCGCCGACAAGCTGAAGATCACCGAGTGGCTCGATCGCCTCGGGATCGACTACGTCGAGGGCGGTTGGCCGGGCTCGAACCCGAAGGATCGCGAGTACTTCGCGCGCATTGCAGATCTTCGGCTCGCGCACGCGCAGGTCACCGCGTTCGGGAGCACGCGGCGGACCGGAATCGCGGTCGAGGATGACGTCCACCTCGCTGCCCTGCTTGACGCGCAAACGCCGGTGATCACCGTCTTCGGGAAAAGCTGGCTCCTCCACGTCGTCGAGGTTCTTCAGACGACGCCGGACGAGAACTTGCGGATGATCGGGGAGACAATCCGCTACTTGAGAGAGGGAGGACGACGCGTGATCTACGACGCGGAGCACTTCTTTGACGGATACCGCGACGATGCGGCCTACGCGTTGGAGACGTTGCACGCCGCCGCCGAGGCAGGGGCCGAGGTCGCCGTTCTCTGCGACACGAACGGCGGGACGCTCCCGTCGGAGATCACGTCGGTTCTCAGAGCGGCCGGACGCGCCGTCGACGCGCCGCTCGGAATCCACGCGCACAACGACATCGAGACTGCAGTGGCCGGCACAATCGCCGCGGTCGAGGCCGGCGCCAGCCACGTGCAGGGGACGATCAACGGCTACGGCGAGCGGTGCGGGAATGCCAATCTCTGTTCGGTCATCCCAACGCTGCAGCTGAAGCTCGGCCACGACTGCCTCCGCGACGAGCAGCTGGCCCGTCTGAGCGAGACGGCGCACGCGGTCAGCGAATTGGCGAATCAGCGGCTCGACCCGCACCTCGCGTACGTCGGATCCAGCGCGTTCGCGCATAAGGGCGGAATGCACGTGGACGCGCTCCGCAAGGACGCCAAGAGCTATCAGCACATCAATCCGAGTCAGGTTGGGAATCGAACCCGCATCGTGATCTCCGAGCTGGCCGGGCGGAGCAACGTCGTCCACAAGGCAGAGGAGTTCGGCCTGGCACTCGGAAGTCGCGATACCGTATCGAGTGTGCTGTCTCAGATCAAGGAACTCGAGGGACGCGGATTCCAGTTCGAGGGGGCCGAGGGGTCGGTCGAGTTGATGATCCGGCGGACCGAGACCGACTACCGTCCGCCGTTCGAACTCGTCGACTTCCACGTTCTGGTCCGCGGGGGCGACGACGGCGCGATGGCGGCCGAGGCGACCATCAAGATCCGAGTCGGTGAGCGAACGATCCACACCGCCGCCGACGGGACCGGACCGGTCAACGCGCTCGACGCCGCGATCCGTAAGGCTCTCCTCCCGGTCCACCCGCAGTTGGCCTCCGTCCGTCTCACCGACTACAAGGTGCGCATCCTCGATGGGGAAGCCGGTACTGCGGCCCAGACGCGGGTGCTGATCACGTCAAGCGACGGAGCCCGTTCCTGGAGCACCGTCGGCTGTTCCGACAATATCATCGAGGCGAGTTGGATCGCTCTGGTCGATGCGCTCGAGTACGCGCTCTTCCCTGCGCCGGCCACGGTCGCTATCTCGGCCGGTAAACGACGAGCATGAGTCAACGCATCGTCGTCCTCCCCGGCGACGGGGTCGGCCCGGAAGTGGTTCGCGAAGGGATCAAGGTCCTCCACGCGATCGCCGACACGTTCGGCCATCGATTCGATGTTGAAGATCTCCCGGTCGGCGGAGCGGCGATCGACGCAACCGGGGGGCCGCTTCCCGAGAGAACGCTCGCCGCGTGCCGCGAGGCGGACGCGGTGCTTCTCGGCGCAATCGGCGGGCCGAAGTGGTCCGATCCGACCGCCACCGTCCGCCCGGAACAGGGACTCCTTGCCCTCCGCGAGGGCCTCGGCCTCTACGCCAACCTCCGGCCGGTCCAGCTCCTACCTGCCCTGCTTGCCTCTTCGCCGCTTCGCCCCGATCGGGTCGAAGGGACCGATCTCATGGTCGTTCGCGAGTTGACCGGCGGGATCTACTTCGGACCACGGCAGGAGCCGGGCGCCGACGGTCTTGCGTTCGACACGATGTGCTACGCTCAGTCTGAGATCGTCCGGATCGCCCACTTCGCCTTCCGTCTCGCGGGCGAACGCCGCGGCCTCGTCACATCGATCGATAAGGCAAACGTTCTCGCCTCGGGTCGGCTGTGGCGGCGGACGGTGACGGCCGTGGCGGAGGAGTATCCCAACGTTCGGCTCGAACACCTCCTGGTCGACGCCGCCGCGATGCATCTGCTCAGGCGAGCCGCCAGCTTCGATGTGATGCTCACGCCGAACATGTTCGGCGATATCCTGAGCGACGAAGCCTCGATGCTCGTCGGCTCGCTCGGTTTGCTCCCCTCGGCCTCGCTCGGCGAGGGAAGACCGGGCGTCTACGAGCCGGTTCACGGAAGCGCGCCCGACATCGCCGGGCAGGGGGTCGCCAACCCGATTGGTACGATCCTCAGCGTCGGGCTCTTGCTCCGCCATTCACTCGAAATGCACGCCGAAGCCTCCGCTGTCAAGGTGGCCGTCGATCGTGTCCTCGAAGAGGGATATCGCACCCCGGACGTGGCCGAACCGTCGCAGGCGCCGATCGGAACCGTCGAGATGGGTGATCGAGTCGCCGCCGCGGTTCGTAAAGCCGGTCCACGAGAGGCAAGAGCAAAGGAGCCAACAGGATGAGAAGTGATCGCGTCAAACGAGGAATCGAGCGGGCCGCCCATCGCAGTCTGTTCTACGCCACCGGCTTGACCCCGGAGGAACTCGAGCGACCGTTGATCGGCGTCGCCAACGCGTACAACGAGATCGTCCCCGGCCATGCACACCTCCATCGGGTCGCCGAGGCGGTCAAGGCCGGGATCCGCAGCGCCGGCGGGACACCGCTGGAATTCAACACAATCGCAATCTGCGACGGGATCGCGATGGGACACGAGGGAATGCGCTTCTCTCTCCCAAGCCGCGAACTGATCGCCGACTCGGTCGAGGCAATGGCGTCGGCCCACGGGCTCGACGGTCTTGTCCTCGTGCCGAACTGCGACAAGATCGTCCCCGGGATGCTGATGGCGGCCGCCCGCCTCGACATCCCGGCGATCCTCATCAGCGGCGGGCCGATGCTCGCCGGCCGACACCAAGACGAGGCGATCGACGTGAAGACGATGTTCGAGGCGGCCGGGGCGGTCCGGGCCGGAACGCTTGCCGAGGACGCACTTGCCGAGCTGGAGCTCGCCGCTTGCCCCGGATGCGGATCCTGCGCCGGCCTGTTCACCGCCAATTCGATGAACTGCCTTGCCGAAGCCCTCGGCATGGCGCTTCCCGGGAACGGAACGATCCCCGCGGTCAGCGCCGCCCGCCTTCGACTCGCCAAGCGGGCTGGCAGCGCGATTCTACGGCTGGTTCAAGAGCAGACGACACCCCGCGCTATCCTGACCGACGCGGCATTCGACAACGCGATCGCCGTGGACATGGCGATCGGCGGCTCGACGAACACGACGCTTCATCTTCCAGCGATCGCCCACGAGGTCGGAATCCGACTGATGCTCGATCGGTTCGACGAGATCAGTCGACGGACACCGTCGCTCGTCAAGCTCAGCCCAGCCGGCCCCCATCACCTGCAGGACCTCGATGAGGCCGGCGGGATTCCGGCCGTGATGAGCGAGCTGCTGCGGGCTCGCCTCGTCGACGGGCGGGCTCGCACCGTCTCCGGCACCACCATGGTTGAAGTGATGGCCGGGGCGAAGCGTTTTGGGGACGTCATTCGGTCGATCGACGACCCGCACCAAGCCGAGGGCGGGATCTCCGTGCTCCGCGGGAACCTCGTCCCGGACGGCTGCGTGGTGAAGGCAAGCGCGGTCGTCGATGGGATGCTGCGCCATCGCGGACCGGCCCGCGTCTTCGACGGCGAGCCGGCCGCCCTCGAGGCCATCCTTGACGGAGAGATCGAACCCGGCGACGTCGTGGTCATCCGCTACGAGGGACCGCGAGGCGGACCCGGGATGCCCGAGATGCTTCTCGCCACCGCAGCGATCTCCGGACGTGGCCTCGATGACCGCGTCGCGCTGCTCACCGACGGTCGCTTCTCGGGTGCAACCCGCGGTGCGGCAATCGGCCACATTGGACCGGAAGCGGCGTGTGGGGGACCGATTTCCCTTGTGGTCGACCGCGATCCGATCGAGATCGACATCCCGAACCGCACACTCACCTTGGAAGTGAGCGTCGAGACGCTGGAGGCGCGACGCGTACGATGGCGGCCGCCGGCCCCGCCGGCGACCACCGGCCTCCTCGCCCGGTACGCAGCGGCGGTTCGCCCGGCGGCCGAGGGAGCGATCCTCGACCGCTAGGCCGCGGACCTCGTTCGTCCCGTCCGCCGAACCTGGAAACGGGTCCCGGCCTTCGTGGTAGAGTGGGAGACACCGCGACCCCAAGGAGGTCGGCGTGGACCACCTATCAAGGCATCCCGGCAGAAGGTCTCTCAGCAGTCTGATCAATCGGTTGCTGATCGTCGTGATCGCGTTGCTTCTCTCGGCGGCAGCGACTGCGTTCGGCCAATCGACCTCAAGGAGTGCGTTGCTCCCCATCGATGTCCGGCTACCGTCGACGAGCACCGGGTCGCCGGACGGAACCTTGGCGGTTCGCGTTCACACGCCGGCCGCGGGATCCGCTCGGTACCCGAACGGGGCTCCGATCATCGTCTGGGTCCTCGGCGGGTTCGAGATCAAGGGGATCAACCACGGCCTGCCGCCGGAAGCCGACGATGTGATTTGCATCACGTTCATCTATCCGGGGGGATCGGACCCGTGGAGCGGGCTTTCGTCCGGCGGGGTCTACGACTATCGCGGGGAGAACTGCATCGCCGCGCTCCGCGACGTGATCCTCTACGCCGCGGGGATGCTCCGGGACAGCCGCGGGCGAACGATCGACGAGATCGTCCCCGTTCCCGTTCTTCACGACAACATCGGGCTGATCGGTGAATCGAACGGCGGCAACATCCTCACCGCCGTCGCAGCGCTCCACGGTGAGGATCTCGTCGGCCGTCTACGATACCTGATTCAGTGGGAGACGCCGGTCTCCAGTCAGATCGCGACTCGTGATCTCGGGAGAGTCTGGCTGAAGCCGGGAACCGGCCAGGGCGACTACTGGAATCCGCGTTACCAAGGCTACGATCCACTTGTCCTTCCGGTCGACTACGCCGATCTCACGTTCGATCCGACGCAGGACGTCTATCCGGTGCTCCACGACGGGAACGGAGACGGACGCTACACCACCGTACCGGATCCCCATCGAGACGCGGCCATTCCCGACCTCAACTTCGACGGGATGCTCGATCGGACCGAGGACTTCCCGCTCGACACGTATCCGGTCGACGAGAACCGTGTCGCCTACTCGAGGGCGGTGATGCACGAGATCGCCGAGCGCGACCTGTTCAGCGGCCGGTGGCCGGAAGACCTCGTCTCCCTCGAGGAAGCCGAAGCGTACTGGGATCTGCGCGAGTCGGTCCGCCTAGCGGTTGACGCGGTCGCCAAAATCCCCGATCTCGCCGCGATGGTCCTGTGCAACGTGCGCGACCACGTCCAAGCGATGCCGGGAAAACCTCACGTCCGCCAGGCGTTTGACAGCTGGGACACGAGCGGCGCGTGGGTGAAGATCAATCCGAGCCGCGAGCATCTCGTCACCGCCAATCCGTCTCTTGCCGGACGGCAGCTCCCCGACCTTCCCGCCAACACGGTGCCCGCCGACTGGACCGATCACGCAAGCTACGCGATCCCGGTCGACGTCCCCAAGCCAATTTATCAGCTCGCCGGGATCTATGAAATGGCCGATCGCGCCCACAACGCGAGCCCGATCGAGTCGGACAGCGCGCTGGTCGAACCGGACGATGGCACACTCATCACGTTCGTCGAGTCTGAAAGGATCGGACGGATCGCCGTCTCTGTCCGCCCTCCAAACGAACCTCGCTATCCTGCGGGGGCGCCGGTCGTGCTCAACGTCTCGGGCTTCTTCACCGGCTCGTCCGGTTTCAACTTCCAGTTAGATCCCGACGCGCTCGGCGCGATCTACGTAACGTACCTTTGGCCGGGAAAGACCGACCCCCGAACCGGTGTCGCGAGCGAAGGGATCTTCGACTACGGCGGCGCGGACTGCCTCGCGGCGCTGCGAGACGTCGTCCGATTCGCCACCGGCGAAACCCCCAATGCCTCGGGGCAGTATCTCGACGACATCGTCGACGTCCCTGTCCTCTACGACGTCGCCGGCCTTTATGCTTTCTCCCACTCAGGAATCGCCGCGACGAACGTCCTCGCCCTGCACGGGGAGGACCTGCAGCGGGTCCGGTTCTTCGTCGGCCGGGAGAATCCAACGATCGACCCCATGTATCCGCTCGAGCCGGGCCACTGGGACGACGAGACCGGTCGACCGGTGCACAACCCGTTCTACGATCCGGCCGGGTACACACCGACATCCATCGCGATCGACTACTCGACCGTCTACTGGATCCAGAACGCGGAATACCCCGAAGGCCGTCCGGCGTTTCGGTCCGCCTCCGGAGGAGGCGCGGACTACATCTGTTCGTTCAAGCATCCGACGATGTGGGGGAAGGACTACTGGTCGACCGGTCTCCTGCAGGCACTCCTCGACAACGGGGCTCTCACTCACGAAACGTGGCCTGCGACCCTCGCCACGCCGGAGGAGGCGGCCGCGAACTGGCCGTTTCGAACCACGGTTGACAACTACCCGCGACTCGGCGAGGTGCTCCCTCACCTGAAAGTGCTGCTGGTCTTCGCCGCCGACGACCACGTGCAGACGGCGATCGACAAACCTCACATCCACCACGCCTACGACGGATTCCACGAAACTGCCCGGCTCTGGTGTCGCCTCAACCCGGACCGCTGCTACGTCGAGGCGCTTGTCGGGCACGGCTCGGGGAACGCGATCCCGGACAATCCGGCGAACCGCGAGCCGGCGACGTGGATGGTCATCCGCTCGTGGGGGTACCAAAGGCCGCAGGGCATCAACACC
>Ga0272444_10001470_pt1 | contig 22741 bp, 19 predicted proteins | sample SSMForm13_FD_201033 | JGI IMG/M metagenome (GOLD analysis project Ga0272444, IMG submission 201033) | Marine sediment archaeal communities from Little Sippewissett salt marsh, Falmouth, MA, United States - SSM-Form-13 | ecosystem: Environmental > Aquatic > Marine > Wetlands > Sediment ...
GCCGCCCGCACCCCGACCGAGCGGCCGCCTTGGGGGCCGGCCGCTCGGTCGGGGTGCGGGCGGCCGCAAAGTCCTTGAAGGCCAGCCCGGGGCGCTCGGCCGCGGCGTCTTTCCAGGCGGCGATGCGGGCGGCTTCGCCGGCGGCCCGGCAGCACTCGATCAAGAGGTTGGCGAAATGGCGACAGCTTTTGCGGCCGATGATCTTGTGGATTTTCTGGTCGATCCCGTCTTCGATCCGGAAGCCTACGGCGGCCTGCAGAAATTCCAGGCTGCGGGGGCACTCGGGTGTGGTGTGGCGGTTCCAGCGGCCTTCGATGGAGAGGAAGGTGAGGTCGGTCAGGCGCACCTTAAGATCGATTTCAAGACCGTAGATGTCGTCGTCCAGCACGCCGTGGATCGCCAGGCTTTCGGGGTCCTTGCGGGCCACGCTGATCAGTTTGTTGCGCATGAATTTCAGCATTGTTTCCCCCTTTGGGTGGCCGGCGGGCGTTAGGCGGGTTTTTCGAAGCCCGCCACCAGGGGCGAGTCCTCGGCAAAGGCCGCGCAGCGGTTGTAGAGGCGGATATTGTCCTTGACCATCTTGGCGTAGAAATCGAACTTGCCCGGGGCGTCATCCGGGGCGTGCAGCAGCACTTTTTTGGTGAGTGTCAGGATCACGCCGTGGCAGGCTTCCTCCACCATGTAGACCAGCTGGCTGTAATCCGCGTGCTCCCCGATCAGGCCCGAGATGATCTTGAGCATGCCGGCGCCCACGCGCACCCCTTTGAGCTTTTCCAGGCGCTCGGGCAGATCGGCGATCTCGCCCAGGACGCTGCTGCGGAAATGGCCTTCGGCGGCCTGGATGTTCAGATCGGGCAGTTTCACCTTCAGGGTCACCGCGGCCGTGGTGAGCGTGTCCTGGAGGCGGCAGGTGGAGAGCAGCGTCGTGTCGTCGGGCTGTTCCACGCTGGTGCAGCGGTTCATCGCAAAGTAAAGGATATTATCGGCCATCTGGGAAGCCTCCCGTGTGTGGATGGGTTCTTTGGGGGCGGGTTCTCGGCGCCGGGCCGCCCCGCGGAGGGGGCGGCCTGAAGGCGGCGATCAGGTCCCCAGGGTGAACTTCCAGGCGCAGAACCAGCCTTCGGGGTGCGGGTCCGGCGGGCAGCCGATGCACTCGGTCTGGATGCGCCGGTCGATGGCGCTGGCGAAGTAAGGGTACTCCACCAGCCCCACGGACTTGCAGGGGTAGTCCGGAAGGCCCCGGCGTTGCCGGGCGGCCTGGACGCGGCACTTGTTCATGCGGAAGATGATGCAGTTCTCGTCCACCTGTTCCACCGACTGCTCGTTGATCAGGGCGTACATGCGAAAGGCCAGGGCCTTTTGCAGCGCGGGGATGCCGCCGTTTTCGGGCAGCTTGAGGATTTTTTTGATGCGCTCGGCCTCGAAGGGCGAGTAGCGGGTCCAGCAGGAGTCGTTGCAGCGCTTGGCGTCGTTCATGCCGAAGCGGCGCTCCACGGCCTGGAACCAGATCCCGTCGTTGGCCAGCCAGTTGACCCCGAGTTTTTCCAGCAGGTCGATCAGGGTCTCCTTGGAAAAGCTGTTCAAGACGGCCGGGATGCCGTTTTCCACTGGAAAATCAAGCGTCTTGCCCAGACGCTGGACCTGGTTGGCGAGGCTTGCGCGCCAGACGTCCTCTTCCACCGCCAGGGCTTTTTCCATTCCCAGTTGATGCTCCACCTGGGCAAACCAATGGCCGTAGTGCACCACGGTCCGGCGTAAAGCGTCCACCACCAGCTGGACCAGGGTTTCCTGATCGGTCTCCGCAATGATCTGTCGCATTTCATTCATGCCGTGTGAATCTCCTCCGCGTTGGCGTTGAGGTTGGGGCCGCGGCCAGCTTGGACTGGTAGCCGGGGAAGGCCTCTGCCGGCAGCGGCCGCGGGATGCTGCGATCGACGATCCGGGCGGCGCCGTGAACGGGCGCTTACCTGAGCTTCCACTCCGGTTTGCGTTTGTTCAGAAAGGCGTCGACCCCCTCCTGACCGTCCTCGGTGATGCACAATGAGGCGAACATTTCGTTGGAATACTCCAGCGCCTTGGCGTACTCCATGTCCGACATGCCGTAAAAGGCCTGCTTGCCCATCTGAACGGCCAAGGGGCTCTTTTGGGCCAGCTTGCGGGCCAACTCGAGGGTGGCTGCGGCCAACTCCTCCTTGGGAACCACCTTGTTGACCAGCCCCCACTGCTCGGCAGTCCGGGCGTCGATCATGTCGCCGGTGAGGAGCATCTCCAGGGCGCGCTTGCGCCCCAGGGAGCGCGAAACCGGCACGGCCGGCCCCATGCAGAAAAGCCCCACGCTGACGGCCGTCAACCCGATGCGGGTGCCTTCGGCCACCACCGCCAGGTCTGCGGCGGCGATCAGACCGCCGCCGTTGGCGACGGCAAAGCCATGGACCGATGCGATCACCGGCTTTTTCATTCCGGCGATGGTCAGGGCCATCTCCTCCATCAGGGCGACCCACTGCTTGTACTCGTAGTGGTTCTTGCCGAAAAACTCCTTGAGGTCGATGCCGGCGCAAAAGGCCTTGCCGGCGCCGCGGATGACCACCACCCGGACCTCCGGGTCGGCGTCCAAATCGCGCAGGCCGCGGTTCAACTCGGTGGCCATCTCGCTGTTGAAGGTGTTCATCTGCTCGGGGCGGTTGAGGGTCAGGGTGGCGATATGCTCCTGCTGCTCAATGGCGATGGTGTTAAACGACATGGTGACCTCCCGTGAAAGGCGTTTTACCAGCATCGAAGATAATGACCGCGCGCGGCGCACAGGGCGGGCCGTTCCGTTCTGAACGAGCGCTCAATCGAGAATAGCCCCTCGTCCGGCGGGTGTCAAGGAATTTCCTCATCCGGTTAATACTGCGAAATCATGCGATTTTCCCTCTGGCGCCGCCCCCCTTGGGAGGCCGCGGCCCGAAAGCCTTTGAAATATGCCAGGTCCTATGCTACTTATGCCCCGCTGATCGGGGAGGCCACGCCGGGTCTTCCCATGAATTCTCAACCCCCCATCAGGGAGGCCCTTCGATGAACCAGGCGGACGACCTCGAGGCCCGGCGCCAGCGCTGGCTGCGCAGCCGGCGCAAGTGGTACAATATTTATCTCTTTGCCGGGGTGGGCATCAACTTTATCCTTTATTTCACCAAGCCGTTCGGCTTTGACCCCAGCCACAGCATCCTGTGGGGGTCCTTTTTCGGTCTCTGCATTCCGCTGGCGACCATGCTGGTCTGCGGCTATATCCATCAGAAACTGTTGGGCCTATGAGCCGCTTGCTTACCAAATCGTTGCAGCCGGTTGGCGTGCTGCTGCTGGTCGCGGTCCTCTCGGGGCTTACGGCTGCCAGCGCGCGCGCTGACGCCCGCTTCATCAGCGATCACCGCATGACCGAGCTGATGCTGGGTGACAAGGAAACCGAGTTGACCGTGGCTTACGCGCCGGCGGGTAAATTCCTGGAAAAAAAGACCCGCTTCACCGGCAGCTGGATGAAACGCTTTTTCGGCGAGGTCAAGGAGGAAAAGGTTGCCACCTATTTTTTCCTGGATCGCGATGAAATTCGGGAGATCGACTGGCAAAACGGCCGGATTTATGTTTTTCCCTTCGAAAAAATGGCTGTCATCCGCTGGATTCAAAACAAGAAGGCCGAATACGAAGGGGTTCGCGAGTTCCTCGAGGAGCGCTACCGGGCCGTGCCGGCGAGTCTTGACATCAACGTTGCCGAGGCGCTGGAAACAGTCGACGGTTACCCCTGCCGGCGCGTTACCGCAGAGCTGGTCTATGGCACCGACGACCTCAAGAAGAGATCGCGCAGCATGACGGTGATGCGTCAGGAGTTGTGGCTCTCCGAAGCGGTCCCGGGATACGCCGACGTCGTGGCCTTTCATGAGGCCCTGGCCCGGCGGCTGGGCATCGAGGCCGAACGGCTGGGGAATTTTTCGGATCTGCTCAAGTTCTGGGACGGGTCCCTGGAGCCGGTAATCGACAAGCTGCGCCAGGCCACCGGCTACCCGGTCAAGAGCACCCTGAGCGTGGACGCCCACTACACCTCCGGGCTGGATACGGACGCCCCCAAAACCATCACCAAACGCCTGAAGACCGAAGTGGTCACCCTGCGCGAGGTACGCCTGGACCCGGTGGACATGGCCCGCTTCGCCGACCCCCCCCAGTTTCAGATCATCACGGCCGAGTAGCCGCGGCGGGCCGGGCCGGCGCGGGGGGCATCCCCCTTTCTGCTCCCGCCCGGCCCAACCGCATCCCGGCTGCACTCAATCCTCCTGGAGTTCCTTGATATCGGCGTAAAAGTCCAGCACCTCGGGGTTGCTCAGGGCGTCCTTGTTCTTGACCTCCTGGCCCTGGATCACCTTGCGCACTGCCAGTTCGACCTTCTTCATGTTCAGCGTGTAGGGAACCGCCGGCACGTTGATGATCTTGGACGGCACATGCCGCGGTGAGGCGTTTTCGCGGATGGTTTTGCAGATCCGCTTTTTGAGGTCTTCGGTGAGCTCGAAGCCGGGCATCAGCTTGACGAAGAGCACCACCCGTACGTCCCCCTTCCAGGGCTGGCCCACCACCACGCTGTCCTCGATCTCCTCCAGCTGCTCCACCTGGCGGTATATTTCGGCCGTGCCGATGCGCACCCCGCCCGGGTTGAGGGTGGCGTCCGAGCGGCCGTAGATTGTCACCCCGCCGCGGCTGCTGATCTTGATGAAGTCCCCGTGGCGCCACACGTTGGGGTACACGTCGAAATAGGCCGCGTGGTATTTGCTGTTGTCGGGGTCGTTCCAGAAGTAGATCGGCATCGAGGGAAAGGGTGCGGTGCAGACCAACTCGCCCTGCTGGTCGATCACCGGCTGCCCGTTTTCGTCGAAGGCCAGGACCTTCATTCCCAGGCCGCGGCATTGCAGCTCGCCGGAATAAACGGGCCCCATGGGGTTGCCCAGGGCAAAACAGCCGTTGAGGTCGGTGCCGCCTGAAATCGACGCCAGCTGAAGGTCCTTCTTGATCTCGGAGTAGACGAAATCAAAGCCCTCTTCGGAAAGCGGCGACCCGGTGGAGAGCACCGCCCTGAGCGGGTTGAGGTCGTAGGTCTTGCCGGGCTTGACGCCGAAGTTCTGCAGGGCGGTCAGATAGCCGGCGCTGGTACCGAAAACCGTGATTTTCTCTTTTTCGGCCATTTCCCAGAGGGCCCCGGGGTGGGGGTGGAAGGGGTTGCCGTCGAAGAGCACCACGGTGGCCCCCACCGAGAGGGCGCTGGTCAGCCAGTTCCACATCATCCAGCCGCAGGTGGTGAAATAGAATATCACGTCCTCGCGCGTGAGGTCGGTGTGCAGGATCAATTCCTTCATCTGGTGGATCAGGATCCCGCCCGCGCTTTGGACCATGCATTTGGGAAGTCCGGTGGTGCCCGAGGAGTACATGATGTAAAGCGGGTGATCGAAGGGCAGCTGGGCGAAATCGATCTCGAGGCTGTCCTCGGCGGACTTGAAGTCATCGAACAGCTCCGCCTTGGGCACCGCGCTGATGTCCGGCGCGGGGTCCGTATAGGGCACGACCACCACTTTTTCGATGGAGGGCAGGCTTTCCAGGATGTCGGCGATGCGGCCCAGGGAATCGATTTTTTTGCCTTTGAAGGAATAGCCGTTGGCCGTGAAAATGACCTTGGGCTTGATCTGGCCGAAGCGGTCCAGGACACCTTTGATACCGAAATCCGGCGAGCAGGAGGACCACGCGGCCCCGATGCTGGTGGCCGCCAGCATGGCGATGGTGGTCTGGGGCATGTTGGGCATGAAGCCCACCACGCGGTCGCCGGCGCTCACCCCCATCGCGCGCAGCGACTTGGCCACCCGGGCGACCTCGTCATAGAGCTGGGCATAGGTGAGGTGGACGGCCTCCTGGTCTTCGCCCTTGAAGACCAGCGCCACCCGGTCGTCCCGGTAGCGCAGCAGATTTTCGGCGAAATTCAGACGTGCGCCGCTGAACCACTTGGCGCCGGGCATTTTGGTGACGTCGTCGATCACCTCGGTGTAGGGCCGGGAGGCCCGGATCTCGGCAAAATCCCACATGGCCGCCCAGAAGTCGGTGATATTGTCAACCGACCACTGGTAGAGCTGCGGATAGTCGCTGAAACTCTTGCCGTGTCGCGCGTTGATGAACTGGATGAACCGGTACATGTTGGTTTGCAGGATGCGCTCTTGGGACGGTTGCCACAGCAGTCTGTCCATCTTCAACTCCCTTCGATCATCTTAAAGTGATAGCATTCTCCAAGATATCCCATATACTTCAGCCGGCCCCTGGAGATCAGGGTTTGGTGGTCGGATTTGATCACGATCTTGCCGTCGGCGTCCTTGAGGTCGGCAGGGATCTTATAAGGCGCCAGGGCCTCGGGGTGGGCGCGGCCGGCGCTCAAAAAGGCATCCACCACCCGGGGGTCGTAGAGCAGGCCGGCGTTGCTCTTGAGCTGGATCTGAGCCTCGGCCGGGTCCATGCGGCCCATGCGGGGACGCTCCGAGATCATGGCGTCGAAGGCGTCGCAGACCGCCACGATCCGGGCCTCCAGCGGGATTTCGTCGCCGCTGAGGCCCCGGGGGTAGCCGGAGCCGTCGAAGCGCTCGTGGTGATGGAGAACCGCGGGCAGGATGTCCGCCAGGAAGGGAAACTGCCGCAGTATCTTCTCCCCGATCAGGGGATGGTATTTGACGATGTCGAATTCCTCGGCCGACAGCTGCCCCAGATTGTGAAGCAGCTGGCGGCTCAAGCGGATCTTGCCGATATCGTGCAGCAGCCCGGCCTGGTAGAGGCGCTCGGCCTCCTTGAGATTCATGCCCAAGGCCTCGGCCGTCAGGCGGCTGTACTCGGCGACCTTGAGCGAATGGCCGTAGGTGATGGGGTCCTTGTCCCGCAGGCTGAGGGTCAGGCCCTGGACCACCGTCCGGTTTTCGCTGGCGGTTTGGCGGGCGCTGGCCAGGGCGCGCTTCAGGGCCTCGGCGCAGCGCTCCCCCAGGGCGCTGACCAGTTCGATGCCCTCCTTGCCCAGATCTTGCTCCTCGTCCAGGAAAATCGAGACTACCACCGTCAGCTCGGGGGTGATGGTCAGGGGGATTTCAAAAACCGCCACCCCTGTCCCCAGGAAGTCCTTGATCGCGATGCGCCGCCAGTCGTTGTGCGCCCGGGGCTTGTTTTCAAACAGGATCCCCCTGAAAAAGAACGGATCCTCGATCTGGCCGCTGGCGGCCATCATCTGGATCTCGAAGCTGCGCGTGTCCACCAGGTAGCCGCTGACCCCCCGGGGTCTGATGATGCTGGCGATGCCGTTGACCAGAATTTCCAGGATTTCGGCCGGCTGGCCGTGAGTGCCCAGCGATTGGGTGACCCCTTTGAACAGTTTATTCTTCCTGGAAAAACGCATGACATCGGTTGGCGGCCGCCGACGGCGGTGTGCCCGACCCCCGGCGGCCGGTCGGATCACACCGCAGCCTGCGGCTACCCCTCGTAAATTACGGCCAGAATGGTCGCGCTGCTGCTCTTGGCGGCGATCAGGTGCGGGGTGGTCGACAGGTAGTAGGCGCTGTCACCGGGTTCCAGTTCGAAGCGGTCCTCACCCACCTCGAGAATCACCCCACCCTTGAGCACGTAGACGAACTCTTCACCGTTGTGGACCGACATTTCGCGGTCGGGATTTTCCTCCAGCTGGACGATCAGGGGTTCCATGTGGCGCCCCTGGACCTCGGGTGCGAGGCTCTTGTAGGTGTAGAGCTGCTGCTGGCCTTTGCGGCTGGTGGAGCGCGCGACGGTTTTCTGCTCACCCCTGCGGGTAACGGCGTAGAGCAGGTTGCCGGTGCCGGAGACCAGCCGTCCGAAAGCGCTGTCCAGCGCCTTGGACAGGCGCATCACCGTTCCCAGTTGGGGCTTGATCTCATCGGCTTCAATCTGGGACAGAAACGCGACGTCGAAACCGGTCAGGTTGGACAGCTCCTCCAGGGACAGGCCTTTTTCCTTTCGCAGGGCCTTGATGCGCGGTCCGATCTCCTGGACGCCGCGCGGGGCGGCCTGATCGATGTCGCCGGTCAGGTCCTCAAAGTAGTCCACGTTGATGTGGGGCTTCTGGGTTTCCATTTTTTTCTCCTCAAGGTTTGAAATGCGCCGAAAAAGCGGATCCGGGCGGCTTTTTCCCATGAAAAAAGCTTCCGCGCCGCGTGCCCGGGGGCCCGGATCCGCGAGGGGGGCTTGTACCGGTCAGCGGGGCCGGTGCGCCTCGGGCAGCACCGCCGCCGCGGCCCAGTTGGCCGGCAGCTTCTGGCCCGAGGTCTCACCCAGCTTCTCTTTCCGTTTTTGAAGGCCCGGGCGGGCGAACTCCATGTGGCCTTCCTTCAGGGTCCGGCCGTTGATGATCGCCTCGCTGCGCAGGCGCTTGCCGGCGGTGCGCTCCAACTGGCGCCCCAGCCAGAGGATGCGGTCGACGTCGTAGCCGTGCTCGATGCCCATTTCGTCGATCTGCACCAGGGTGTCCTCCAGGCACACCAGGCCGACGTAGCGGGGGTCTTTGTAGTAGTATTCACCGGTCCCCGGCACCGGGCAGTCGTCCAGGAAGTTGGCCGGCTGTCCGCCCAGGCCCCCCAAAGTGGCCTCGAATTGGGTGATGCCGGCCTGCAGCGCGGCCAGCACCGAAGCGGAGGCGACCCGCTTGGTCTCGTGGAAGTGGGCGAGGTGCAGATCGGGGTTGGGGATTTCGTCCAGGATCATGGAGAAGTAGCGGTAGACCTGGGCGGCGGAGGCGCTGCCGTCGTGGTCGGCGTGCTCCACGTCGTGGGCACCGATCTCCAGCCAGCGCTTGGTGAATTCCACCGCATCGCGCATGTCGGTGGCCCCGCCGATGGGGCTGCCCCAGATGGTGGAGACCGTGCCGCACATTATCATGCCGGCGTCGTTGCACTTCTTGATGCAGCGCTCGCACTCGGCCCAGTAATCCGGCAGGGTGGTGCCCGAGTTGGCGAAGTGGTGCTCCTCCTCGGTGGAGACCATCATCAGCAGCCGGTCGGGACCGATGCCCTTCTCGCGCAGGGCGATGGCGCGGTCTACTGCGCTTTCGCGGATGGTGATGGTGGTAAAGACCAACTCGTCGTAGTTGACCCCCCGCTTGGCGCAGCGTTTTTTGAAGCGGTCGCTGCGCAGATGGGTGAGCAGTTCCTCGGCGTCGGCGAACTGGGGCATCAGGTGGGGGTTACCGAGGTTGGTGACCTCGATGTTGCGGCAGCCGGCGAAAATCAGCTCCTCCAGGTAAAAGATCTTGGCGCGGGTGGAGACGAACTTTTCGAGATGCTGGAACCCATCCCGGACAGTAATGTCGCCAATGGTCACCTTGCGTGGCATGCGGGGGAAAATTTTCCAATAATCGTATTCGGTCATCGTTGCTCTGCTCCTTTCCTTCATTTATCGTCCGGGGAATGCCCCGTGGCGGGGGCGACGCCCGCCCACAGCGGACGAGGTCGCCTCTGATACCGGGCCGCGGCCGCGGCCAAAAACCGGCCGGGGCCGCCGCAGCCGGGTTAAAACCTCAGGTTGCCGAATGCCGGATCGCCGATGGGTTTCAGCAGGCTGACCTCGAAGGCCATGGCCAGCCAGTCGCGGATTTCACTGAACTTCAGAACCCCGTCGTTCAGCAGGCGGGCGCCGCAGTAGAAGGGATGGGCCTCCCCGTCGTACTTGTCGATCATCTGCTGGCGGAAGGCGTCCTTTTCCGCCTCGCTCATGGGCTTGCCCTGGGCCTCGCGCTTGCGCTCCTCGATGGAGAGCAGCACCCCGGCGGCGCTGCGGCCGCTCATCACCGAGGTGCGCGCGCGCATGGTGGAAAACAGGAAGTGGGGTCGATAGGCACGGCCGCACATGCCGTAGTTGGCCGCGCCGTTGTCGGGCCCGATCACCAGCTGGATGCGCGGCACCTGGGCGCAGGAAACCGATCGGACCATGTCGGCGCCGTACTTGCCGATGCCCATGTGCTCGGAATCCGAGCCCACCATGTAGCCCGGCGAGTTCTGGACGAAGAGCAGCGGGGTCTTCTCCTGGCTGCAGCGGATGATCCACTCGGTGGCCTTGCGGGCGGCCTCGAAGAAAATGATGCCCACGCCGTTTGAGGCGATCACACCCACCGGCAGCCCCTTGATCCGGATCTTGCCGGCGAGGATGTTGTCGCCGCGGCCCGGGGCGTAGTTGCGCTTGTACTCGTTGAAGACGCTGTCGTCGGCGATCGCCGCCAGGAAGGCCCGGCCGTCGATACCCTGGTGGATGGCGGCCGGCAGCAGGTCGTAGACGCTGTCGGGGGCCACCTGGGGCGGGGATTCCTCGTAGCGGTGGTGATGGACGGTCTGGGGCCGCTCCAGAGAGAGGATCTCACGAACGGCGGCGATGGCCTCCGCCTGGTTGGCGCAGAAATGGTCCGCCCCGCCCGAAATCTGGGTGTGGACCCGGGCGCCGCCCAGGTCCTCGGCCGAGATCACCTCGCCGGTGGCCATCTTGACCAGCGGCGGGCCACCCAGAAACGAGTAGGCCAGTTTGTCGATCATCACCGACTGGCAGGCCATGAAAACGATGTAGGCCCCGCCGGCGGTGTTGCCGCCGGTGCTGAGCGTGACCTGCTTCAAACCCATGGCCGACATGCGCGCCATGTTGTAGAACATCGAGCCGAAATGCTGGTCGTCGGGGAAGACGTCCGCCTGCATGGGCAGAAAGGCCCCGCCCGAGTCGGCGATGTAGACGCAGTTGAGGCCGCAGCGCTCGGCGATGGCCTGGGCGCGCATGTGCTTTTTGAGGGTGATCGGGAAATAGGTGCCGGCCTTGACGCGCGGGTCGTTGCCGATGATCATGGTCCAGTTGTTGTGGATTTTGCCGATACCCGTGACCACGCCGCCGCAGGGAATATCGTCGATGCCGCCGGGATAGCCCACCCCGAAGCCGGCGATGCGGCTGAGTTCGAAAAACTGGGTGCCGGGGTCGATCAAGTCCTGAATCAACTCCCGAACGGGGCGCTTGCCCTGTTTGGCCAGGCGCTGAACCGCCTTCTCGCCCCCCGGCCACACGGCCTGGTAAACCCGTTCGTCCAGTTTGCGCTCTTCATTTTCCCAGAATTCTCGGTTCTCTGTCATTTCCCATCCTCTTTCAGGGTGTTTGCAAAAGGCGGCGCACGCAGCGTGTGCCAGGCCGGAAAGAGCCCGCTGCGGCCGGTTGGCCGTCTGCGGCGGCGGACCCGGCCCGGCCGATGGCGGGCATCACTCCCCGCGGTAGACCGGCTTGCGCTTCTCGCGGAAGGCCGCCAGGCCCTCCAGCCGGTCCTTGGTGGGAATGGTGACCCAGTAGGCGTTGGACTCAATGGCCAGACCGGAGTGAAGGTCGGTCTCGATGCCGTAGTTGATGGCGTATTTGGCTTGCTCGATGGCGACCGGGCCGGTTTCGCAGATCATCGCGGCCATCTCGCGGCAGGCGCTGATCAGAGCCTCCGGTGGGCAGACCTGGTTGACCAGGCCGATGCTCAGTGCCTCCTGGGCGTCCACCCGCCGGCCGGTAAAGATCAGCTCCTTGGCTTTGCCCCGGCCCACCAGGCGCGGCAGGCGCTGGGTGCCGCCGGCGCCGGGAATGATCGCCAGGCGGGTTTCGGTGAGACCCATGGTGGCGCTCTCGGCCGCGATGCGGATGTCGCAGGCCAGGGCCAGCTCGGTGCCGCCGCCCAGGGCGATGCCGTTGACGGCTGCGATCACCGGCTTGCTCAACTGTTCGATGGCGGTGAACAGGTTGCGGATGGTGAAAATGAACTCCTTCACCTGGACGGGAGTCAGGGTCGCCCGTTCCTTGAGATCGGCCCCGGCGCAGAAGGCCCGCTCGCCGGCCCCGGTGATGATGATCACCCGCACGGCCGGGTTGAAGCGCAGCGACTCGATGGCGTCCCGCAGGGCGCGCAGCATCTCGAAGTTAAAGGAATTCATGACGTTTGGCCGGTTCAGGGTCAGCAGGGCGACGCCCCCGGACTCTTCGACCAGCAACAGCGGTTCGCTCATTCTCTCCTCCGGTGCAAAGTTGGGTGCGCGCGGCCCGGCGCCCGGCCAAGACCTGGCGCCGGGCCGCGCATCGGGGCGACAGCAGCCGCCCTTAGGCGGTTTCCACCACCGCGTCCTCGCGCCCCAGTTTCTGGGTGGCCATCTCGCGCAGCTTGTACTTCTGGATCTTGCCGCTGGCGGTGGTGGGGTATTCGTCAACAAACATGAAGAAGGCCGGGATTTTGTGGAAGGCGATGCGTTCCTTGCAGAAGGTGCGCATTTCCTCGTCAGTGGCCGTCTCGCCGGGCTTGAGCTGGATGTAGGCCACCACTTCCTCGCCATACTTGATGCTCGGCACCCCGACGACCTGCACATCCTTGACCTTGGGGTGGGTGTAGAGGAACTCCTCGATTTCGCGCGGGTAGATGTTCTCGCCGCCGCGGATGATCATGTCCTTGATCCGGCCAGTAATCTTGCAGTAGCCGTTTTCATCCATCACCGCCAGGTCGCCGGTGTGCAGCCAGTTGTCCTTGTCGATGGCCTCGCGGGTGGCCTCGGGGTTTTTGTAGTAGCCTTTCATGACGTGGTAGCCGCGGGTGCAGAGCTCACCCTGGACGCCGCGGGGCACTTCTTCGCCGGTGACCGGGTCGACGATCTTGACCTCGACGTTGGGCAGCGCCCGGCCCACCGTGCTGACCCTGAGCTCCAGGGAATCCTCGGGGCGGGTCTGGGTGATGACCGGCGAGGATTCGGTCTGGCCGTAGGCGATGGTCATCTCCTTGGCGCCCATCACGCTGACGACTTTTTTCATCACTTCGATCGGGCAGGGCGAACCGGCCATGATGCCGGTGCGCAATCTGGAGGTATCGTAGGATTTTTTGGTCATTTCTTCAAGTTCGGCGATGAACATCGTGGGCACCCCGTGCAGCGCGGTGCACTTTGAGGCTTGCACGGTTTCCAGCACCGCGTCGGCCTTGAAGGCCACAACCGGCGACATGGCGGCGGCCGAGACGACGCAGCTGAGGGTCCCCAGGACGCATCCGAAGCAGTGGAAGAAGGGCACCGGAATGCAGAGGTTGTCCTTGCTGGAGAGGTTCATGCATGCCGCGATGCTCTTGGCGTTGCCGATGATGTTGGTGTGGGTCAGCATGACCCCCTTGGGAAAACCGGTGGTGCCCGAGGTGTACTGCATGTTGATCACGTCGTCGGGGTCAAGTGCGTCTTGGCGGGCCTTGAGTTCGGCGTCGGAGATGTTCTTGCCCAGGGCCATGACATCCTCCCAGCTGAACGTGCCGGGCAGCTTCTCCTTACCCAGATAGATGACGTTTTTGAGCTCCGGCAGCTTGGCGCACTTGAGCTTGCCGGGTTCGCTGTCCTTGAGCTCCGGGCAGACATCGTAGATCACCTTGACGTATTCGTCGGGGGTGCGCACGCCGCCGATCAGGATCAGGGTCTGGGAATCGGACTGCTTCATCAGGTATTCCAGCTCGAAGGAGCGGTAGGCCGTGTTGACGGTCACCATGATGGCACCGATTTTGGGGGTTCCGAACTGGGTGTAGAGCCATTCGGGGACGTTGTTGGCCCAGATGGCGACTTTGTCGCCTTTCTGCACCCCGAGGGCCATGAACCCCTTGGCCACCTGGTTGCACACATCGCGGAATTCGCGGTAGGTGTAGTCGATGCCCAGCTTGTGGTACATCAGCGCCTTGCTGTCGCCGAACTGCTCGGCGACCAGATCCACCAGCTGCCCGATGGTCGTTTTTCCCACTTCAAACTTTGGTAGCTGCATCCTATATTCTCCGTATTTTTATCTACTTATATTAATAATCGGACAAGCGGGCCGCAGGCCAGGTCTCTTTCGCTTGGGGGGCCGCTGCCGCCCGTTGCCCCGGCGTGGGGCCCACGCGTCGCTCAGCAGCCGATATAGCGGGAGATCACCAGCCGCTGGATCTCCGAGGTGCCCTCGCCGATATCCAGCAGCTTCTGGTCCCGGTAGAAGCGCTCCACGCCGTAGTCCTTCATCAGGCCGTAGCCGCCGTGGATCTGGACGGCGTGGTTGACCACGCGGCCCATCAGCTCCGAGCAGTAGAGCTTGCCCATGGCGGCCTCCTTGGCGAACGGTTTTTTCTTGTCCCGCAGCCAGCAGGCTTTGTAGAGCAGGTTGCGGGCGCACTCGATCTCCATCGCGCAGTCGGCCAATTTGAAGGCGATCGCCTGGAACTTAGCGATCGGCTGGCCGAACTGCTGGCGCTCCCGGGCGTACTTGAGGGCCATCTCGTAAGCCCCCTGGGCGCCGCCCAGCCCCATGGCGCCGATGGAGAGCCGGCCACCGTCCAGGGTCTGCAGCATCTGGTGAAAGCCGTCACCGGGTTTGCCCAGGATGTTGGCCTCCGGCACCCGCACCTCGTCGAAGTAAAGCTCGGCGGTGTTGGAGGCGCGCCACATCATCTTGCCGTGCATGGCGTTGGCCTTGAAGCCGCGCATGCCCTTCTCGACGATAAAGCAGGTGTATTCGGGCTTGCCGTTGGCGCGTGTGCCGGTGATGGCCTGCACGGTGACGCCCAGGGTCATGTCGCAGGCCGCATTGGTGATGAAGATCTTGGAGCCGTTGAGGACCCACTCGTTGCCGTCCTTGACGGCCGTGGTTTTGCTGCCGCCGGCATCGGATCCGGCGGTTGGTTCGGTCAACCCGAAGCCCCACAGGGCCTCGCCGCGGCACAGCGGCGGCAGGTACTTGCGCTTCTGCTCTTCGGTGCCGAAGTAGTTCAGCGGGCCGATGCCCAGCGAATTGCCGGCCGCCACCGTGGCCGCCTGGGAGCCGTCGATGCGGGCCAGCTCCTCGACAGCGATGATGTAGGAGACGTAGTCCATCTCCTGGCCCTCGTATTTTTCGGAAACAAACATGCCGAACAGGCCGATCTCCCCCATCTTGCGGGTCAGCTCGTTTGAGAAGGTCTCGGTCTCGTCCAGTTCGGCCGCCAGCGGGGCGATTTCGCTCTGGGCGAAATTGCGCACCTCCTTGCGGATCATTTCCTGTTCTTTGGTCAGTTCAAAGTCCAATCCTGCCTCCTTTGCCACACCCGCCGCGCCGCCGCCGTGGGCGCAGCGACCCGGCCTGGCGGCGGATTTCATCCGCTGCAGGAAAGGGCCGCGGCAAGCCGGGTTCGAGGGGCGACGGCATGGCGGAGATAGCGGTGATTTTGCGGGCCGGCAAAATCAGGGCGCCGGCCCGCAAAACGGTTTCGCGGTCTTTAGAGATCGGGTCTGATATCCAGTGAGTATTTCTTGATGACCTCGTCGCTGTTCGGCTTTGTCATCAGGCTGACGACGATAAAGAAGATGAAGCCGACGAAGACCCAGTAGACCTGGTGCGGGGTGCTGATCTTGTTGGCGGGGTCACTGAGAAAGAACCAGTGGTAGCTGCCGAGGGCCTTCTTGGCGTACATCCAGGTGCCGGTGGAAAGAATCGTCATGACGATGATATTGAGCATGGCGGCGGCCGTGGTCGCCCGGGCCCACCAGATCCCTAAAATCAGCGGGGGACCCACCGAGCAGAGGATGACCACAAAGGCGGCGCCCGAGATGTCCAGGACCAGTGCCGGCGGCTTGAAGGCCATGAACATGCAGACCACCAGGACCAGGGTGGTCATGATGCGGGTGATCAGGACCGGTTTTTCCTCGGGCAGGTTGCTGCCGAAGACCTTGCCCATCCAGTCGCGGCCCAGCAGGATGTTGAGCACCATCGTCCAGCCAGCTGCGGTGGCCATGGCGATGGCCAAACCGCCGGCGGCCACGACGGCCAGCAGGAAGGGGCTGTTGAGGGCTTCCATGGCGGCGATCATGGAGTAGTCGGTGACCGACGCGCCGGCGACGCCGTAAGCAGTTTTCATGTGTTTGAGGACATCCATGGCGTTGGCGATGCCCTCGGTCTGCATCAGCGGGTGCAACTGCTCGACCAGGACGCGCGCGCCGGTGCCGATGATGATCAGCCCGCAGTACATCAGGCCGCCCACGACCACCGCCCAGAACACGCTGCGGCGGGCGGACTTGATGTCCTGGCTGGTGAAAAAGCGCACCACCGTGTAGGGCATGGCCGAAAAGCCGAAGTGCCACACGAAAAAGAAGCCCACCACACCGGTCCAGCTGGCCATCAGGGCGTGGGAGGGGGCGTCGGCCACGTAGGGCATGTTGAAGAAGTTGGCGCTCACCGAGAGGGTGGCATCGGTCAGGCCGTTTAGGCCGCCGTAGTGGCCGATGACGTAGGCCGCGGCGAGGGTCGAGGCCACGGTCATGGCGATCCCCTGGAAGGCGGTCGAGAAGGTCGTGGCCACCATGCCGCCGTAGTAGATGTAGAGAAAAATGACGACCGTGGCGAGAACCACCGAGACGTTGAAGTTCAGTTTCAAGATGGCCAGCAGAAAGAGCGCGGTGCCCACGATGGAGAGCACCACGTAGGCCAACCCGCCGATCAGGGTCGGAATGCCCGCCACCAGGCGCATCCACTTGGTGTCGTAGCGGTCGGCGTAGTAGTCGGTGAACGAGGTCGGGGCGTATTTGCGCAGCGGTGCGGCGGTCAGCAGGGTGGCGATGGGCATGCCGCCGATGATCCCCACCAGCGCCCACCAGAAGGGGTAGCCCAGAATGAAGATGAATGCGGGCAGACCCAGAAAGCTTGCCGGGCTGAAATAGGTCGCGGCCAGGGCGCTGCCGTTGACGAAGGCCCCGACCTTACGGCCGGCCACGTAGTAGTCCGAGGCGTCCAGCGACGCTTTGCGCGAGGACCAGCCGATCCAGAAAATGATCGCGAAATACAAGACAGCACCCAGTATGACGATTGGATTGACTCCCATGTGGATTTCCTCCTTGCAATTAAGCTTTGGTTTGGGCCTTGAGCGCCTCTCTTTTTTCTTCGGAGCGATAGAAAATAAACGACACCAGGATGTTGACCAGCCACAGGCCGATGATCCAGTTGTAGATGTAGCATGCGGGAACGCCCATAAAGCGCTTCAGCGGAAACCCGGGAACCGTCATTTCGAGAAACATGAAGAGAAAACACCAGCCATACATGATGGCCATGCCGATCCAGAAAATCTTGGGCATACCTTTGAACATGATTACCTCCCCCTATTGTGGTGAGTGTTGGGTGGCGCTGAGCGGCCGGCTGTTGAGGCCGCCGCCCGCCGGTTTGAATTTCACCGCGTCGTCCCGGCATCCCGCGGGCCCGTCGCGATCAAAACTTCCATCTCCGGCCGGTGTTTCCCGGCCGGGTTTTTAAGCGCTGCCCCATTCGGCGTTGCGCAACTCCCCGCGGCGGATCTTGCCGCTCACGGTTTTCGGCAGGGCGTCCACAAACGCGATCTTGCGCGGGTACTTGTAGGGCGCGCTGACCTTCTTGACATGTTCCTGCAGTTCCTTGACCAGCCCGGTGCTGGGCGTGAAGCCCGGCGCCAGGACGATAAACGCTTTGACCACCTCCCCTCGGGTTTGATCGGGGCTGGAGGCCACCGCCGCCTCGGCCACCGCCGGGTGTTCGACCAGGGCGCTTTCCACCTCGAAGGGCCCGATGCGGTAGCCGGAGCTGAGAATTACGTCGTCGCTGCGGCCGACGAACCAGAAATAGCCGTCCTCGTCCACGTAGCCGCGGTCGCCGGTCAGGTACCAGCCGTCCCGGAAGACCGCGGCGGTTGCGTCCGGCGCTTGCCAGTATTCCTTGAAAAGCCCCACCGGGCGTGTCGGTTCGACCCGGACGGCGATGTCGCCTTCGGAATTGGCGGGCAACACCGCGCCGTCGCCACCGATCACCCTGAGGTCGATGCCGGGCGCCGGTTTGCCCATGGAGCCGAAGCGCGGCGCGAGGCAGGGAAAACTGCCGGCCAAAAGCACCGTTTCGGTCTGGCCGTAGCCGTCGCGGATGGTGATGCCGGTGGCGCGCTTCCAGAGCTCGATGATCTCCGCGGCCAGTGGTTCGCCGGCGGCCACGCAGTGCCGCAGCGCGGGGAACTTGCGGGCGCTGCGGTAATGAAGGATCAGCATGCGGTAGACGGTCGGTGTGCCGCACAGGGTGGTGACGGGGTAGCGCTCCAGGAGCTCCAGGGTCTTGACCGGGTCGAAGCGGTCGCTGTGGTGAACGAACAGCGCCGCACCGCAGTGCCAGGGTCCGAAATAGCTGCTCCAGGCCGCCTTGGCCCAGCCCGTGTCGCCGACATTCCAGTGCAGGTCGTCGGGCTGCAGATCCAGCCAGAAACGGCCGGTCGACTGGTGGCCGATGGGGTAGGAGGCGTGGGTGTGGAGGGCCAGCTTGGGGGGCCCGGCGGTGCCTGAGGTAAAGTAAACCAGGCAGTTGTCGCTGCTGCGGGTTTTGACGGTTTCAAACTGCGCGGCGGCCGCGGCCAATGCCTGGTCGTAGAAAATCCAGCCCTTGCGGGGCTTGGAGATGACGATTTTGGTTTTGACCGTGTAGCATTTGTCTTGGACCTGTTCGAATTTGGCGGCGATGTCATGGTTGGTGATCAGACAGGCCGCTTGGGATGTGTTGGCCCGAAACGCGAGGTCCTTGGTGGTGAGCTGGGTGGCGCCCGGCGCCACCAGGGCGCCCATGCGGATGCCGGCGGTCAGCGTTTCCCACCACTCGGTGTTGCGGGGCAGAACCACCATGATGACGTCGTCGCGTCGGACGCCGCTGGCGGTCAGGACGTTGGCCAGTTTTTTCGAGGCTTTGACGAGGTCCAAAAAGGTTTTGCGCACTTCGTTGCCGGCGTCGTCGACCCACAGGATGGCGAGTTTGCCGGGGTCTTGGGCCCATTTGTCGAGAACGTCGCCGGCAAAATTAAAATACTCGGGCACCGCCGGGCGGAACTCGGCACAGGTCTTTTCGTAATCGGTCATGTTGTGGGCCTGGGTCACTCTGTCTCCTCCCGCGATGGGGGAATCCGTTCGCCCCGGCTTAGAGGGCGCAACCACAGCTTGTTGTAGACCCGTTTCAGGGGCGGGTCTGGGGGTGGCACCGGCACTTCCTGCGGCAAAGCCTGACACGGCATTTGGGCGGGGCACCTCCTTTCGATTGGAAAATTTATTGAGCGCTCAGTCGCACAAAAAAGCACAAAAAAAAAGGAAAAAAGCCGGTATGGAAAAATGAACGAGCGCTCGGTCAAAAATTACCGGGCATTTTACCGTCGCCCTTTCGGATTTGTCAAACCTTTTTTGCGTTGTTTTGGGGGTAAAAGCCCCCGCGAATGGGTGAGACGCCAACTAAATGTTGAATAAGATTCATTTTACTTTCGGTCGGTTTTCAGACCCAGTGCCGCAGCCAGGCCACGTTGAATTGGCTGTTGACCAGCTTTTGCAGTTGGGATACCCCCGAGAGGGCGTCCTTGAGGATCATGCGCTCCCGTTTGCGCAGGCTGTAGGGGTCGATATGGTTGTCGGGGGGCTGGTTGTGGCGCGCTTTGCGGGCGTTTTCGCGAATCCGGAACATCATCAGGGTTTCGAAGCTGGCCTCGAAGAGCTCGGCGTCCTCGGCGGGGATCGCCTCACACTCCACCAGCGCCTGCAGGCGGCCGAAGGTCGAGGGCTCGCTGATTTCGTTTTTGATCGCGAAGATGCGGATCCCGTTGACGATGTGGAGGGTGCCGGCCTTTTTGAGGTCGATCTGGTTCTTGTGGGGGCCGCTGCGGGTGGTCACAAAGGTGCCCAGAAAGTTGATCGGCAGCTTGTACTGCAGATCGTCCTTGGTCATCATGTGGCGGGCGGTGAGGGACTCCTTGAAGGCCGTGAAAATGGCCTCGCGGAATTTTTCGGCCAGGGTTACGTTGCCCCAGATCGGGCGGTAGTCCAGCAGAATGGTCAGGGTGCGGGTGTCCTCGGGGTCGTAGGAGCGGGTCCATTCCTGGATCGATGCGATCCAGGCAGCCAGCGGCCGGCGCCATTTGGGGTTGGTGGCCATGACGTCGCCGGTGCATTTCTCGAAGCCGCACGCCGCCAGCCCATCGACTGCAAAGGTCGCGAACTGGGCGAAGTAGGCGTCCACCTCCGCCAGCGACTGTCCCTGGGGATCGTCGAAAATGATGGCGTTGTCCTGGTCGGTACGCAGCGTCTGCTCGTAGCGGGCCGCGCTGCCCATGTTGACCCAGCAGTAGTCCACCGGCGGCGGCCCCCAGCCCTCCAGGCGCATGCGCTCCTCGGTAAGCTGCAACACCCTGCGGGTCATGCGTTCGTGGAGTTCGGACATGACCTCGAAAATCTCCCGCACGCCGGCCTTTTCAGCCACCAGGGCGTAGAGAATGCTGTCCACCTCGCGGCTGATGGCGGCCAGGCCGCGCAGATCGTGCTGGCTCTCGATGTCCTGGGTCAGGAGCAGGGTGCCGGTGCTGCGGGTCTTGAGCAGATCCACCATGGTGACGATCCCGATCAGGTTGCCCCGTTCGATCACCAGCAAATATTTGGTTTTGCTGCGGATCATGGTCACCAGGGCCTGCCCCAGAAATGCCTCCGGGGCGATGCTGACGATGTTGCTCTTCATGACGAAGTCGGCCTGGCAGGTTTCAACCGGACAGGCCCGGGCCGCGATCAGGTATTTCACGATGTTTTTTTCGGTGATGATCCCCCGCGGTCGGTTCTCCCGGTCCAGCACGACGATGGTGCTGATGTCCAGCTCGTCCATGGTCCGGGCCACCGTGGTGACCTTGTCGTGGGTCTGACAGGTGACCACCGGGGCGCTCATCACCTCGCTGACCCGTTTGCGGAACATCGGGGATTCGCCCATGCCGTAGGCTTCGTAGGACTGCTCGCTGACGATCTCCGAGTAGAGCAGGCGCATGCGCTCGGCCAGCAGGGTGTTGAAAAAGCCGGAAAACTCTGGGTAGCTGTAGATCAGCCGTTCCAGGTCACGGCGCCTGACCAGGCAACAGGTCAGGGACTCCTTGACCCGGGCGGAGGCCGGGTAGCGCTGCTGGGAGAGGACCACCGTCTCGCTGAAAAAATCGTGCGGTCGGCGCACGGCGACCACCGATTCGACGCCGCGGTCGTTGCGCGAAGTGATTTCCACCAGGCCGGCGACGATGATGAACAGGGCGTCCTGGCTGACGTCCCCCTGGCGGAAGACGTAGCTGTTGGGTCGATAGTGGCGGATGGCGACCTTTGCCGCCAGTTCCTCAAGAACCTCGGCTTCCAGGATCTCAAACGGGTCGGTTTTGCGGAGGATGGCGACGATTTCGCTCTTTTCCACTGGAGGCTCCCGCGCGGCCCGATCCGGGCTGTCTGCAGCGCTGGAAAAAGACTTGACAAGCCGGTTGGTGCATTGTAGCTATGACTGAGCGCTCGTTCATATAATGGCGAGCGCCCACGATGGCACACTTCGCGCTTTATTTCAAATAAAATTTTGGAGATCGGTACCCCATGAGGCGCTCGGCCAACAGAACCCATGATGTGCCAACCCAGATCAAAAACCCCGATCTCGTCGAAAAACGCCGCCGCCAAATCGTCGATGCGGCCGTCACGCTGTTTGTCGAGAAGGGGTTCCACAAAACCACCACCCGCCAGATTGCCGCCGCCGCCGGTTTCTCCATCGGTTCGCTTTACGAATACGTGGCATCCAAGGAGGACGTGCTCTACCTGGTCTGCGAGGCCATTCACGATGAGGTGGAACACGGCGTTGCCGAGGCCCTCGCCCGCGTGACCACCGGACGCGCGGCCCTGGCCGAGGTCATCCGCGAATATTTTCTGGTCTGCCACCGTATGAGCGACCTGGTCCTGCTGATCTATCAGGAAACCCAGTCCCTGCCGGCCCAGTGGCGCAAGCGCGTGCTCGAAAACGAAATCTCGATCACCGGGATTTTCGTCAAGGTCCTGGCCAAACTGACGGCCACCGGCGATTTGCCCGAAATCGACGAAAAATCCATCGAACTCGTGGCCCACAACATTTGCGTGCTGGGGCACATGTGGGCCTTTCGGCGCTGGTATCTGGCCCGCCACTACAGCATCGAGGACTACATCGCACTGCAGATCGATTTCATCCTGGGGATTAGCACCGGCAAGGTCAGCCGCTGATCGCAAGCCCGCAGCGTTGATCGCCGCCGCCCCTGGATCAGGGCCGGATCACCGCCGCACAGGCTCTTAACAAGGAGGGGGCATGAGTATCGAAACCGAAGCTTACAAACCCAAACATCACGTCCGGGCCGTCACGGCGACCTCGCTTTTTGACGGTCACGACGCCTCCATCAACATCTTCCGCCGCATCCTGCAGGGCACCGGGGTCGAGGTCATCCACCTGGGGCACAACCGCTCGGTGCAGGAGATCGTGGATGCCGCCATCGAGGAGGACGTCCAGGGCATCGCCGTTTCAAGCTACCAGGGCGGGCACGTGGAGTTCTTCAAGTACATGGTGGAACTGCTGCGGGAGCGCGACGCGGGGCACATCAAGGTCTTTGGCGGCGGCGGCGGCGTGATCGTGCCCGAGGAGATCCGCGAACTCGAGGCCTACGGGGTGACCAAGATCTACTCCCCCGAGGACGGCGCCCGGCTGGGGCTGCAGGGCATCATCAACCACATGGTGCGGACCATGGATTTCGAGCGTGCCCGGGAGGACGACCTCGACCTCGCAGCGCTCTCGCCGGACAACAAGCTGCTGGTGGCCAACCTGATCACCACCGTGGAGGCCGCCAAGGCCCGCCAGAACGGGCACCTCGCCAAGCTCCGCGATG
>Ga0272444_10001472_pt1 | contig 22723 bp, 10 predicted proteins | sample SSMForm13_FD_201033 | JGI IMG/M metagenome (GOLD analysis project Ga0272444, IMG submission 201033) | Marine sediment archaeal communities from Little Sippewissett salt marsh, Falmouth, MA, United States - SSM-Form-13 | ecosystem: Environmental > Aquatic > Marine > Wetlands > Sediment ...
GGCCATGTTTTCCGATCATCACATTGATCCGGGCCAAGTCCTCAAGAGGGAAGGTTGCCCGCCACACACTCTTCCGCTTGGTTACTTCAACAAGCTCAGCGATCTTCTTCCCTGCCTTGATCGCATCTTCATTACGACCGAGCCCTGCATAGGCAATACCGAGCGAGCGATATAACGATGCATTCTCCGGCCTTTCCTGCAGCTTATCCTCCAACGCAGTTCGAGCAATATCGTAATACCCTTTCGCCAGTTTCTTCTTACCCCAATAGTCATAGATTCGTGCGTAACGCATAAAAAAGCGTGGGCCGATGGAGTTGACGTCTTCTACTATCGAATCAAGCCGGTCCAAAGCCTCTTGATAGTTGTCATCATATATCTCGATGTCGAGAAGCAAATACAATATGCGCTCCTGATCTTCGGCATCGATGTGCTGCAAGGCTTCTTCCACGACTGCCCGCGCCTTCTCGGTATTACCTTCCGATCGCAAATGCAGCTTCGCCTTCCACTCGTAAGCCATATTATAGTCGGGAGCAAGCTCGATGGCCCGGTCAAAGTAATCCCCCGCTTCGGGGTACTTCCGCATGAGCAGGCAGGCTAACCCGGCCTCCGTGGCTAAGGTGTGGGAGAAAGGGTCAAGCCTGTAGGCCTTCTCGATGTTGGCCAATGCCTCATCAAATTTCCCTTGCCATTTCTGAGCATAACTCATCGCGGAGATGAAGCGACTATTTTTCGGTTGACGTGCCCTCGCCATTTCGAAATAGTGCAACGCTCGGTCGCAGTCGTGATAACCCCAGTAGTAGTAGAAGCCCAGGGCCCAATTCGCCTCTGGTAGCTCAGGATCAAGTGCGAAGGCTCGATCCACCGCCGCCTTGGCCTTGGCAAGACGTTCGCTGCTATGGTCATAATTCCAATGGTACATCCCGGCATAGGCCTGCGAGAGCTTGGCGTAAGCCAAGGCGAACTCGTCGTCCAGCTCAACGGCCCGTTCATACATTCTTATGGCTATCGGCAGCCACTCCTTGGGTTGATACCCACGTGATGCGTATTCGTTGGCGCGCACGTACAAAATGTACGCCTCCGTGTTTTCTATTGGCTCACGTGCAAGTGCTTGCCGCACCGATTCGGGCAGAGGGATGTTCAATGCTTGGGCCACTTGCACAGCTACGTCAGATTGCAGGCGGCAGACTTCACTCATGTCCCGATCGTAGGTCTGTCCCCAGACGTGTGTGTCGTCAGTGGCTCTGATGAGATGGGCGTTCACTCTCACCGGGCTGTTTGGATCCGGCGGTCGTTCACATTGGATCGTGCAGTCCAGAACATAGTCCACACCCAAGTCTTCTGCTATCTGCCGTACACTCGCTTCTCTGTGCCTATATTGCATTGCGGTGTAACGCGAGATGGGCTTCAATCGATCAATGCTGGCCAAACGAGTGATCATCTCCCCCGTGAGGCCATCAACGAAATGGGCATCTTCAGCAGATCCCAAGTTTTCGAATGGCAGGACCAGTACTCGTAATTCCCCAGAGCGAGATTCAGGATGGGCTCTGAACGGCGACCACAATGCCATGCCGCATGCGATAGCGATGACAATCATAACAGTCACTATTGTCATGGTCCGCCAATGAGGTCCGGCCTTGATTGTCCCATCGGACGAAGCGGGCGATGGCACCGTTGCCGGAAGGGTCAGCGCTTCGCCTATTTCAATGGCTACGTCTCCAATGTGCTGAAGCCTCCGGCCTGGTTCCTTAGCCAGACACCGGCGAATCAGAGCACGTATGTTCGCGGGGGTGTTTTCCGGAAGAAGCTCCCAATCGGGCTCGCGTTCGATAAGGCGTGCCAGCGTATCAGCGGCCGTTTGACCCTCGAACGCAACCTGGCCTGTCAGCATTTCATACAGGATGCAGCCAAACGACCAGACGTCACTGCGATGGTCGGCCTCTTTGCCACGGGCTTGTTCCGGAGACATATAAGCAGGTGTGCCAATGATCCGACCGGGTTGTGTGACAGTCGTTTTGCCATCCTTATCTTCTCCACCAGAGGCCTTGGCCAAACCGAAGTCAAGAACCTTGACTCTGTTTTCCGGCGTTATCTTTATATTGCCGGGTTTGAGGTCTCGATGAACGACACCCTTTTCGTGAGCCGCTGATACGGCCTCAGCGATCTGTTGGCCAATTGAAAGGGCCTCCTTCAACGTGAACGGTTCGCGGGTGAGACGTTCAGAAAGTGTCTCGCCTGGAACATATTCAAGAATCAAATGGCCAGCACCTTCATCCTGCTCCAAAATATCATGGATAACAGCAATGTTGGGATGATTGAGCGAAGCCAGCAATCTCGCTTCACGCCTGAAACGGGTCTGGGCGTTCGAGTCGGCCCGTAATTCCGTCGGGATGTTCTTAACGGCAACCGAGCGGTCGAGTTTAATGTCACGAGCCAGATAAACGACGCCCATGCCTCCGCGGCCGATTACTTTCACGATCTCCAAGCTCCCGATCCTCCGGCCGACAAGATCCTCTCCGGCTGCCGTAGAAGCAAACTCGATCTCATCAGCATGAACAAGAGAATCGAATAGGGAAGCAATTTCTCTGAAGTCTTGAAGTCGTTCCTTGAGTTGAGCCTTGCACTGGGGATGCTGCTCAGTGAATCCGTCCACATCAGGCCGTCGGCCTTGCAGATACTCATCGACGTAGCGTGCGAGTGCTTCTTCCAGGACATTCATCTGATTGTTATGGTTCTGTGTCACCATTATCTCTGGCCGAATTTGATTGTCAGTGCCGCCAAAGCGCGGACCAAGAGCGTTCTGACGGCGCCTACATTCCTACCCAGTCTTTCTGCGACCTCAGCATGTGAGAGTCCCTCAATCTTCTTGAGAACGATCACTTCTTTGTATTCTGGCTTCAGATCGTCCAAGGCTTTCTCCAGTCTATCCAATGCCTCCTTTTTGCACAGAATGACGCTCGGTGTCGTGTTGCCTATGGGGCCGGCTGCGCCAATGCAACCGCCCTTTGTGCTGCCTCCCTCTTGTTTAAACGGGATCTCTCTATGAACGTTACGTTTGTCAGCATGAAAGTGGTCCTGAATATCGCGGAGTTTGTTCTCGGCTATCTTGGACAGCCACCGCAGAAAATCCCCCTCGCTTCTGTAGGTGAAGTCCTTCAGGCCGTCCAGAGCCAGCATGAGCGCATCCTGGACGACGTCGACGGAATCGAGTTTGGGCCGGAGCTTTGGGTCTAAACGCAAACGAATCATTCGGCGCACTCGCTCACCGTAGACGCTGCAAAGTTGACTAAAGGCAGCCTGGTCTCCCTCCTTGGCCAGAGTGACTAAGTGTTGAGTCTTGTGATTTTCCATAGGTCCCCAATGTCGCCAGTCTCTATGAACCACAAATCAATGAGATTATACGATCTCCTCACAAATCTCTCAAGCGAACGGTAACGTTGCTCGTTGTTTTCCGTTGATAGGACTAGAGCCCATGAGTTCGAAGAGTCGGTCGCTCAGCAAAGAAGCTGACGTAGACGGAGTTTCCTGCCGCATAGGCCACATAGAATGAACCGTTTTCTGTATCAGCAAGAACAAGCCTTGAAAGGGTAGTAACATGAAGAAAACAATCTCAATAGCGTTGGTTCTGGTATCTGGCATGGCCCCACAAATGACCTACGCCGACTATGTCTTCGGCACGCCCGTGAATCTTGGGCCAACGGTCAACAGTTCATCCACGGAGTGGGGGGTCAGTATCTCGGCCGATGGGCTGTCGCTCTTTTTTGGCTCGCGCCGACCCGGTAGTCTTGGCCCGGAAGATCTCTACGTTACAACACGGGCGAGTACAACCGAGTCCTGGGGAGAACCGATGAATCTTGGTTCCCCGGTAAACAACTCAAACTGGTCACAACTGCCGAGCATCTCATCTGACGGTCTGACGCTCTTCTTCTCAGGCAACTACGCAGGTGGATGGGTTGACGAGCTATGGGTCGCTACGCGCGCCACGCAGGAAGCCCCCTGGGACACGCCCGCCAATCTCGGGCAAACGGTCAATAGCTCCTCTGCGGACTGGTTCCCATGTATCTCGGCCGATGGGCTCGAACTGGTCTTCTGCTCGAACCGATCCGGTGGGTACGGTGGGGATGATCTGTGGGTCACGACCCGGGAAACGACCGACGGCCAGTGGGCCCCGCCGGCGAATCTGGGGCCCACTGTGAATTCCAGCTACAAAGAGCGGAGCGTGTGTATCTCGTCCGACGGTTGCTTGCTCATCTTCGGCTCAAATCGACCGGGCGGATCAGGGGGCTACGATCTTTGGGCAGCCCGGCGCGCCGCCAAGGGTGAGCCCTGGAGCACTCCAGTGAATCTTGGGCCTACCGTCAACAGTTCGGCCATGTACGATCAGACACCCAGCCTCTCGGCGGATGGCTCTACACTCTACTTCACCTCCGAGCGGCCAGGCGATCTCGGTGGTGGCGATATATACGAGGTGTCGATCGTTCCAATCCTCGACCTCAATGGCGATGGGATTGTCGATGGCACGGAGCTGCGTATCATGGTTGACCATTGGGGCGAGGACTTCACTTTGTGCGACATAGGCCCCATGCCCTGGGGTGACGGTATCGTCGATTTTGACGATCTGACAGTCTTGGCCGAGAACATCGGTAAGGAAGTGGCCGATCCCACCCTCATCGCCCACTGGGCCTTGGATGAAGGAGAGGGCGATATTGCCTATGACAGTGCCCGTGACAACGATGGTGTTGTGATGGGGACATCCGCATGGCAACCGGATGACGGTCGGATGGACGGTGCCCTGGCCTTTGACGGGGCTACCTTCGTTGTCGCCGACTCCGCCCTGAATCCCAAGGAGGGGCCGTTCAGCGTCCTGGCCTGGGTCAAAGGCGGCGTACCGGGCCAGGTGGTTATCTCGCAGCAGGCAGGCTACGATTGGCTGGCGTTGGATCCGGTGACAGGTGCGCTCGTGGCCGAGCTTCGCAGCGGTGGTCGCCAGAGCAAGCCGCTGTACTCAGAGGCGAGCATCACCGACGACAACTGGCATCGCGTGGGCTTCGCCTGGGATGGTTCCAATCGCAGGCTCTATGTGGACGATCTCCTTGTTGTCGAAGACACAGAAGGGTCATTGGCCGCATGCTACGGGGGCTTGAACATCGGTTGCGGCAAAGACATGACGCCTGGCACCTTCTTCACTGGCCTAATCGACGACGTCCGCATCTACAACCGGGCGGTGAAGCCGTAGAGCAGCGTCACTGTGACGTCGATATACAATGGGCTGGCAGTTCTGGACGCTGCCAGTCCTTGTTCCTTCGCTTGGCAAAGGGCATTGAAGAAGTTCTACAATCTGGGGCCTCGCCAAAGTCCTTTCTGTTCAAGCACTTATGGATTTGGCGTTCTCTCAGGATTGGCAGATAACGGGGTATCGAGTTGTAGTGGCGTTGTAGGGACATGCGACCTCAAAACAAGGCATTTCACTCCTTCTTTTCATAGCAAAGTGTGCGGTGGCGTGTCACTCTTCTGTGGCTTCCTTCGGTGGCAGCTTCGCTCGCCACTTCTGGGCTTCCTCCGGTTTGTTCCAGGATTTGTAGAGGCGCACCAACTCGCGAAGCGATTCGACGGCGTGGGGGTGCTCCGGGCCGAACTAGGGACACCAACCTTACCGACCTGCGTGGTGATCACCGGCGCAACGCGCGTTCTTCTATTCGCTACTTCTTGTACCAGTCGGGCGTGCCGAACCAGTCGTGCATCTCCTTCTCAAAGGGCCTCACTATTTCCTCGGGCTCCGGGAAAACCCCCTGATCCTGAGTTTCAGTTATCCACACAGAAAGGGCTGCTCTCATGCGAATCAATGCCTCCCGGTGCTCCGGGATCTTCGAATCGACGAGATTGTGTATCTCGTGCGGGTCGTTGACCGTGTCGAAGAGTTGTTCTGGCGCGACGGTTGGAGACATCAGCTCCGCTGGAGGGCCGGTCAGTTTCCCTTCCGCCATCAATTTTCGCATCAGAGGCTTGATCGGAAAGCACTTCTCCTTGTACCGGTTCAGGGAGGTGAAATGCCGGTCAGGATGGTAGTTGCGGATGTAGTGATACCGCTTTCCGCGAACGCTACGAATGCGGTTGACCGTTTCGTCGATCCGATCGCGGGCAGAGAAGGCATACTCTCGCTCTGGAGTCAGTTGATCGCCCAGAAAAATGCGGCCGTGCATACCTTTGGGACGTTCGATTCCCGCAAAGCTCAGCGTGGTGGGCGTTATGTCAATCAAGCTGATCACCTCGTCGCTCACCGTTCCAGATTCGTAATTCGCGGGCTTGGCGACATTCTTGGGAAAGTGCACAATTAGGGGAACGTGAATCCCCGTGTCATAACACCAGTGAATGCCTCGGGGTTCAATGCGGCCGTTATCGCCAAAGAAGGTCACGACCGTATTGTCAGCTAAACCATCTGCTTCGAGTTGTCGCAGGATCTTGCCGATCGTACGATCCATTCCGGAGATAGAATTGAGATAGCGAGCCCATTCCTCGCGTACAATCCGGTGGTCGGGATAGTACGGCGGCGGGGTGACGTTGTCGGGAGTGGCGATCTTCTCGTGCGTGCGCTCTCCCTTCCATTCCACGCGTGGTTGGCGCCAGGTCTGGCGGTCATAGATATCGTACTCCGCTTCCAGCGTATTGATCTGGGCAAAGAACGGCTGATGCGCTTTCAGTTCCTCCCAGGTGTCGCCGTCGTAGAGCTTGCCCTCGTTGACGAAATTCAGGTCCAGCTTGCCGGAACCGACGACCTCGCCGCCCATCGTCTTGATGTTGGCGGTAAAATACCCCACGTCTTTGAGCCGATGCGTGATCGGCCTGACGCCTTCGGGAAGGCGATAGGCGTCGTTGCGATGCGAGCGCATGTTGTGGGTGTCGGAGGTCGTCTGGTACATGCCGACAAAGAACGCACTGCGGCTGGGCGCACATACGGGCGAGGTGGAAAATGCGTGTGTGTAACGCATTCCGTCCGCCGCCAGACCATCCAAATTCGGCGTGCGCACGTTCTTCGCGCCGTAGCAACCTAAGTCCAGTTTCAGGTTCTCCCCGACAATCCACAGGATATTGGGCCGCCTGAGTTCCTGCCCGGAGCCGACGGCGGCCCTTTCGAGCCGCTCGCGGTGCCCCCTCATGTGCCGGCAACTCATCCCCAGCAGGCTTGTTAAGGCAGCTCCGGCAGCGGTAAACTTCAAGAATTGACGACGCGATGTGTCTCGTTTCATGAATCGGCCTCCTTCGGCGATCAATGGACACGACTGTTTATACTTACAGGCTCCTGAAACTCCCGGCTTCACCCTTGACTGCTTTGCGATGCGGATGTCGGTTCTGTGAAAGCACGCCTCTATTCGAGTTGCTTGAGTGCAATGCGGGCCCCCTCCCGATGCTTGCTCCCAATTTCCTTTGCGATCTTCCTGATGGCCATTTCGGCCTCGGCTCTGACCTGGACATTTCCCCGCAGAGGCAACGCCAGAGTCAATGCGTCCGGATGAGCACAGCCAGCGAGGGCGCTTAGAATCAACTTGAGGTCTGCATCGTCTCGAGCGTGGCGTAACAACTCGCGGTATCGATCGATCAGGTCAGCCGTCGGAGAGGCGTTCTCCGTGTGTGCCAAACGCACCAAGCCCTGCAGTGCAAGCCGATGTTCACGTGGCGTGGCGGGCTGGCGGTACACCTGCGCCAATGGGTTCCACGCTGCCCCATTCGGCCAACTCAGCAGGGTACGCAGGGCGGCATCACGAATGCGAGGATCTGCACTCTGCAGAGCCGCCTTGGCCCCCTCCAGGGCCTGTGTGTCGCCGCACACATGTAGCAAGCCAATCAGGGAACAACGCGTCTCGGCATCCTCAGCCTGCGTTAGCGGGCCGAGCATGATGGCGGAACGACGGCCCGAATCAGGGATTTGCGCAAGGACCTTCGCCACTGCGGTTTTGGCAGCCTGGCGAGCGGAGGGAGCCTGCAAATCCACCAGTCTCTGCACAAGCTGTGTTGTCACATCTGACGAAGCGAGTTCACCCAATGCCTGGAAGGCCTCCTTGGCGACGACCCCGTTCGGGCTGCCGGCCTCGTCAAGCAACGCTTGAATCGCTATCCTACTGCGACGTTGCCTCAACACGTCAATCAGAACGGCGCGCAACGGGTTCGAGGAATTCCTAAGCGCGGCAATGATGCTTTCGTCTACTTCCGCGTGCCCTCCGAGATTGGAGAGGGCCATGCTAATGACCCGCTGGTCTTCCGCGTTTCCGAAGGTTCGGAGTGCCTCGATCAGGACTGCATCAACTGCGGCGTCTCCCCTGTACGCCAGCGCCCTTATGGCCGTGCGGCGAACCGTTGGACTTGTGGCAAAAACTTGCTCCTTAATGGCAGCACGAGCGTCCCGGTCGCTCCGGGCCGCCAGCGATTCAATCAGGAGCACCTGCTCATTGGGGTCCAGCTCAGACAACTTATCAGCAAACCGCTTGGAGACTTCAGAACCCCTAAGGCTGGCTACTCGAGCGATTGCGGAAGGTCTCAGGAGAACGTCCGATCCGTGGAGCAAGGCCAGAACACGCTTCAACCCACCATCGGCATCTACACGCAACATGCCCTCCAGAGCAGCACGACGTACGTGCAGTGACTGTGACGAGGCGAGCAACTCTTCATATACCTCACCCGCCGCGCTAATCGAACCCGTCTCAGCAGCCCGGTCGGCGGCGGTTAGTGAAGCCATAACAGCCCCATGAACCCGCTGGGCATCGCTTGATCGACGCAGGGAAGACAACGACCTCAAAGCTCCTTCGCCAGCAATCTTGCCAAGGGCGGCAATCGCCGCCGCGGCCGTGGTAGAATCCGCGTCGCGAGCAAGCTTTGTCAGGGCAGGTACGGACAAGGCATCTCTGCGCTCTCCCAACGCCAACATGACTTGCCCTCGATCAGAGGCGGAAGTGGTGGCCAGGGCTTCGCGGAGAACCTCGTTGGCGCCGGCCAAAGGATGAGTGCTTAGAGCCAGGCAGGCCATCCCCACGGTGTCTGGGCTCTCAAAGAGCGCGGCAAGAGCCGGCAGCGAAGCTTCCTTGCCGTAGATGGCCAATTGCCGGCAGGCAAACCGACGCGCCTCAAAAGTGGCCGAGGGCGCGAGCAGTCGGATTAGAGCCTGTTCCAGTTCCTGCCGTTGTGCAACGTTGCCAACGGATTCGCAAAGCTTCTGTTCGATTTCGCGCAGGGCTTCGGCACTCTGGCCGGATTCATAGCGAGCGGCTTCAGCGACGAGGGCGTTGAGATCTGCTGCGTGCAACGGGACAGACAGCAAAGTGACGCCTTGGACGAGAAGGAACAAAGGTGTTCGCACGTTCATTGTGCAACTCCTCAGGAAGGGGTTCATTCTTGGTCAGATGCACCACGGAGCGCGGGGAATGCGATAGAGCATCCGATTCGCATCCGCATCATCAAAGCGCTCGGTCACGGGGTCCCACCTCAGCTTGCGGCCCAGGCGGGCGCTGATCGTCATGGCCTCGCAGATCGTCTGGGCCCGATGGGCCACCTCCGGATGACACAGTGTTGGCCTGCGCGTCCAGATGTTGTGAAGCAGATTGCCAATGTGGCCTCCGGCGTTGGACCACCCAGGCCCGCCCGCTCGTCGGAGCGACAGGATGGACTTCGGCTCGGCCGTCACCACATCTGTTCCATCATCCACCTGAATCCAACCCTCATCTCCGATATAGCGGATGTACCGCTTCGTAAAAGTACCACGCTGGTACATAATGCCGGTGACACCGTTGGCGTAGCGGCATTTGAAAGTGCCCGCCACGGCCGTGTCACTCATGAACTGCGCCGGATCCGGCCAAACCATGTTGCTGGTTTCGAACTCCACAGGGCCGGTATGATCGGTGCCTAGGGTCCACTGCATCTGATCGGTATAGTGGCAGCCCATATCCGCATGTACCCCCTCGCCCGTGTCCCAGAATGACATCCAGTTATTGCCCTGGACGCGCCGCGGAACAAAAGGACGCCAGTGAACCGGGCCCAACCACATATCGTAATCCCACCCGTCCGGCGCGGGCGCCGGGGCCTCATGCGGGATTCCCTGCCGTGTCCAAACCTGCATCTCGACCGTGTGCAGCCGACCGATCTTGCCTTGGCGGACCATATCGCGGGCAAATCGATAGGATGCCGTCGAGCGCCGCTGCGTGCCTGCCTGGTATATCACGCCGCAAGAGCGGCACACCTCCACTAACTTGCGCCCTTCACGAATGGTAAGGGAAATCGGCTTCTCGCAGTAGATATCCTTGCCTTCCCGCGCCGCAAACATTGAAGCCATCGCGTGCCACCGGTTGCCCGTGGCAATCAGAACGGCATCAATGTCCTTGCGAGCCAGCATCTCTCGGAAATCCGAATAGCTGCGGCAATTCCGGTCCTGGTAGTGGGCATTGACCGCCTCTTTGGCCAGCTTGCGACGATCCGTCCGTGCCTCCGAAACCGCCGCAAATTGAATCTCCTTGAAACTGAGGAAATTCGGAAGGATGCGCATGGCTCGGTTACCCATGCCAAGCCCGCCAAAAACGATGCGATTACTCGGCACCACAGCGCCATTCAACCCCAGGGCCGTGCCGGACACAATAGCCGGGACCGCGATCGCAGTGCCGCGCTGAAGAAATTGGCGACGGCTCATCCGCAGTGAATCGGTGGGTTCCTTCTTGAAAACGTGCATATGAACTCTCCAGGCAATCGTATTAATACCCGCGGTTCCTACCGAGCGAAGGCGAAGAATGCCGCAGTTCGAGCAGATTGGCCAATACGAACGGTTACCGCAACTACGACCAGATGCTCCGCATCTGATATGCGTTCAGGTGTTTCAGCTCTGCTTGCCCACCGCGGGCAACGACGGAAACGCCTTTGCTGTCTTCCCGCATAGGGTAGACTCTGAGGGCAAGACATTGGCGGCCACTAACGAAGACTTCCACAACGCTACGGTCGATGAAGACACGCAACTCAAATGGCTCGTCCGGTGCTAACTGGATGGATGCGGTTTCAGGCGGTCGGCTGAACGCGCCAGATGATTGTGACGCGCGTGCTGTATCAAGCGTGACGCTGCTGAGTTTCCGTTGCGGGGGCATAAATCGACTGGTGACATCACAGTTCTTGAAGAGGGCGATGCGTGTGAACTCCTCTCTATTGGGAGAGCGAAGGACGTTCAGTTCGACCATTCGTGCGTTCCCGGCATCAATCATTGCGCTGATTTCCATGGTGTTACCACGAATGGCCGGCAACAGGATCTCCTTATTCGCGGGCAGCTTCGTTGCGCCGATGCGCTGCGGTTCTCGGCGCAGGGAAGCGATGTCACCGACGGGCGCGACACCCAACGCGTCTTTGCCGGTAAGTGTCAGCCGTCGCGGCAGGGTCATGATGCCGTCTGCACGCTTTGCACTTGTGCCGGACTTCATATTGAAGATAGCAATCACGCCGCCTTTGCCGTCGGGCGTCGCCGACGGCGCGTGAACACCGCCGGGCGAAACGGAACCAAAGTTGAAGCGTCCATGCGAAGTGGCGAGGAACTTATCGCGCTGCGTGTCATAATCGCCGAGCAGGTACTGGGCGCCACTGGTGTGGCTAAAGAACAGCAAAATGTGCCGATCGGCGATCGGCCAGAAATACGGACATGCTCCGTCGTCGCCAACCCGTGTGAAGACATTGTCCTCGACGAACTGATGGAGGAAATCCCAGTCCGCGAGGTTCTTTGAGCGAAAGAGAAATTCAGCCAATACGGGCCTACCACCTGGGCCGCTGTAATCCACAGAGCCGGAGAGAGAATAATAGAAGCCCGCTCTCTTCCAGATACAGGGGTCATAAACGCGGTAAGGCAACGTCTCGGAGGAGAGGAAGTGATGGTACCGGCCTTCGTGGCGCAGGGGGATGACGGTGTCGCCGGTGACCTTTTCCCAGTTCAGCAACAACGGATCGCATGAGATGGCAACCATGTTGCCCAGACTGCGACCATGGTACATAGCAATGGCGCGTTCTTCTTCTACGAAGACCGAACCAGAATAGCACTGTTCTTCCGGATGCGGATAGATCGCATACGGTAGGTCGCGCCAATGGATCAAATCCTCACTGACGGCATGCCCCCAGTGCCAGCGGGCATCCTCCGGCGGCCTAGCTTGGAAGAAGAGGTGCCACCGCCCTTTCCAGAAGCAAAGACCGTTCGGATCGTTGAGTCTACCCTCCGGATTGACAAAATGATAGATCGGTCGGTACGGATCCCTCGCCATTTCTTGCCGCGACTCGATGAATCGTAGCATCAGGAGATTCTCTTCGAGTTGCGCCTGCTGCTCCTGGAGGGTGCCAGCGAAATGGTATCTCGGGACACGCGAGGTGTAGTCACGATGCTCCATTGGGCTTCTTGCCCCAAGCGTTGTCCCAGTTGGCAGTACGCAAGAGGCGGCCATCACACCTGCGCGTTTTAGAAAGCTACGACGTTTCAAACGATCCATTGAAAACACCTATGACTCAGCCTTGGGCTCTCGGACTTCCTTCCAGGCCGGTCAAGCAGCGGCACGAAATGCAGACGTTGCCACTGCCCGATTGCCGAAACCACCTGAAGCTTGCCCCGCTGATCGTGCCGCACGGTTGCATGCTGTCGGATGCATATAATACCGGCTTTACTCCTTGATTAGGCCATGGTTCGCCCCGTCTGTTTGCCACTCTTCTTTAGCCTACCCCACATCACTTTGACCTCGCCAAATCGATGATGCGTGTGTCTCTTGCTCTTAAAATGGTGAGAGTATTGTCGTATTGGCCACTCACATACAAGTAACCGTCCCGATAGACAAGGTCGTGCAAGTTGTCAGGAGCCGTACGGGCACGGATGTTGTTCGCCAAGGGGAACCTCTGGGCGCCGATCTCAACCGGATGGAAGGGGTCCGAAACGTCCACGGCTTGGACGGTCCGGCCACCCGCCAGGAACACCACGTCCCCCACAACAGTCAGTCCGTTCGGCCCGCGAGTGTCCGGAAAGGGCAGTGATGCAACCGCTCTTGGTTCGGCGGCGTCTGAGAGATCGACGACGCTGAGGTGAGCCCGAACATTGGAATCTTGCCTACGGCGGAATTGCGGGGCCCAACTTCCACCCACGTAGGCAAATGACCCGGAAATCTGGACACGATTGGCCCCAATCAGTGTCCGGCTGGCCGTGACACTTGCCAGACGCCATTGGTCAACTGGAAGCATCTCGTGCGTGCTTGGGTCCGCGATCCTGATGGCCGCGATTTCTCCCGTGGGTTTCTCTCCAAAACCATTGGGCATCACGAGAACAATGTAATCACCAAACAAATCGATGTCGTGAGGGCCCTTAAGGTTGTACTTTTCCTGAACGTTAAGAGCGCCGAATAGTTGTGGAAACGCGAGGTCGCTTACGTCAAAAACATCTATCCAGCCTCTCTTGTTGGCCGCCAGCACGTGATCGCCGCGTTTGACCATACCGTTAATGGCGTCGATGCGGCTATTCTCTCTATCGGCAACCTTTTTCAAGAACACCGGCGCACGGGGATCGGAAATATCTAAAGAAAAGAAGTCGCGAGTGCCAAGCAGAAGGTGCCCGTCCACCGGCAAAACAGTCTCTGCATCTTCTAAAGAGTCGGCGTGCAAGAACCACAAGATTTCCGGTTTCTGAGGATTGGCAATATTGATGATGGCAAGAGACCCACCCTTGCCAGGCACGCTCACACCTTTGACGCCCTTGCCGGGTACGAAGGCAAGGTCGCCGGACAGTTCAACGTCGTGAGCGCCATCAAGCGCTTCGTAGTGATACAACACGGAGACAACCGAAAACGGCTCGGCCGGGCTTACCTTTCCACTCGTGCGTCCCTGCTGCAACCTCTGGTTGTACTTCTTCCAGGCGGACAACTGCCGAGACAAATTGTCCTTAGTGGTGCCGCCAAACCACTGCGTGTAGAAGCCAATGGGGCCCTTGTAGCCGGCTTCCAGGACGATGCGCAAAATGGGCAAGGCGTCAAAGTCGCCCCGGTCCATGGTCGTCAGCCGCTTGACACCCTGTTTCGGCTCGAGGTAGGCCCCACATATCTGAAGATAGTGCGTGTAGGGCAAGACCTCTTTGACGGTGGTCTCCATGACATCGGCGTAGCCGGCCAGTATTTCATGATAGAGGGTCAGCACGATACCCAATTCTTCGCGTCCAGCCAGCTTCACATATTTCGCCGCGTCGCGAGAGGTCGGGAAATAGTACTTTGGGCCGGAATGTGGGTATAGGGCCACACGCAGGCCTTGCTTGCTACAATAGTCGCCCACGTCCCGGATGCGCTGCACGGCCTTGGCCTCGTCCTTGTGCGTAGGTGGATCCACAAGATACAGCCAGACCGCACCGACATCGCGGGAGATCATTGCCTTGCTCGCTTCCAGACGGGCGAGTGTCGTTTCGAGCTTTTCCTCAATGGGACTGACACCGAAGTAGAAGCCGATTAGCTCAAGCCCCGCGGTTTTGTATTTCTCGGGATGCTCGATCGGCCCGCCCATATAACCGGCGTAGCCAAGTTCCTTGAGAATTGTAATGCGGTCTTCGTCAGTAAGCGACCCTTCTCCTTGCTCTTTGAAGGCCCAACAAGCATAGACTGGATTCTCCAAGACAAGGGCGTCCTGGGGTCCAGTTGCAGAGGAACCTCCGAACCAGAACAGACAAAGTAATGCGGCAAGTGCCAGCACGCAGTGCGTGTTCGGCGCTTCCTTGTCAATCATACTGTCAACACTCCTTGGGATTACCGGTTGCAGAGCCAAGAAGATACTGCACGGATTCGTAGATCGTGCCAACCCATCGCGAGGCCACCATCAGATTTCTTCTGGTCCGAGACAAGAATACTGGGCGGTGTGGGGTAACCATATGTCCCACTAACGCGCCAACAGGTCGGCTCCCGGCAGAAGCCACATTGCTGAACCATCGCGTAGCCCACCGAGGCCAGTCAGATCGCCGAGTCGTTCGCCGCCCTACGCCAGGAGACTCAGAACACCACAACGTTGCAGACAGACCGCCGCTGGATGTCCCTACGCCAATGATACTGGGGCAATCCCCGGTCAGAGGGCAAGTGGGCGCCACAAAAATGCCATCGTCACCCAAATCCCACTCGACCAATCGGGCTCATGCCAACCCTTCCACTTTCAACTCGACCTCGCACTGGAGAAGCGAGCGGCTTGTCAGTTGATCAGTTCCTGTATCTCAGCTTGTGTTAGTGCCGTGTCGTAGACCTGTACGTCATCAATCCTGCCTGCGTAGCGCTGGGCTGCCACATCTATCTGATTCCATGCGCCCAAGAAGAAGCCATCTCCCATAAGGACGGTCCTGCTCATGGGCTGTCCGCCGTCTGGCTGCCCATCAACGTAGAATATCATATCCGTCCCATTCCTGACGACAGCGATATGATACCAACGATCAGCTTCCAGCAGCGTAAGGCCCGATGCGCCTTGTTTGGGTTCTCCGTTGATACGGCACCTCAAGAAGCCATGCTGCAATTGCAGATGCAACGCGCCGGGTACCCACGGATTGGCTGTATGGGCGAAAAGGTAGTGATTCCCCTGCGCCAGGCTGCTCTCCTCGGGCTTTATCCACATGGCGATCGTCAAGGTCGCGGCCTCCTCGCCCAAGGGCGGAATATCCACCTGATCGCCATCCCCGTCCAACTCCAATACATTCGGGCTGCCTCTCAGTACTAACTCATCATCAGCAACCACCGTGGCGTCGCCTACGAGGGTGCCGTGCAACTCGTTACCTGAGGAGTCTTGGGCCGTGCCGTCGTCGAACGTGTAGTGCAGTTGCAACGCACTTGGTTCCAGCTCTGGGCGTGGAACCAGTCTGATGTCGTCAAGGAACATCTCGCCGGAACCGCCGGGCTGTTGTGGATCGTCTCCGTTGCCAAAGCCAATGGATAACTTGTCCACATCGCTCAAGTCAACGCCCTCATCGCTGAAACGCTGCAGGTCTACACTCCATTCCGTCCATTTGCCTGCTTGTGTTGCATTGGGATCCTCATTGTACACAGCCGCCACCGCGCCGCCACGGTCCGCCAGCGTCACGTACATGGGCTCAGGATCGTTGCTCAGGATACCTATATCTTGGTTCTGCCACTCTGGACTGACAGTACCAGAGACTTGGACCCCCGAGAATTCGGCCTCGCCCGTTTCGTCACTACTATGTGCCGTCAGCGCCAACCCTGCGTACAAAGGCGCTTGCATCACGATCGTCTTAGCCCCGAGTTCCGTCCATACGCTCCCGTCGAGGGAATAAGACGCCATACAGTAGCCACTCGCGCCGCACTCAATTTTCACCCAGACAGGCGCAGTGATCCCTGTTTCCTGCGTCGTGTTCGTCTCAACCCCCGCCGCATTGCGACGCACGAAGTTCACGCCGCTACCAGGCGTGACGGCTGCCATGGCGTGCGCGGAATCCGGCTCAAGCGTGTCGCGGACCATCACGCCGACTTTGGCCCAATGATGAGTGTTCTTGACACTATCAATTTTCGCTACGATCGAGCCGGCACCGGTAAGTTCCTTGTAGGCAAAGTGGAACTCATCGGAAGTACCCCAGATATCCGCCCCGGCGGCGGTCATTATACATGTGCCGGCTGGCGTCTCCGCGAAACTGCCTACTGCCGGATGCCCCTGAAACCATAACGACAATACTCCGACGCCCCTCACGGTCCAGTCGCGCCCCGAAACCAGCGTCATGGTTGCTTCTGAATAACCAGCATCGCTGTTGTTGTACGCAAGTGGCATCGCCTGCTTGCCGCCGTGGACGATAGTCTTCTCCATGATGTCGCCCTGGGACGGGTCGTATCCCACGATGGCGCCACTGCCGTTGCCGGCGCGTCCGTTCGGAAAGTACTCATCCGGGGAAAAACCAAGACCGTCAGTCCAGGCCTGGAAGACCCGGTTGGGCGAATCGTTGGTGTAGCTCTCGAAGTCGTCAACGACATAGAATCCCTGTGTGGTAAAATCCCAAACGTCGCCCGCCCATGTGGCGGGAATCTCGGCTTCATTGACCTCATCAACCCGCCAGTAGTAAGTCTCGCCCAAATCAAGGGGCAGAGGGCCGTAGCTGGCCTCCGTCACGGTGGTGACACCGGCGGTACCGTCTATTACAGCCTGCTCGTCGGTGTCAAAGTAGACATTATGCTCGACTGCCTCTCTTCCTGCTTTGAAGTGAAGGGTGACATCAGCAGGCTGGTCTATTGTTCCGATGGAAACCTCTGTTGCCCCAGAATCCGGATCGGGCACTGTTGCCCAGACGGGGATATGGAAGAAGCGAACCTCGCTCAGACCGTACTGGTCCACGATGCCACCGCTCCAGTTGCTGTTGGCCGAAATCCTAACGTACTTGGCTACCACACCGTCAAAAGGAACGGCAGTCTTGTGGGCATAACCAGAAATCCCCGGCGCCTCTTCAAATTCATACATGCCCAGCGGATTATAGGTCTCGCCGTCGATAGAATACTCAACGGTAACATCTTTGAAACCATAGACGGTATCTAATCCCTCTCTATTGAAGTTCCATACCCACATTTCATGTAACTTGTGAGCCTTGTCGAACGCATACTCTATCCAGGCCCCCACTGGTTCACTACCACTGAGCCACATATCCTGAGATTCGTCCGAATGGAGATCCCCCGCACCAAGGCCTGAGCCGTTAATGGTGTTCTCAGGCCCCTCCTGCGCGCTGTTCGAACTGGAAGCAGTGGCTGTTATTCTCTCGCTCGCAACGGGATAAGCGACTGACTCGACCGTAAATTGCCAGATACGTCCTGGGCTCCAAACGGTAACATCATCGGCTTCGTCTACCCGCCAGTAGTAGGTGCTACCGAAATCAAGACGGCCAGGATCGTAGCTGGTGGCATCCTGTGTAGCAGCGACAGCGGTGGCGTCGTTTACATCCTCGAACCTGTCACTGAAGAGAATCCTATGTCTGGGCGATAGGACCTCCACCGAGTCTGCCGGTGTCCAGCTAAGGACCACATCTCGGGGCACATCAATGGCGCCGTCACCAGGCCAAGGGGCAGTGGCTGTGTCCTTCCTAACGTCTTGAATCTCGGCCATAACGTCTTGAATCTCGCCTTGCGTCAGCGGCGTGTCGTAGACTCGCACGTCATCAATTCTACCCGTGAAGCGGCGAGTTGTTACGTCTAACTGGTCCCATGCCCCTAAGAAAAAGCCGTCTCCGAAAAGGACGGTCCGACTCATGGGCTGTCCGCCGTCTACTTGCCCATCAATATAGAATGTCATGTCGGTCCCGTCTCTGACCACGGCGATATGATACCATCGATCCGCTTCCAACAAGGTAAGGCCCGACGCGTCCTCTTTAGGCTCTCCGTTAATACGGCATCTCAAAAACCCGTGTTGTAACTGCAGATGCATCGCCCCGCCTGTCCACGGGTTAGCTGTATGGGCAAAAAGGTAGTGATTCCCTTCGGCGAGGCTGGACTGATCGGGCTTGATCCACATAGCGATCGTTAGAACCATTACCTCCTCGCCCATATGAATCAGGGGCGGGACATCCATCTGATCCCCATCCCCGTCCAGTTCCAATACGTTCGAGCTGCCTCCAAGTACCAATTCATCGTCAGCAACTACCGTGGCGTCGCCTACGAGGGTGCCGTGAAACTCGTTACCCGATGAATCACTGGCGGTACCGTCGTCGAACGTGTAATGGGCCGTCAACCCCGCAAGGGCTTGGCTCGTGCCCATCGTGACCACCAACACAAGAACGAAAGAAACGCCGATTCGTCTACTCAGTTCTCTACTCATGATAATCCTCCTTCCCAAAACGTGACTCTTGGCGAGCATTTTGACAGTATCCGGTAACACACCCAACATTTAGATACCGAATCTTCGATTTCAAACTACCCAGCCCTTTGACTAGATGTCTGGGTAGATACCTCCTGAGTCGCTATCATGGATCCACACTGGGCGAGTACCCCAATCGACCCCATGTGCCCTCTTGCATGCGGTACAAGTCCTGGTAATCCGCTTGGGCCTGCGGTGCCCAGCCGCTGGTGAAATGGCAGCGGTCGTGCTCCCGGCCTATTTTGACGGTGCCTGTCCCTCTCCACTTCCAATACTCACTGTGGCCGTCCGCAAAGGCCAGGGTGGTGCCGTCGCCGTGCCGCACCGTGGGATCGTCCCACCACACTTCGTTTTGATAGTGAACCGCGTAGCTGCCCGGGGTGGCCCAGCCCTCGTCGATAAACACAACCCGCGTGGCCGGTGCCGGATGATAGATTTGCGACCGATTCTTCACCCACAGACAGACCCGACCCTCCTTCTCGGGGACGCGGAAGCCTCCGTCGACGCGGTAGGTGCCTGCTGCCGGATTCCCGTTCATCGAGTGCATGATGGCGTAGGTGAGCAACTCGCCGCGATAGCCCGTGGGACAGCGATAGAGCCCCAGTTGCTCGACGTATGGCCAGAAGGCCCCAGCCATTATAGCCTGCTCTTGATCTTCCTCCGCAAGCTGCTCGCCCTGCTTGAAGTTATCATGATAGCACTTGCCTACCCATGGCTCCTCATTCGGGTGAATTGCATCGCCGGGCCCGCCAAAGTAACCTGTGGCACCGTTGACTATCTTTCCATCGTTATCATCGGCGTACATCACCCAAGTGAGGCCTAGCTGCTTGAGATGGCCCAAACATACGGCCCGCTGACCTTGCTCTCTGGCCCTCTGCAAAGCAGGCATGAGAATAGCCATTAGAATCGCAATGACCGCGATCACTACCAAGAGTTCAATCAAAGTAAATGCCTGGTCCTTCCGCATCATCGTTCTCCTCAACCCGGAACCACGTACTAGACGCTTCAGCGTGCACTCGTCTTGGCAGCACGACCGGATGTTCCATTCGTTCCGCACACAGTTCTTCACGTCTCCATTATCGCTCATCCACCAGCAATACAAAATGTCACTTTGCGGAAACTGTGGGCAATTTTGCGGCACAGCCGCCACTCTAACTGAGCTCGGCACAACTCCTCCACCCGTGTCGATATGTACAGTGCAGGTAGTCGTTTGCCTCCGGTACGTTGGTAATTCTCATTTTTGGCCCATCCCAATCAAGCTTCTTACCGACGCGAGTGGCAACGTTACCCAGTAGCACAACTTCAGTCAGGAGCCCGGCATAATCGAAACTAGACCCGGCCGGTGCCCCGCCCTTGCACGCTTCCATCCACTCTTCATAGTGGCCCTTGGACCTCGGAAGCGTCTTACCCGGCAATATATATTGCTTCATTCTCGACTCAGGGATCAATCGGGGTGCCCCGCCATGATGCTGATACACCATCGCACCCTTGTCTCCTACGAACAACACAGCACTGCCTCGTGGCAGCTCTCGACCCGGTTCCAGTTCTGCTGGTCGCGCCGGTCGCAATCCACCATCATACCAAGTCAGTTCGACCGGGGGCGTGTCGCCTCGTGCAGGGAACTCGTATCGGACGATGCTCGCAATCGGAGCCGTCTCCGAGTTGACCTTGGTAGAACAGGCTTCCACGCTCGTAGGATGCCCCAGCTTCAACGCCCAAAACGGATAGTCCACTATATGACAACCCATGTCTCCTAACGCTCCAGTGCCAAAATCCCACCAACCTCGCCACTTGAAGGGAACGTAGCCTGGATGATAAGGTCTGTGCGGTGCAGGGCCCAGCCACAGATCCCAATCCAATGTATCCGGGATCGGTACTGTCTCTGTTGGTCGGGCGATCCCTTGGGGCCACTTGGGCCTGTCCGTCCAGCAATGAACCTCTCGAACCGGGCCGATGGCCCCATCGGCGATCCATTCACATACCAACCGTGGTCCCTCGGCAGCGTGCGCCTGGTTCCCCATCTGCGTTGCGACCTTGGCTTGACGGGCTGCTTCGGTGATCTTGCGCGCTTCATGAATCGTGCGAGTCAAGGGTTTCTGGCAAAAGACATGCTTTCCCATTTGAATTGCCGTCATCGTAGCAATCGCGTGAGTGTGGTCCGGAGTGGACACCGTGACCGCGTCAATGGACTTCTCCCGGTCCAGCATCCTTCGAAAGTCCCGGTATATCTTGGCCTTGGGATATCTCTCAATGGTCTTCGCGGCCCGCTGCTCGTCTACGTCGCACAGAGCAACGACATTCTGACTGCTAACGCTTTCTACATCGACTCTGCCCTTCCCACCGATGCCAATACAACCGACATTGAGTTTTTCACTTGGTGAGGTATAGCCGGGTCCACCCAGCACATAGCGCGGGACTATTGCAAAGGCCGCAGTTGCCGCACTGCCGTATACGAAATCGCGCCGGGAGACTGTGCGTGTTCGGTGTTTGCCCGTTTTCCTTAACTGTTTCATATTATGTACTCCAGTAGTCGTCATACGTAGTGTCAATCTACCTATCGCGGCGTGCCCGTCCCCCCTCGCAACTACATCCGTTTACGCAATCTCAATTGTTCCACTGCTTTTCAACCGGTAATTATCGCCCGTGACCAAAGCATGAGTTAGTGCCATAGATGACCTATGACCCGCGATTTTGGCCTAAGAACGCAGGTTCTTTGCCTGTGATCAAGCGATGTCGCGCTGTCATGCTATTTATTCGGCGACACCGCTGGATTGTTGTATTATGGGTGGCTGGCCACGTCACAAGCAATGTTATTTTGCGTATTTTGCGGTCAATATTACGACGTGACGTTGACTGCAGATTCAGTTTTGGGGATAGTATAAGGATATGCCTGATGGGTATTGTCCTACCGGCGCCGTGAATGAAACAGAGAAGTACACATCTGAGGATTATGTGCCTGATTGAGACTTCACGTCGCTACGACCGGGATCTCTTGCGTGGCGTCTCGCGGTATGCGCGCTTCCATGGCCCCTGGGAGATCTTTCGTCTTCCGCCCTTCTATCTGGATCCCAATGGCAGGGAGACTGCCCTAAAACAGATTCGCGACTGGGGTACCGATGGGCTGATTCTACGCGAAAATAGAGATCTTGAGGATAAGATTCCAGCAGGGATCCCCACCGTTGTCTCAGCGGAATCAAATGAGCGGGTACTTGGATGTGGCAATATCGTTGGCGACCATGAGGCCATCGGATGTATGGCGGCTAAACACCTTCTGGAGTGTGGATTCAGGAACTTCGCTTATTGCGGTTTCGACGATGTCTATTGGTCCGAGAGGCGACGCATTGGCTTCTGCAAAACGATTGAAGCATCGGGTCACACGGCCGCTGTCTATCAGCAACCCCTGTTGCCTGCCAATCTGCTGTGGGAGAAGGAACGGCCCCACCTTGAGCAGTGGCTGAAAACGCTGCCAAATCCAACTGGTCTCATGGCCTGTGCAGACGAACGCAGCTACCAGATCTTGCAGGCCTGCAAGGCCGTCGGGCGAAGCGTGCCTCATGATATTGCCATCATTGGGGCAGACAATGATGAGCTGATCTGCGATTTATGCCACCCCACCCTCTCCAGCGTCGCCTTCAATACGGTAAGGGTAGGGTATGAAGCCGCTCGACTGTTGGAAAATATGATTCTCTGCGATCCGCCGGAGGATCAACGCGAGGTTGTACTGAAACCTACACATGTGACTGTGCGACAATCCACCGACATCGTGGCCACTGATGACCACCTCGTGGCTGAGGCTCTGCGGTATATTCGCGATAACGCGCATCTTCCGCTGACAGTCGACGCCGTTGTTGAAGAATCAGCGGTTTCGCGAAGAATGCTCGAGCGGCGATTT
>Ga0272444_10001474_pt1 | contig 22704 bp, 22 predicted proteins | sample SSMForm13_FD_201033 | JGI IMG/M metagenome (GOLD analysis project Ga0272444, IMG submission 201033) | Marine sediment archaeal communities from Little Sippewissett salt marsh, Falmouth, MA, United States - SSM-Form-13 | ecosystem: Environmental > Aquatic > Marine > Wetlands > Sediment ...
CGCTTGTTGTATCAATATATTCCCGAAAGCGAAAGCGCTCTTTAAAAAAAATGTCACTCCGCTGCAACAGGATTGAAAACGAACGCACAGGTTCGAGCCGCCGACGGCGGCATTAGACAACGACAGGCGCGACGTGGCATTTACCGGCTTCTCGGGTGTGCGTGCATCTTTTCACCGATCGTCTTCAAATAATGAAAAGAGATGCCATCGGTTAAAACAACGGCGCCTTGAAGGGAAGCCGACAACAGTGTCGGGACCACCAAACAGGGTCCCGCTTGTACCAAACCTCCTTCCTCCTCCTTTCGTAAAGCGGCCCGCTCATGGGGAGCGGGCCGCGTTTCTTTCGCCGAACATCCATTGCAGCGCCTCATGCCGGCAGTTCGCAGCTTTCCTCGGCCTTCTTGGCTTCCACGTAGTGGGCGCACGCCAGGGCGGCCTTGCATCCATCCGCCGCGGCGATGACAATCTGGCGGGCATAATTTTCCCTCAGATCGCCCACGGCGAAAATACCGGGAATTTTGGTCTCGCACTTTTTGTCCGTCTCCACGTATCCTTCCCGCGACAGTTTGACGCCGGCGGGTACGAGCTGGTTGCCGGGATTGAACCCGATGAAGATAAAGACACCGTCCGTGGACAGAGTGCGGGCCTCACCGGTCTGGGTGTCCTTTAAATCCAAGGCGTTCACCCCCTGGTCATCGGCTTTGACGGCGGTGGGAATCGAATTCCACAAAATTTCGATGTTGCACTCGGCAAAAAGACGCTGCTGCAGGAGACGACTGGCGCGCAGTTCGTCTCGCCGGTGAACGATGTAGACTTTTTTGGCCAGTTTTGAAAGATACAAGGCTTCCTCCGCCGCCGAATCTCCGCCCCCGATGACCGCCACGGTTTTGCCTTTGAAAAAAAAGCCGTCACAAACGGCGCAATAGGAAACCCCTTTGCCGTAATAGACATCCTCGCCGGGGATGTTCAGCTTTCTCGGGCTCCCCCCCATGGCCATGATGACGCTGTGGGTTTTCAGCTCTGTGCCGTCCGCAAGCCGCACGGTGTGGTGTGCGGAACCGGGAACGATTTCCACGACCTCGCCGGAAATCGTCTGCAGGTCATAGGCCTGGGCATGCTCGCTGAATTTCATGCCCAACTCCGCACCGTTGATGTGTTTGAAACCAGGGTAATTCTCCACTTCATCGGAGTTGACGATCTGCCCGCCGGGAATTCCTCTTTCAATCAGCACCGTTTTCAGCGCCGCGCGCCGGGCATAAATGCCGGAGGTCAGGCCGGCCGGCCCGCCGCCGACAATCGCAACATCGTAGTTTTGCTCGTTCATCACTCACCTCGGACAATTGTGTAGAAACAGTTGATGGATTACAAACCCGATTCGACGGTGTCTCCCGTTCAATCGGATTCCCAGCCGGATGTCATCGTGCCTACAGACGCATTAGGTGCCGGCTTTTTTGCGCTGCAGCGCCTGCTTCAGCTTTTCGCCCAGATCACCCATCGTCGACGGTTGGGATGCATCCCCGGCATACCGCTGCCAGCCGGTTTCCTCTGCGGCATCACCGGGCGCCAGCGTCATCTTTCTCTCCCCGGCATTGATTGCTTCGATGACAACCGGTAAAACATCCCCCTCTCGAAGGCCGTCGAGCATGGAAGCCCGGCCGGCGGCCTTGATTTTGGAATTGGGCAGCAGGCCGGTGACGCCCGGCTTTAATGAAATAAAATAACCATAAGGGGCCTTGTTTTCAAGTCGACCCTCAATTTTCTGTCCCACATGAAATGCGGCTGCAACATCGAGCCACGGATCCCCCGCTGCATCTTTCATGCTGAGCGCAACGCGTTTGCCGGCGGCATCAATCTCCTTGATCATGACCGGCACGACTTCGCCCTCCCGGACCTCGTCGGCCGGGTTGACCACACGCCGGGTGTAGCTCATTTCGCTGATGTGAACAAGGCCCTCAATGCCGGGAGCAACCTCGACAAACACACCGAACGGGGCGCAGCGGATCACCGTTCCATTGACCACGGCGCCTTGGGACAGCAATTCGTTGACCCGCTGCCAGGGATCGCCGGTGGTCTGTTTGATGGACAGCGCGATTTTCTTGCGGCCGGACTTGACATCGTCCTTGATATCCAGCACCTTGACATCCACCGCGTCTCCCACGGAAAGAACGTCTTCCGTGCGCGACACGCTGGACCAGGACAGTTCGGATATGTGGGCCATGCCTTCGACCCCGGGCGCCAGCGTCACGAACGCCCCATAGGGCATCAATTTGACCACCTTCCCTCCCACCACATCGCCGACGCGTAGCTTTTCCAGAAAATCCCGCCGTTTTTCTGCAATAATTTTTTCCAGCAGCCTGCGCCGCGAAACGACGATGTTGCGTCCGTTTTCCTCGAAACGGGTAATGGCAAAATCAAACGTCTGCCCGACAAAGGCCTGCGGATCTTCCACATAAACCGCATCGATCTGGCTGATGGGACAAAACGCCCGCTGCTGAAGCAGCTGGATTTCAAAACCGCCTTTGATGACGGTTTTGACCTTGCCCTCCACCGGAATGTCGTTTTCATGGGCTTCCTGCAGCATCCGCCTGCCGCCGATGCCCGACATGGCCCTGGACAGCCGGATCTCGCTTTCGCTTTGGGATACGACGTAAAGCGAAAGCGTGTCGCCGACGGCGTACGGCAGCTCGCCGGAATCGTCCAAAAGGTCTTCCCGGTCGACCACGGCGTCGATTTTGGTGCCGCTGTCGACGAACACCGCATCCTTGCCGATGGCAATGATCGCGCCTTCAATTTTATCGCCGATTCGCACCGCACTTTTCAGCGGATCGCTGTAGGCTTCCAACAATTCGGCGAAACTGTCTTCGCTGTCAGGGTCGCGGCTTTTGTCTTCTGTCATGATTGAATTCCTTTGGTGTGGTATTTCGGCATTCGGCCTGTAAACGAAAAACATCGCTGCCCCGGTCCTGAGTGGCGACGGCAATGGGGATGCGGCGTCGCGTCAACGACAGCCCCACCGTGTTCAAAGCCCTGTCCGGGGTGTTGTTGCTCTCGCTGAGGTGGGCCAGAACGATGTTTTCCAGCCGGTCGTGAAGAAGGGACTTTAACAGCTCGCCCGCCTCGAGGTTGGAGAGATGGCCCAGGCGGCTTTTAATGCGTTGTTTCAAGGGCCAGGGATAGGGCCCGTTGAGGAGCATCTCCGGATCATGGTTGGCTTCCAGCACCAGCAGCCGGCAATGTTTCAAATAGGTTCTGACCACGGCGGTGGCCTGGCCCAGATCCGTGGCAATGCCGATTTTGATGCCGGCGTGCGTAATCGTAAAACCGGCGGGATCATCGGCGTCATGGGACGTTGAAAACGGAGAAAAAGCAAGATCGTTGATGGTAAAAGGCCGGCCGCAGCAAAACGACCGGATTTCCGGAACCTGTCCGAGAAAAGCTTCCGCTGCTTTCCGGGTTGGTGCGGAAAGATAAACCGGCAGATCCAATCGTCGGGCCAGCACCCCGACGCCCTTGATGTGGTCGGCATGCTCGTGCGTAACCACGATGGCGTCCAGGTCACAGGCATTGAGCCGCCGGTTTTTGAGCCGGCGCTCTATTTCCACCCCCGACAGTCCGGCGTCCACCAAGACGGCCGTACACCCGTCGGAAACATAGATGGCGTTCCCCCGGCTGCCGCTGGCCAGCAGCGAAATGGTCAGGGAGGCGGTCTCTTGAAATGGTGTCGTCCGGCTCATGGCAGGCAGTGCTTTTCAAACCGGCGTCATCGGGCCCCGGTGTGCCCGAATCCACCCTGGTTGCGCCCGGTTTCATCCAGCCGGTCAACCGTTTGGATCACCGCCCGGGAAATGCGTTGAATAACCATCTGGGCAATCCGATCCCCCCGCGACAGTGTGTACGATCGCCGCCCGAGATTGATCAGGCCGATCTTGACTTCACCCCGATAGTCGGCATCGATCGTGCCCGGTGAATTGACGACGCTGATGCCGTGTTTAACCGCCAAACCGCTGCGGGGTCGAATCTGGGCCTCAAATCCCGGCGGCAGCGCCATGGCGAAACCGGTGGGAATCAGTTGTATGCCGCCGGGCGGCACGTCGAGGTCCGCCGTGACGGCGGCGCGAATGTCCATACCGGCCGCCTGATCGGTCATGTAGGCCGGCAGGGGAATGTCCCCGTCCTGTTCAGGCCGCAGACGGCAGAAGCGGATGATCGGTGATACGCTCATAAGACTGTCTGGAGGTTTTCGTAATCTTTGTTGCCGGCCGCCGCCGCACCCAGCAGGGTGATGGAAAGGGTGTCGCCGCTGAAAAGATCGCCCGCCAGCGCAAGAAGGTCGTCGGGCGAAACGGCTTCAATCAACCGCAGGACTTCCCCCAGAGGGACGTGGCGGTTGAAGTGAATTTCGTTCTGGGCCAGTCGAACCATCTGGTTTTCACTGCTTTCGGCTGCCAGCAGCAGATTGCCCTTGATGAACTCTTTGGCGGCCGTCAGTTCACTTTCATCGGTGCCGAAATTTTTCAGTTTCTTGAACTGCTCCAGAAACAAAAGCGCTGTCTGGTAGGCATTGGCCGGATCCACCGCGGCATAAGCGCCGAACATACCGGTATCCATGTGCGATGATACAAAGGAGTAAACGGCGTACGCCAGCCCCCTGTTTTCACGGACCTCCTGAAAAAGCCGCGAGCTCATGTTGCCGCCGAGAATCGTGTTCATGAGGGACAGGGTGTAGCGCCGGGGGCTGACGGTCGGCAGGCCCCGGGTTCCGATGCAAATGTGTGTTTGTTCCAGTTCGCGGGAATGAACATTGACCCGCGAAATAAACCGCGGCGGATTTCGCCGGGGAAAGGCATCCCCCGGCCGTATCGACGCAAACGCCGGGCCGACCAGATCCACGAATTCCTGATGGTCCAGGTTGCCGGCTGCCGAAATGACGATGCGGTCCGGCTGGTAGAGGCGCTGAAAAAAGGCTTTGATGGCGCCGGCGTCAAAACGCAGAATATTCTCCCGACTTCCCAGAATGGAACGTCCCAGAGGATGGTCGCCCCAGAAATTCATGCCGGAAAGCAAGTGGATGTAATCGTCGGGACTGTCCTCCACCATGCCGATTTCCTGCAGTATGACCGGACGTTCTTTCAACAGGTCGTCATGATCAAACCGGGAGTTGAGAAAAATGTCGGACAGGATGTCGACCATGGTATAAAGATGCGCGTCCATGACCCGCGCATGGTAGCAGGTGTACTCCATGGAGGTGAAAGCGTTGGTCTGGCCGCCGATGGCATCGAATTCCTTGGCGATCTGAAAGGCCGAGCGCTTCTGCGTTCCCTTGAAAATCAGATGCTCGATCAGATGCGACAGCCCGTTCTCGGCCGGCGTTTCATCCCGGGCACCGACCGCCACCCACACCCCCATGCTCACCGATCGCACATGGGCCATGGGCTGGGTGACGATGCGGATGCCGTTTGAGAGAACCGTCTTTTGCATTTAATGCGAACCTGATGTATTCTGATCGTCATCCACGGCTTTCATACTGAGACGGATTTTCCCGTCACGGTTGATCTCCAGGACCTTCACCTTCACGATATCGCCTTCGTGAACCACGTCTGTTACCTTTTTTACGCGGTAGTTGGCCAGCTGCGAAATGTGCACCAGGCCGTCGGTGCCGGGCAATATCTGCACAAAAGCGCCGAAGTCGGTTGTCTTTACCACCGGGCCCTCATAGGTGATCCCGATTTCCGGTTCCTGGACAATGGCGAGAATGGCCTTTTTAGCGGCCTCGCCGTCTTCGGTCGTGTTGGCGGCGATTTTGACGGTACCGGTGTCTTCGATTTCAATCCTGGTGTTGGTTTCCGCCTGCAGCCCCCGAATGACTTTCCCGCCGGGGCCGATGACCTCGCGAATTTTGTCCGGATTGATTTGAATCGTGACAATTTTGGGGGCGAACGGTGAAATCTGGTCGCGCGGTTTCTCAAGGGCGCTGAGCATCTGTTCCAGGATATGCAGACGCCCCTCCCGGGCCTGCGCAAGGGCCCTCTCCAGAATGTTCTGCGGCAATTCATGAACCTTGATGTCCATCTGCAGGGCGGTGATGCCGTCCTTGGTGCCGGCAACCTTGAAATCCATGTCGCCGGTGTGGTCTTCATCGCCGAGGATATCAGACAAAATAACGACTTGATCCCCTTCCTTGACCAGACCCATGGCAATGCCGGAAACCGGTGCTTTGATGGGCACGCCGCCGTCCATCAAGGCCAGCGTGCCCGCGCAAACCGTCCCCATGGAAGATGATCCGTTGGATTCCAGCACTTCCGAAACAATGCGGATCGTATAGTCAAAGGTTTCCTTGTCCGGCAGAACCCGCTCCAGAGCACGGGTGGACAGCCCGCCATGCCCGATGTCCCTGCGGCTGGGTCCTCCGATGCGTTTGACTTCACCCACGGAAAACGGCGGAAAGTTGTAGTGCAGCATGAACGGCCGAAACTCCTCGCCGCTGAGGGTCTCGACCCGCTGTTCATCCGGTCCGGAGCCGAGGGTCAACACCCCCAGCACCTGGGTTTCGCCCCGCGTGAACAGTGCACATCCGTGCGGCCGCGGCAGAATGCCGACGTTGCATTCAATGGGCCGAATCTCGTCGAACTTGCGACCGTCCATGCGGCGCTGTTCCTTTAGAATAAGATCACGGCAGATAGTTTTCTGCATGCTTTCAAAAGTGGCGACGACGTCCCCGCCGCCCTCGGCGTCGGATTCGGCTGCTTCTTGGCAAGCCACCGCCTTTAGAGCGCGGACAGCGTTCTGACGTTCGACTTTGGTCGGGATCAGGATCGCTTCCCGCAGGCGGTCGGCATAGCGGGATTCAATCTCCTGCGCACGCTGTGCATCAATCGGCGGCGGAACAAAAACGCGTTTCGGCTTCCCGGTCGTCTCCTGCAATTTTTCCTGTATGTCGATCAGGGGCTGGAGGGCTTTATGACCAAAGTAAATGGCCTCCAGCATGTCTTTTTCCGTCACCATGTCGCCGCCGCCTTCCACCATCACCACGCCGGTTTTGGAGCCGGCCACGATGATATTGATGTCCGAGGACGTCAGTTCGCTGATGGTGGGGTTGATTTTCAGATCCCCGTCGATACGCCCGACGCGGACGCTGGCAATGGGGCCCGCGAACGGTATGTCGGACAGCACCAAAGCGGTCGAAGCGCCCACCATGGATATAACGTCCGGATCGTTTTCCTGATCCATGGACAGAACCGTGGCGATGACCTGGGTCTCAAATTTGTAGCCCTTGGGAAACAGCGGCCGTATCGGCCGGTCGATGAGACGTGCGGTCAGGGTTTCCTTTTCACTGGGACGTCCGATTTCCCGCCGGAAGTAATTGCCCGGGATGCGCCCGGCCGCATAAATTTTTTCCTGATATTCAACGGAGAGCGGCAAAAAATTGACATTGCGCTCCTCGGTAGAGGCGACGGCGGTCACCAGTACGATGGTGTCACCGTACTGCACCACCGCCGCACCAGACGCCTGCTTGGCGACTTTACCCGTCTGTATGGAGAGGCTTTTGCCGCCGATATTGGCTTTCAGTGTAATTTCCATATTCAATTCCTCACCCGGTCCACCCGACGTTCCGGGAATAAGATATAGGGTTGCAGCGCATGTCGTGCATCGGTTGTCGGGAGTAACGACGACCGCTGTGAAACACCGCGTCCAGCGGCCTTTGAAAGGCAATCAAAGGCGCGGCCGCATCCGAGGCGGTTATCGTCTGAGACCCAGAGTCTCAATGATATCCCGGTAGCGTTTTACGTCATTGTTTTTAACATAATTCAGCAGCCGCCGACGTCTGCCGACCATCATCAGCAGCCCGCGCCGGGAGTGGTGGTCTTTTTTGTGCACTTTCAAATGCTCGGTCAGATACTGAATGCGATGTGTGAGCAGTCCGATCTGAACTTCCGGCGAACCGGTATCTGATTCGTGCGTTCTGTATTTGTCGATCAATGCCCTTTTGTCTTCGGTCGTCAATACCACTTTCTTTTGCCTCCTGTTTTTTCCGAATGTCGATTCAACATCTCAATTCTGCTACCGATTAAGGGAAAACACAACAATAATCACAGCGCGGCGGCACCTTTTTCCTTTCCAGCACCGCCAGCAGACGTCCCGCCTCATCCAGGACCTTGACAAAACCCGTTCCGGCCGATGACAGGACCGGATGGTCCGACGCAAGCGGAACCCCTTGCAGAACAGCGCGCGCCGTGTCTTTGTCGACGTAAACGGCGGGCAGTTGCCGCAGGGAAGCCGCCATGTCCATCATCGCTGCCAGGCCGTTTTCTTTCAGATGCGCCAGATCGACGGCTTCCTCAATACTGAAACCGGCATTCGCCGTCCGCTTCAGCTGTTTGAGATGACCGCCGCAGCCAAGCGCGCTGCCGATATCCGCCCCGAGCGTCCGAATGTAGGTGCCGCTTGCGCACGATATCGACAGCCGCAGGCACGGCAGCTGCATTTCCAAAAGACGAATGTCATGAATGACGACGCGCCGGGCCGGCTTTTGCACCGGCCGGCCCTGACGGGCCAGTTTATAAAGCGGCACACCATGGTGTTTGAGGGCGGAGTATACCGGCGGCGCCTGCTCTATCGGACCGACAAATCGTTTCAGCACCGCTGTCACCTGGGGCGGGGAAAACGCCGGGACTGCATTTGCAGCGGTGATGTTGCCGGTGGCATCCTGGGTGTCGGTTTCAACCCCCAGTTGGAGGAGTGCCTCGTACTGCTTGTCCGCATGCAGAAAAAATCGCGCCAGACGCGTCGCCCGGTTGAGACAGCAGATCATAACGCCGGTCGCAAAGGGATCCAGCGTGCCGGTATGGCCCGCTTTCGCGGCGCCGGTCGCGTGCTTGACCAGGCTGACCACTTTTGCCGACGACATGTTTGGGGGCTTGTCGACCACCAGAACACCGTCCGTATATCGTCCCCTTGCGCTCAAATCGTTTTGGAAATTTCGACAATCGTCGCCTTCAATTCGCTCAGCGTGGTTTCGATGCAGAAACCCGCCGCACTGGTGTGCCCGCCGCCGCCGAACCCGGCGGCGATAGACGCGACGTCCACCGACCCGTCTGAACGCAGGCTCACATGATACTTTTTGGAACCGTTGTGCTGTTCTGATTTGCCGTATCGCTGCTCCTGTATCAGGGCTGCAATTTTTACGTCCTCTATTCTGCGGGCATAGTTGATCAGGCCGTCTGCGTCCTCCGGATGGGTTCCGGTCTCCTCGAGCATGTCGTCGGTCAGGGTCATCATGGACAATCGCCCGTTCTGCGATATTTCGATGGAATCCAGGGCCCGGTTGAGCAGCTTGATGCGGCCCAGCGAATAGGTGCCGTAAAGGTGGCGCGCCACTTCGTAAGGGGTGACGCCCAGGCGAACCATTTCTTCACAGATCGAAAACGCCGCCCGGTTGGTGTTGGAAAACCGGAACGACCCGGTGTCGGTAACAATACCCGTGTAGATGGATGTCGCCACATCCCTGGTAAAAGGAACCGCCATGCTCTTTAGCAGGTCAAACAGGATTTCAGTCGTGGCACAGGCCTGTGCGTCGATCAACTGGAGATCACCGAAGGCCGTGTTGGTGATGTGGTGGTCGATGTTGACAATGCACACGCCGTCGCCCAGCAGTGCCGCCGCTTCGCCGATGCGCGGCAAATCACCGCAGTCCAGAATCAGGGCGGTGTCCACACCGTCGATGACGCCCGCGTCAAGCCGCTGCCGGATGCGGTCCACAGCCGGTAGAAACCGGTAAACCGCCGGAATGGGGCTTTCGTTGTGCAGCAGCGTCCGAACACCCATGGATTCCAGCGCCATCCCCATCGCCGTCAGCGAACCGATGGCATCGCCGTCCGGATTGATGTGGGATGCCACCAGCACCCCGCTGCTATTTTTCAGCTGTTGAATGATCCGTTGTTTCATGATCGTCCATGGCGCGCTTCAGTAATTGGTCGATGTGGGTGCCGTAGTCGATTGATGCGTCGTAAAAAAACCGCAGCACCGGCATGTAGCGCAATTCCAGGGTTTGCCCGAGGCAGCGTTTCACATAGCCCGCCGCACTTTGAAAACCCGCCAGTGCATCTTCGCTGCGGGCGCTGCCCCCTGGTGTCACAAAATAAACATTGGCGATCTTCAGATCGCTGGACATTCTGACATCCGTGATGGAGACCCCCTCAAGGCGCGGATCCTTGATCCCCTTGATGAGGATCTCCGAAAGGGTACGCTGGATCAAACCGCCGACCCTTTCCTTCCGGGTAAAGGATTTCATAGGTTGATCATCTCCATTTCGCTGTCCAATATCTCCGCCAACCCCATTTCGTCGACCAGGTTTACAATGTGGTCTATTTTGGCGTTGATAACCCGGCGATCGGTTCCGATCAAGGAAAAACCGATCTCGGCCCGTTGATACCGGTCGTTGGCCCCCACTTCCGCCACGGAGGCGTTGAAGGTGTTTTGAATTCTGCGGATAACGGCTTTAACGATGCGCCGTTTCTCCTTCAGCGAACGGCATTCGTGGATCCGCAGTGTTATCCGACCCGTACCGACAACCATCGCTAGGCCATTTCCGGTCGGATTTCCTCCACATAGTAGCATTCGAGGACATCACCGACCTTAATGTCATTATAGTTTTCAATACCGATGCCGCACTCGTATCCGTTCAGCACTTCCTTTACATCGTCCTTGAAGCGTTTGAGCGATGAGATCTTGCCGTCATAAACAACCACACCTTCCCGCAGCAGACGGCCGCGCCGGCCTCTCTCGATCTTGCCGTCCGTAACGTAGGATCCGGCGATCGCTCCGATTTTGGGAATATGGAAGACATCGCGAACCTCGGCCCAGCCCAGGGTTCGATCCTCGAAGGTGGACGACATCAGGCCCAGCATGGCATTGCGGATTTCGTTGATGACGTCATAAATTACATTGTGATAGCGGATGTCGACATTCTCATCCAGCGCCAGATCCTGTATTTTGGCGGTCGGCCGCACATTGAATCCTACGATAATGGCGTTGGAGACAGCCGCCAGCGATATGTCCGATTCGGTAATCGCGCCGGTGGCGGAATGGACGATGTTGATTTTAACCTCTTCGTTGCTCAGTTTTACCAGCGAATCTTTCAGGGCTTCGATGGATCCATGGACATCGGCTTTCAAAATCAGGTTGAGGTCCTTGATTTCGCCGTCCTTCATTTTTTCGAACAACCCTTCGAGGCTCAGGCGGCTGGTTTTCGCCAGATCCACCGAACGCTGTTTCTGCGTGCGGTGCATGCTGACCTGCTTGGCATTTTTCTCATCGCTCAGACAAACCATTTCGTCGCCGGCCTGCGGAACCCCTCCTAGACCGATAATTTCGACCGGCATGCTGGGTCCGGCCGTATCCACCTGCTCTCCACGATCATCCAGCATGGCCCGGATCTTGCCGTAATGGACACCGCACACGATGGAATCGCCGGTGTGCAGCGTTCCTTCCTGAATGAGCACCGTGGCCACCGGACCTCTGCCGGCGTCGAGTTTGGCTTCCACCACGTGGCCCCGCGCCAGTTTTTCAGGATTGGCCTTGAGCTCGAGAATTTCCGCCTGCAGCAGAATCATTTCCAGCAATTCGTCTATGCCCTGATTCTGCTTGGCGGACACATAGACGAAGATGGCATCCCCCCCCCATTCTTCAGGCACCAATCCCTGCTCGGACAGTTCGCGCCGCACACGATCCCTGTCCGCATTGGCCTTGTCGATCTTGTTGACGGCCACAATCATAGGCACCTTGGCGGCCTTGGAGTGATTGATGGCCTCGATGGTCTGAGGCATCACACCGTCGTCGGCGGCGACGACCAGCACAACGATGTCCGTGACACTGGCCCCTCTGGAACGCATGGCGGAAAAGGCTTCGTGCCCGGGAGTGTCCAGAAAAACCACATTGCCCTTGCCGGTGGAAACGTGGTAGGCGCCGATGTGCTGGGTGATGCCGCCGGCCTCGCCTTCCGTCACCCGTGTTTTGCGGATCACATCCAGCAGAGACGTCTTGCCGTGGTCCACGTGCCCCATGATCGTCACCACCGGCGGCCGTTCGACCAGTTTGGCGGGATCATCCTTCTCGCTCTTCAAAATAGCCTCCTCTTCAAAGGCGGCTCTTTCGACTTCATAGCCGAATTCGGCCGACAGCAGGGATGCGGTTTCGAAATCAATCGTCTGGTTGACCGTTGCCATGACGCCCATGCCCATCAGTTTGGCGATCATTTCATTGGCTTTGATACCCATACGCTTGGCCAGCTCGGACAAAATGATGCTGTCGTCGATTTTGATGCGGCGCTTGATGGCTTTGGGAGTGGTGATGGCCGTTTTCTGGGCCGGCTGGGCTTTCATCTTGACCACTTTTTTGCCCTTGCGGCCCCGTTTGCCCCGAGCGCTGTAGAGATCGGTTCCTTCAACGACTTCTTTTTTTCGGAAGGATATTTTCTTCTTGAAAAACTTCTTGTCCGGCGGCGTCTCTTCGACCTTTTTCTTCTTGCCCTTCTTTTTCTTTGACGAAGCCTCCGCATCAACCGTTTCCGGCGCCTTGGCTTCCGGCGGACCTGCCGCCGGCTTTGCATGAGGCATCGCAGGGGCTTTTTCCGCCACCGGTGGCTTGGGCGGCAGTTTGATGATCTTGGCCGGTTTTTCTTTCTTGATCTTCTTGACGGATTTCGACGGTTTGGACGCCTCCTTCTTTTCAGGTGGCGCCGCTTCCTTGGGTGGTGCCGCTTTCGTTTCCTTTTCCGCTTCCGTTTCAACCGTCGGCGGGATGGGTGCCGCTTCTTTTTCTTCAGCGTCGACCGCTTCCTCCACCGGCGCTGCCTTTTGAGCCGTTTCCTCCGGCGCCGTCCGCTGCGCCGGTTCCGTCGGTTCCGTCAAAGGCGTCTCGGCAGCGGGAGGCTGCGGCGCCGGGGCTTCGGGCGCAGGTTCAGGGGAGACATCGGCAGGCGCTTCGGGTGCATTGGCTTCCGCTTCAGCTTCAACCGGTTCCGGAGCGGCTTCTTCTTTGGGAACCGAAACCCGTCGGCGTCGGATCACCGTCGGACGAATCCGCTTTTCTTCAAGCTGCTCTTCTTTTTTCCCAAGCATTTTAGCCTTGATGTCCGGCACCTCGCTCTCGTCAATAGAGCTCATGTGGCTTTTTACGGAAATGTTGAGAGCCAGGAGCTTGTCCAGTATCTGCTTGTTGGTCAAGTTGAGTTCCCGGGCAAGTTCATATACTCTGATCTTTCCCATCCGTCCCCCTTACAACTCCATCAGAAAAGGTGTGGCATCCGGCGGGATGCGGCCGAATGCCTGAAAAAGCATATCCGGATGCCGCTAGGCGGCCGACGGCGGCTGTTCACCGTCATCGCCGTCATCCGCTTGCGCTGCGTCGTCCCCGGCCGCCTGATCCGGAGAAGGTTCTTCGATGCCGGATCCGTTGTCCCCGGACCCGGCGGCGGTCGTCTTCTCCAAATGGTCTTCGTCGTCGTCGGACGGGCTGTCGCCTGTTTGTTCAAGATAAATTGTCGCATTTTCGATCAGGGTCCGGGCCTTCTCCTGGGCGATGCCCCTGATCTGGGCAAGGTCTTCGACCGCGGCCCTGGAAAGTTCTTCCGCCGAGTAGAACCCCTTTTCAAACAACGCATCCGCCAGGCTGATGCCGACGCCGGGGAGGGCTACCAGCGAATCATAGCCTCTTTTCATGGTCTCGCTGTATCTCGATTCACTGTTGACATCAAGATGCCATCCTGTCAACTTGGAGGCCAACCGGACATTCTGCCCCTTTTTGCCGATCGCCACCGACAGGAACTCATCCGGTACGATCACCTCCATCGACCGGTTTTCCTCATCGATAATCACCCGTGATATTTCAGCCGGAGCCAACGCGTTGCACACGTATTTGGCGGCGTCTACGTGCCACGGAATAATGTCGATTTTTTCGCCTCTCAGCTCCTGGACGACATTCTGCACCCGGCTGCCCTTCATCCCAACGCAGGCCCCGACCGGATCGATGTCGGAATCGTTGGAAGAAACGGCGAATTTGGCCCGGCTGCCGGGCTCCCGGGCCGCTCCCATGATGTCGATTATACCCTCGCTGATTTCCGGCACCTCGGTCTTGAACAGATTGATGAGAAAGTCCGGGTGGGTTCTTGTCAGCAGTATTTGGGGGCCTCGTGTATCATGGAGGACATCCAATATCAAGGCGCGGATACGGTCGCCGCGGCGATAGGCTTCTCTGGGAACCTGCTCGCGCACCGGCACGATGCCTTCCGTGTGCCCCAGGTTGACGATGATGTCGCCCCGGTCGATGCGCTGCACGATGCCGTTGATGATTTCGCCCTTGCGGTCGATGAAGCTGGCATACACGGCGTCTCTCTCGGCATCTTTCAACTTCTGTATGATCACCTGCTTGGCCGACTGGGCGGCGATGCGGCCGAAGGTTGAGGCGTCCATTTTTGTTCCCAGGCTGTCGCCGATTTCGCACTCGGGATCCAGCGCGCGGCCTTCTTCGAGTGAGAGCTCCAGTGCCGGTTCCTCGACATTTTCCACCACTTCCTTGAACTGAAACACTTCGATCTCGCCGCTTTCTTCGATATACCGCGCTTCGATGTCCACCTTGTTTCCGAATTTCTTTTTGGCCGCCGAGCGCAGGGCTTCTTCCAGTGCGTGGATGAGTATGTCTCTGTCGATGCCCTTTTCGCGGCTGATCTGTTCAACGACGCGATTGATATCTGAAATAAACATCAGCCCTCTCCGTGGTAGTTGATAAGCCGAGCTTTGGCTATGTTCGAAAAGTCGATATCGACAATGCCGCCGTCGACATCAAGGCTTGCCTTTTCGTTCTCGAAAGCCGTCAGCCGCCCTGTAAAATTTTTCCGCCCGTTGATGGGACGGGCGGTTCTGACACACACCTCATGACCTTTGAAACGTTGGAAATCCGCTGCTTTGCCCAACGGGCGGTCGATTCCGGGGGACGACACTTCCAGCTGATAGGAATCCCGGTGCTCCAGATGAATATCCAGAAGATCACTCACCAGCCGGCTGATGTCCGCACAGTCGTCAATGCTGACGCCGCCGGGCTTGTCAATGTAAAGGCGCAGCACCCTGCCGCGCGGTTCCATTTGATACTCCGTGAAAATCAGCTCCACACCTTCCGCCTCGCAGAGGGGCGCCGCCAGCGCCTCCACGCGGGAAATCAGGGCCTTGCGCTGCTTTGAAAACAGGTCGCTGTCAGCGTACAGGGCTTTCCCGACCCTTTTCTTTTTTTTAGCCCTGTTTTTTTTCAATCCGATGCAATCCTTTTTGGTGAAACCCACCTTCCGCCGCCAAAATAAAAAAACGGGCATCAGCCCGTTTTTCCTTTGAGTGGCGGTTCTATTGACGCTGTTTTAAAGCGTGTTCAGTCCATGAAAATAACCATTCAAGTGAAATTCAGCACGCTGATCTGCTCTTCGTGCCTTTCAAGTATCACTGTCATCAAAAAAACGGACGTTGGAGCGGGCAACGAGATTCGAACTCGCGACACCAAGCTTGGGAAGCTTGTACTCTACCAACTGAGCTATGCCCGCTTCCAAAATCGTATCTTTAAAAAAAAAATCAGGATCTGTCAACGGTTTTTTCAGGTGGGTCGAGAAAAGCACGCAGCCGCGGGGCAGGGTTTTTCAGAGTTCGTCCAGCATGTCGCGAATCTGCATCAATTCCCGACGGATCGCTTCCTTTCCCAGCGGTCCTTCCGGGGGAGCGGACGTCTTTTTTTTCAACTGCAGGCGGGCGCCCGGAATCGTCAGCTTCTGTTCATACAGAAGGTGCTTTATCTTCAGAATCGTCCGCACATCGTTTTTGCGGTAGCGCCGCTGGCCCGAGGGGGAGCGTTTGGGATGGATGCGGTCAAATTCCGTTTCCCAAAAACGGAGCACATAGGACGGCAGCCCTGTGATTTTGGAAACCTCACCGATTTTGAAATAGAGCTTGTCCGGGATTGATGGTCGCGTCTCGTCCATCACTGGCCCCTATTCGGGAAAAGTCGCCCCAAACGCCTCCAGCACACGCAAAGTGATGTCGCTGTGGATGCGGTTGACGACATCGTCCGATAACGTTTCATCGGCGGAGCGGTAGACAATCCGGAAGGACACACTTTTTTTGCCCCCGGGCACCGGCGAACCGGAAAAAACATCAAAAATATAAAGATCTTCAAGCAGCTCCTGGCCGAAGGACCGCATTTTCTGCAGCAGTGCGTCGGCCTCGAGGGATTCGTCCACAATCATGGTCACATCCCGGGTTACGGCCGGATAACGGGGAATGGGTCGGGCGGCGACGCACTCGGGAATCAGCGGATAAAGGCCGGTCAGGTTCAATTCGACGAAAAACGCCGGCTGTTTGAGTTCGAAGGCATCCCGGACATCGGGATGCAGCTCACCCAGGAAGCCCAGCCGGTCGCCACGGACGATGATGTCAGCCGCCGCGCCGGGCTTGGCAAAAGGACAGTCGGCGCCTGCGGCGGCGGTAAAGCGCACGTCGTTGATTTTCAAGGCATCGAACAGTGCTTCGGCCGCGCCCTTCATGTCGTAGAAATCACAGGGCACTTCCCGGCGGTCCCAGGAGGGCTCCACACCCGCTCCCGTCCAGACGGCGCCCAGCATTTCAGGCTCCCGGGGCAGCAAACGGCGGCGGTGTTCGAGAAAAACCTTGCCGATCTCGAAGAGCCGCATGTGCTTTTCCTGACGGGCCAGATTGCGCTGAACCGAACCGATCAGACCCGGCAGCAACGAGGTCCGCATGACCGTCTGATCTTCCTTGAGAGGGTTGAGAATACGCACCGCCTGCCGACGCGCGTCCTCTCCCGGCAGCAGCAGATAATCGCAGGCCTTCGGATCCATGAAGCTGTAATTGATCGATTCGGCAAATCCGGTGCCGACCAGGACGCGCTTGATGTGGATCCGGACCGCAAGGGACGGATCCGTTCGGCGGCTTTCGGCCGGTATCAGCGGAAAACGCGTTGGAATGTTGTTGTACCCGGAAAGACGGGCCACTTCTTCGATCAAATCGACCGGTCGCTTGACATCCACCCGAAAAGAGGGGGGCTGCACCGCCATCCGATCCGGCGGCCGGTGGGTGACAACGAATTCGATGCTTTCCAGATAGGTGCCGATCTGTTCCGCGGAAAATGCGGTGCCCAGCAGGCGGTTGGTTTCTTTGACCGTCAATGAAATGGTGGGTGGAGCGGGCAGGTCGGCGATTTCATCGATCGCCCCGGTCACCAGCTGTCCGCCGCCGATGTCGGCAATGAGCCGGGCGGCCCTGTTGAGCGCCGCAAGCGTGCCCTGCGGATCGATGCCGCGTTCGAATCGATGGCTGGCCTCGGTGTTCATGCCCAGCTGTTTGGCGGTTCGACGGATGCTGGTCGGCAGAAAATAGGCGCTTTCAATGAGAACATCTCGGCTGGCGGCGTGGATTTCCGAATTGAAACCTCCCATGACGCCGGCAACGGCCACCGGCTTTTTCCCGTCGCAGATCAGCAGCATGCCTTTTGAAAGCGTACGTTCCTTCTGATCCAGCGTGGTGAAGCGTTCCCCCTGCCGGGCCCTGCGCACCCGGATGCGTTTTTCCGCCAACCGGTTCAGGTCGAAGGCATGCAGCGGCTGGCCCTGTTCCATCATCACGAAATTGGTGACATCAACGACATTGTTGACAGGACGCAGCCCGACGGACATCAAGCGGTCCTGCAGCCAGAAAGGAGACGGGGCGACAGTGACCCCCGTCACCAGGCGTGCCGCATATCGTGGACAAAGATCCGGCGCTTCAACGGTCACGGAAGTGCGTTCGAGAATGTCTCCCTTATCATCGTCCACGACCGGTGGCGACGGTGCAAGGGATGTTCCGCTGACGGCCGCCACCTCTCTGGCGACGCCGATGATGCTCAGGCAGTCCGGGCGATTGGGGGTGAGATCAATTTCCAGCACCGGATCCTGAAGCCCGAGGGCATCCGCAAGCGGTGTTCCGGGGACCTGCACCGCATCAAGACACAGGATGCCGGATGTATCCACACCCAGGCCCAGCTCGGCCTCGCTGCACAGCATGCCTTCCGAGGCGACGCCGCGGATGACGCCTTTTTCAATCAAATGATCCCCGGGCAGCCAGGTCCCCGGCAGCGCCACCGGAGCAACGACCCCGGCCGCCGCATTGGGCGCGCCGCAGACAATGTCGAGAATACGTCCCTGAACATCGACCCGGCACAGTTTGAGGCGGTCGGCCTGCGGGTGGGACGTCACGGAGAGGATTTTCCCCACCACAACGGATGACAAATATGCATACCGGTCCTGAATCGATTCCACCTCCAGTCCGACCATGGTCAGCGCCTGCGCCAGATCATCGGCGGACATGTCAAAGGAAACGAGGGATTTTAGCCAGCTGAGACTAACTTTCATTTCATCAACAAATCGTATTTTTGGAATTTTATGATTAAAATTGTCTCAGAAAACGAATGTCGTTTTCGAAGAATTTTCGGATGTCGTCAATGCCGTACTTCAGCATGGCGATTCTTTCAACCCCCATGCCGAAGGCAAAGCCCGTGTACCGGTCCGGGTCGTAGCCGACCTTTTCGTACAGCGCGGGATGGACCATGCCGGAGCCCAGCACTTCAAGCCAGCCGGTCTGGGAACACACGCGGCACCCTTTGCCGCGGCACATCACGCAAAGGATATCCACTTCGGCGCTCGGCTCGGTAAAGGGAAAGAAGCTCGGGCGAAAGCGAAGGCTGGTCTTTTCATCGAACATCTGGCGTACGAAAGTGGTCAGGATCCCTTTCAGATCGCCGAATGAAATGTCGGTGTCCACCAGCAGCCCTTCCACCTGATGAAACATGGGGGTGTGGGTGAGATCGGAATCACAGCGATAGACTTTTCCCGGACAAACCACCCGCACCGGCGGCGTTGTTTTTTCCATGATGCGGATCTGCAGAGGAGACGTATGCGTCCGCAGCACGATGTCGTCGGACACGAAAAACGTGTCCTGCATGTCTCTCGCCGGATGGTCTTTCGGAAAATTGAGCGCTTCGAAATTGTAGTAGTCGGACTCCACTTCGGGACCTTCCGCCACGTCGAATCCCATTTTTTCGAAAATTTCACAGATGCGGCGGGAAATCTGGGTGACCGGATGCAACGCTCCCGGGGTTCGCTTCCGCCCCGGCAGCGAGACGTCGATCCTCTCTCCGGAAAAACGCGTTTCCGCGGTCGCCCGTTTGAGGGCGCTGTCAAATTCCGCTTCAAGCAGGCGTTTGACCTGATTGGCTTTTTTACCGGCCGTCGGCCGTTCCTGCGGCGGCAGGGCTGAAATGTTCCGCAAAAAACCGGTCAACACACCCTTGCGGCCCAAATAGCGGGTTGTCAGAGACTGGATGCTCTCCGGATCGGACACGCCTTTCAGCTGCGCCAGCGCCTCTGCCTTGATGTCGTCGATAGTACGATTTGCCACGTTCGTTTGACTTGCCTTGTCGTTGCCTCGCATTTTGTGTTCGACCGACTTGCCGTGACGGCAGGCACGGCCGATGGTCAGAGAGCTCGGATGCCGGTCGCCGGTTCACCTGAACGAGGTAAAGCGCAAAGCCGCCGGCATTCGCCCTGATTACCGGTCTGCGGCCGCGGCGGCGATTTTGGCGAAACCACCGGGATCGCTCACAGCCAGTTCGGCCAGTACTTTCCGATCCAGGTCAATGCCCGCTGTTTTCAAGCCGTGCATGAACCTGCTGTAGGACAAGCCGTGCATACGAACGGCTGCATTGATACGGGTGATCCACAGGCGGCGGAAATCCCTTTTTTTGGCCCGACGGTCCCGGTAAGCATACATGAGGGCTTTGTCCACGGCATCCGCTGCTGTACGAAACAGCTTGCTGCGCCCCCCCCGATATCCTTTTGCCAGTTTTAAAACCTTGTTGCGGCGCCGGCGCGCCTTAAAACCCCTTTTGATGCGCATGGCTTCATATCCTCCTGAAATTATCCGTTCGGCAGCAGCAGACGAATTTCCTTTGTGTCCGCGCCGTCGATGATGTGGCGCTTTCGCAGCGTACGTTTGCGCTTACGCGTTTTTTTGCTCAAAATGTGGTTCGCATGAGACTTGGAATAGACAATTTTTCCGCTGCCGGTTTTTCTGAATCGCTTGGCCGCGGATCGGTTGGTTTTAATTTTCGGCATTTCGTTGCAACTCCTTGATCGTTAAAAAACAGATGGCGCGAGCACAGATTCCGGACCGCTCACGCCAGTAAAAAACCAGGGCCGGACACGCGTTGAAGCATTCGGCCCGCTGCGTTTCATTTATCGTCGGTCGATTCGGGCGTCATCTGGAAAAGGCACACCGCCGCATGCCCGAGCGTCCCGGCGGAAAACCGGTTTTGTCGGATGCCGCTGCCGTCCTTTTCCCATCCTTTTCAGCGGGGCGCCAGAACCATGGTCATAATGCGGCCTTCGAATTTGGGCGGCTGTTCGACACTGGCAAATTCGGCGGTCGCTTCGGCAATAAGCCCGAGCAGTTCTTTTCCGCGGCTGGACAGCGTAATTTCACGCCCCCTGAAAATAACCGTGACCTTGACCTTGTCTTTGTTATCAATAAACCGCTTGATGTGATTCAGCTTGACATTGATGTCATGTTCGCCGGTCTTGGGTCGAATTTTTATCTCTTTGACCTGAAACGTGCTCTGCTTCTTTTTGGCTTCCTGCTGTTTCTTGGTTTGTTCATACTTGTAGCGCCCGTAATCCATTATTTTACACACGGGCGGATTTGCGTTCGGCGACACTTCCACCAGGTCCAAGCCGAATTCAGCGGCAATTTCGAGCGCTTGCTTTATCGGAACGACGCCGATCTGCGTACCGTCCGGATCGATCGTTCGAACTTCCTTTGCACGGATGTTCTTGTTAATGTTGGTTCTGTCGCTTTTGTACGGCTTATTTGATCGTTTTGGAAATACTATGCTCTCACCTCCTTGACTGTGTAGCGCCAAAAACCGGCAGCGGACAACAGCAGCGCTGAATACCGGCGGACAAAGGTCACGTATACTGTTTCGGATAGTCGATTATAAAACAACACGCAGAAATGCAAGAAAAAAGTGCAGCCACCCCGAAAGTTTCTGGTTGAGTGCATTTGCTGTTAGCGGTTATGACACCGTCTCATAAAAGTTGTCCCTGATTTTGGGAATTAACGATCGGAATCACTGGTGCGAAGAATGCGCGTCCATTGATTCCGTTTGTTGGGATTTTCTTTCTTCGGGATTATCCCGACAGTGCCGTCAATGGTTGATCAAATGATCTGTTTTCTGGGCAAGCGTGTACTCCGCCAGCCGACTGCCGCGCCAGTAGCCGTTGGATGGATCTGAAAAAAACCGTTTGAAAAGAAGCAGGCTTTCCCGGCGGCGGACGGCACCGGTGACGACGGTTCGGCAAGAGCGGTAGAGGGGCGGCAGCCGGCGCAAATCGCAACGGGTCCCTCCCCCCATGACATCTTCGTAGGCAAAAACCACCCGTCCGATGTTGTACAGCAAAATGGCGCCGAAGCACATGAGGCACGGTTCCATCGTCGTGTAGAGGGTGAGGCCCCGGGGATCGGCCGCCGGGGCGGCATCTGCGAGCCGTCTCAAGGCTCTGATTTCGGCATGGTCGACTTCATTGCGCTCCCCGCCGCCGGTGCCGGTGCGCGCGCCGGTGGCCACAACCCGGTTTTCACAGGTCAGCACACAACCCACCGGAAACTCTCCCTGTTCGAGGGCCTTTTCAGCGGCGGCAAGGGCCCGGCCCATGAAATGGATATCCTGCGGCACGCGGCGGATGGTTCCGTTTATGCCCGATGGTTTCATTCCGCCGACCTCACTGCACCGGCAGCCGGCAGATGTCGTCATCACAGGCGCAGGCGCCGTCCACCTCGTAGGCATACAGAATGCGCGATTCCCTTTCGGCCCTGTCCGGGGGAATTTCCGCAAAGCCGCCGTCGTCCAGCAGGCGTTGCAGGGACGGCTTGTCGGGAATCTCCGCCAGACCGCGGCCGGTGATTCGTCCGGTGGCGCCCGACAGAATGTCGGCCTCGATGCCGTTGGTGACAACGACAACCGGAATCTGATGCGGGTACAGGATGCGGCCGGCGGCCAGGGCCGATCGATGACGGGTGACCAGGGAACCCGGGCCGTATTTGATGATCATCATCGCATACTCTGCGAGCACAACCGTAAAATCAATCCGCAGCAGAGCGCGCTTGCGTCCGGCACGGACTTCCAGCCGTTGGCGGGGACGAATGTCGCCGGGGGCGTAGCCTTTACGCTCCAGCAGCAGCGCCGCGATTGACTGCCGCAGGCGTTCATCATGGGTGTCGTCAAGGGTCTCGCCGCTGATCCGGTCGACGATTTTGCCCATGATCAAATGATGGACGTTCACATCAGCACCCAGTCCTTTCAAGGCTGTTCGGTAAAATTTTTCCGGCGCGTGATGATCTCTTGGCCGGCTATGCGGGCCAAAAATCCGATGCGGCGCGGAAAGCACCACTTTCGGCGCCGGACACCGATAAACGCGTCGATTCTATTATCTCTTGTAATTTTTGTAAACCCGGTAATATAAAAAGGCCTTATGGTCGGGAATGAAACCAAACTGAGCATACGGGAAAACTTTGAAAGGCGGGAGCACAATTTCATGTCGCCCTTCGGCTGCCAGAGCGCCCAATC
>Ga0272444_10001480_pt1 | contig 22676 bp, 14 predicted proteins | sample SSMForm13_FD_201033 | JGI IMG/M metagenome (GOLD analysis project Ga0272444, IMG submission 201033) | Marine sediment archaeal communities from Little Sippewissett salt marsh, Falmouth, MA, United States - SSM-Form-13 | ecosystem: Environmental > Aquatic > Marine > Wetlands > Sediment ...
GCAGGTTGACTGCCCCGTTTAAGGCCGAACCGCCGGATAAATGGCAGTAACAGCCTTATAATTTGTGTTTGTGGCTGAAAACACGAAGTGTTCGAAATTCTGATTTTCTAAGAAAGGAACGAAAACATGAAAAGAACACACTTGAAAGCAGCACTGGTGCTGGTTGCCCTGATGGCATGCAGTTTGACGGCCATGGCAGCCGACGCCCCGAAGGTACTGCCAGACCCGGACGGCCAGGCGGCGGACATGTCCAAGCCCGTGCAGGTCTATATCCTGCTGGGGCAGTCCAATATGGTCGGCGCCGGCCGGGTCAAGGGTGACAAGGATGGAACCCTTGAGTATGCGGTAAAGACCAAGAAGAAGTACCCCTACCTCGTGGATGACGCCGGCAACTGGACTGAGCGCAAAGACGTGCGATACGTGCGCGTCATGGCAAGCGGCGCCGGGAAAGCCCGACAGTTCAACAACGAATGGATGACCGTCAAGGGCGGTCGACTGGGTCCGGAGTTCGGCATCGGCCATTACGTAGGCCACGCCGTTGATGCCCCTGTGATGATTCTCAAGAGCTGCATCGGCAACCGCAGCCTGGGCTGGGACCTGCTCCCGCCGGGCAGCGAGCGGTACGAGATCCAGGAAAAGGGCAAGACCATGGTCTACGCCGGCTTCGGGGATTCCCCGGCCAAGTGGGAAAAGGGCACCGAGCCGAAGAAGATCACTTGGACCGCCGGCTGCCAGTACACAGGCGACGTCAACGGCGCGAAGAAAGTCCTGGCCGAGCTCGACAAGTACTACCCCGGCGCGAATGGCTACGAGGTAGCGGGGTTCTTCTTCTGGCAGGGCGACAAGGACCGCTACAACGCCGTACACGCAGACCGATACGAACTCAACCTGGTGAACTTCATCAAGGCGCTTCGCAAGGACTTCAATGCCCCCAACGCGAAGTTCGTCGTCGCCACCCTTGGCCAGACCAAGAAGGGCGCCACCGGCAATGAAGGCAAGATCCTCGAAGCCCAACTCGCGGTGGACGGCAAGACCGGCAAGTATCCGGAGTTCAAAGGCAATGTAGCCTCTGTCTACGCCAACCCCTACTGCAAGGGCGGCGCCTCCAACAGCCATTACGGCGGCAACGCGGAAACCTACATGGACACCAGCGAAGCCATGGGCAAGGCGATGGTTGAGTTGATCAAGGGCTCGTCCAAGTAAATTACAGATCGACCCACGCTGCCAACGCAGATGTTGGGCGTGAGTTCAAGCCTGCCACCGGCAGGCGGATCTCATCGGCAGCTTTCGACAAGGGCCGCAGGCAACCGCCTGCGGCCCTTCGGCTTGCGCGTCTGCGTCTCGCCGCGGGGAATCGTGCCGCGTCCAATGCCCCCCCGCGGCGACAGAATTGGGTTCCGTAAACGTTGGCGGAAAACCTTGCACCGTCCTTTCGAGTATTTCCTATGAAAGCCATCCGGGGGGGAGATACTGGACTTGAAGCAGGTGGCTCATCTCACTATCCAGCAGAGCAATCACTTGCCAACCCAGCCATCGGCAATTAGATTGCCGGAAAGGTCAACGATCATTTGAACGCACAGGGACCCGGATCGGCCAGAGTCCATCCCGGAAATCCTTGGGCAAGAGGAGTGGTATCTAATGTGCAAGGAAGCCGTTCAATCATTGCAGACACATTTTGCAGGTATTCTTGGCGATTCGCTGGACCGCGCCGTGCGGCGCCTGCGGTCGCATCCCTATTCGCCGATGTTCGTACGCTCGGACGTCTCGTTTGAGATGCCCCGCATCTTCAACGCTTACTCGGGCGATATCTCGGGCAGGTACATCGAGTTCTTCTCCATCTACGGTCAGATGGGCTACGACACCGATGGCTTGTGCGAGATGGTTCAGCAGGTGCTGAAGTCCCAGCGGCCCGAGGGATACTTCGGCGAGACCGGCTTTGACAAGACGAGCCTTACGCAAAAGGAGACAAAGATATTCTGGGGCAACGGGCGGCTGTTGATCGGACTGCTCGAGTACTACCGCTTGTCGAAGGATCATAGTGTGCTCGATGCCGCCCAGAGGCTTGGAGACTTTCTGTTTGGTTGTGGCGTACACGAACGTACGTCGGCGATTGGCCAGGCCGTTGCTCGCGACACCTACTCCGCGGGTTTTGCCACCACGTTCTGCTCGTGCATCGAAGGCGTGGTCCGCCTGTTTGAGGAGACGCATGACGGGCGTTACGCAACGCTGGCAAAGGGCATGGCCGACTTGCTGCCCGATACTTTTGAAGGATTCCACTCCCATGGTCGGATGACTGCCCTGCGTGGCATGGTAGATCTGGCCGTGGCGACCAAAGACCAGACGATGCTCGATCGTGTTCTGGGGCAATGGCAGACTATCCACGATGAGCATATTATCGTACTGGGCGGAGTCCGTGAGTGCTTTGGATACCGCTGTAAGAGGGATGAGGGATGTTCGGTGGCGGACTGGGCAATGCTGTCGCTGAAGCTGCTGGCGGTCACCGGCAAGTCCAAGTACCTTGCATCAGCCGAGCGGTGCCTGTTCAATCACCTGCCGGCGAATCAATTCCAGAACGGTGGCTTCGGACACGTACCACTGGCCGTGGATGAGGCGGCGGGACATGACGACCGTATCGTCGCGGGCACCGCGCTTAACGGACTCACGGAAGCTTACTGGTGCTGCTCGTTCCACGGCCCGCGAGCCATCCTTGAGGCCGCCAGGCACATGGTGACGTGCCGGAATAATTGCCTCGACGTGGCGTATGTTGCGTCGGCGGATATCTCCCGCGACGGCTTGCGGCTGGAACTCTTGGCCGATCCATCCGGCCAGACGCTGGAGATTGCCGTCAAAGAGGTCCCGGCCAGTGAGTTCACCATTCGTGTTCGCGTTCCGGCCTGGGCGCACGAGCCCGCGGCCTGGCTGCCTGGCGAGGCGCCGCAGCGAGTCGCGCCGGAAGATGGGTATCTGACAATGACTCGCCGCTGGCAGAAGGGCGACGTTATCCGCCTTGAACTGCATCCGAGGTTTGAGGTCGCACCCGGTGTGGATTCCGTCCAGCGGGCATACGCTCCCGACAAGGATGCCCTGTTCTATGGCAGATTGCTGCTGGGTTACGTATACGCCGACGATCTTCTGTGGGGCCAGGAAATGCAATCTGATGCCACGACGGTTGTGCTTTTCGAGGATCGCCCGCAAGGTGTGCCTGTCCGGTTCCCCTTCAAGACGATAGTGGAGTATTTCGACAAGACTCAGAACCGAACCATCTGGTCTCCGCGGGAACTGGTTCCGGTAATGCGTCGCACCGGCGACCAGCCCCTGCGAACGGTACACACGATTGAACGCCGGCCTTGGGAGTCTCTGACACCCCAGCAGCAAGCCGAATTGACGAACGGCTGACTCCCCCGCCCACCCACTGACATCAGTGAGTGACCATCAGTGCCACAAGGCAAAGCATTACGATATGGGTGTAAACGTGCCGCGTATTGTTGGTCTACCTGGTTGAATACGGGTCGGCTGCGTCGCGCAGGCCGTCGCCGAGGAAGTTGAAACACAACACCGTGGTGATAATCATAATCACAGGCGCCATCAGCCATGGGTAGTAGCGGACGGCCTCGATGTCCATGCAGTCCTGCAGCATAACGCCCCAACTGACAACCGGATCGCGCAGTCCCAGTCCCAGGAAACTCAGCGACGTCTCACCCAGAATCACGCCGGGAATCGCCAGCGTCAGCGAAACGATAATGTGGCTGGTGAACCCGGGCAGGAGGTGGCGAAAGAGAATCCGCCCGTGGCTTGCCCCCAACAGACGGGCCGCCGTGGCGTAGTCCTCCTCGCGAAGCGAGAGAATCTTCCCCCGCACCACGCGCGCCAGGCCCGTCCAACTCAACAGGCTCAGCGCCACCGTAATACCGAAGTACGTCTGCAACGGCGTCCAATCGGTCGGCACGGCAGCGCCAAGCGCCAGCCACATCGGCAAGCGAGGGAATGAATTGATAATCTCGCAAAACCGCTGGATCACCGTGTCCGTCCGCCCGGAAACGTACCCGCTGATTCCACCAATCGTCAGTCCCAGCACGAAAGTCACCGCGATGCCCACCAGCCCGACCGACAGCGACACGCGTGCCCCGTGGATCAGTCGGCTGAAAATGTCCTTGCCGTGCCCGTCGGCGCCGAGGAAGTAGAAGGGCATGATCCGGTTTTCACTGGTCAAGCTGTTTTTGTCCGGATCGGCGCCGAAGAAGTGCGTCTGACTGGGGATCAGCCCCAACAGTTTGTAGTCGTGTCCCCGGACGAAGAAGCCCAGACGAACCACCTCGTCACCGTCGCGGACATAGGTCTTGCGTTTGGTGATGGGATCCACATGAACCTTCAGCCGCGGCGTATAAAGCCCGTAGTCGAGGCTGAACTTCACCGATTGTGGCGGGCAGTTCGCGTAGTCGAGGTACTTCGCGTTAGTGTGCATCGGGGCGAAGAAATTCGCGAAAACCGCCACGATGTACAACGACGGAATAACGAACAGCGCTACCAGTGCCAGTTTGTGCTTGCGGAAGCGCCGCCAGATCAACTGCCGCTGAGACAGTGACTCGGAGGCGCCATTTTCGTCCCGACGGGCCGGGGTATCAGGCAGGCTAGTCATCGCGATCCTCCTCCGAAGCGGATTCGCGGATCCAGCCACAGAAGCAGCAGGTCGCTTACCAGCGTACCCAAAACACCCAGCAAGCTCAGCACCATCAACATCGATCCGGCAGTGTACATGTCCTGACTGAACATCGCCGTCAACATCAGCGGCCCAACCGTCGGCAAGGCGAGGACTATCGCGACGATCGATCCGCCGGAAATCAATCTGGGGAACAATCCGCCGATGGTGGAGATGAACGGATTAAGCGCCATTCGCACCGGGTACTTGAAAAGCAGTTTGATCGGCCTGACCCCCTTTGCCATCGCCGTGATGACGTAGGGCTTTTTGAGCTCATCCAGCAGATTCGCCCGCATCACGCGGATCATCCCGGCCGTGCCGGTGACGCCCATGACAATCACGGGAATCCATATATGCTTGAGCAAGTCAATTACCTTCGGCAGGGTCCACTCTGGTTGCCCGACGAAATCGGCCGAGAAGAGCCCTTCGATATTCGTTAGCGCCGCCAGAACCAGCGCCAAAAGGAACCCCGGCACGCACATGCCGACAAAGCCGACCAGCGTGAAGACGTAGTCCCCCACCGAATACTGCCTGACTGCCGAATAGATACCGATAGGAATCGCGATCGCCCAGGTAAACAGCACCGTGCCGAGCGATATGAAGAACGTCAGCACAATGCGATCTCCGATGATATCGTTGATCCTCTTGTCGTTCTCCATCGATCGGCCGAGGTTGCCTTGGAGCAGCCCGGCGTTTTCCTCATTGAACATGCCATGCCTGGCGAAGAACCCCCCATCTTCGACGGCCTGGGACTCCGAGGGCAGGAAATAGAAGACGCCCATCCACCAGCAGTATTGCTTCCAACTCGGGTCGTCGTAGTGGTGAATGCGTCTGAGTTCCCTCAGGCCATTCTCGATCTGTTCGGGTCCCAGTCCTGCTTCCTCCAGTCGAAGCACCCTGGCCGAGAGAAAGTCACCCGGCGGCAACTGGATAATGACGAACGCGCTGATCGAGATAATCAGCAGCGTTGGAACCATGATGAACAGGCGGCGGGCAATGTAGGGATGCCGCACGACGACCAGCACCAGAACCAGCCCCCCAATGGTCAGAAGCGTCCAGCGCAAGGCTTTGGCGACCCAGCCTTCGCCGCTGGTGTCTTCCGTTGCGACGGCCATCGGCTCGGGTTTGCGGATCGAATCGAGCAGGGCCGTCCGAGCGCCCGGGGAATGCTGCTGGTCGGCCTCGTTTTCAAAGTAGAACGTCTCGGGCGCCATGGAGGCTGGGACTTCGAACACTGTGCCCGCAATCGCCTTGCGAGGCACGTTGCGGAAGCCATTCTTGACCGCCACCAGGTGCGGCGGCGGCGTGGAAATGCTGATCGTCCAGACGTTTTCGGCGGCGATATCCAGCACTTTGGTAAACCACTTTCGCTGATCGGCCAGCGTGGTGGCGCCGCGTGCCTTCTCGTAATACTCGATCGCCTTGTACATGATATGGTTCTTGGGTACCGGGACCGCCCCGCGTTCCCGCTTGGACCGCTCAGAACCGTAGAAACCGCCCTTGTAGTACCACTGACCCCACCGCGTGGCGTAGTACGCGCCAGAGGTGCTGGGGACGAACATCTCCGAGGATAGCAACGGCTCGATTTCGCAGCCAGAATAGTAAACGTTGATGTCAAAATTGGCAGTGTTCTTGTCTTGTATGAACAGGCTTCGCGCCCGATGTCGGAGCATCACGTCGATGCCGATTTTAGCCCAGTCGTCAACAACGAACTGGCACGACCCGATACCAGTGTTCTCGCAATAATCCAGGTAGAACTGCATCCTCTTGCCGTTGGGAAACGTGCGGAACCCATAGGCGTCGCGGCGGTTGGGGTCGGCGCCCAGGTCGCGCCACAACTCGTCCAGAAGCTCGTTGGCCTTGGCGGCGTCGTAGTTGGCGTAAGTCTCCTCAAGTGTTCTGGGCACATGATACGCCGACGCGGGGCCCGGGAGAACCTGCGACGGCTTGCCCCAACCCTTATTGTCGGCTCGGATACACTGCTCGCGGTTTATCGCCAGGGACAACGCCTGCCGAAACCGTTTTTCGCGCAGGATTTCCGCCTTCCACGTGGTGGTCGGGTCGGACTTGACTTCGAGGCGGATCATATTGGGGAAGATCACCATCGTGGACCGTTGACCGGGGTACCAGTGGTATATTTCGTAGCCATTTTCTTTGCGGCGGCTCATCAACTCGGTGTAGTCCTTGAGCCGGAGCTTATTGGCCTGCATGGTGATCTTGCCGCTGGCGACCGTCTGGGCGAGCATCTTGTCCATCTTGACGCTGTACATGACCTGATCGACATAGGGCAACTGGTTGCCCGCCGCATCGACGGCAGGATAAAACGGGTTGCGGACCAGAGTAATCGGCGGAACATTCTGGACCCGGCGATAGATCCATGGTCGAAGTGACGGCATTTCAGGGTTGATTGACCAGTGCATCAGTGAATACAAGCCGCTCTCATCCGCGATACCGTGGGCAGCCTTGGCCCTGGCCTTGACCTTCTCGTCGCCGAGAGTCGGATGGAACTGCCTGAGGTAGTGTTCCGGCGAGTAGAGAATGCTGGCCTTTGTGGCCAGCACTTCCTTGAACAGTCCGTAGGGGCTCGCGAATTTGAACTTAACGCGGTACTTGTCGATCTTCTCGATCGTGCCGGCTTTTCCGCCCTGCATCATCCATGGCGGCGGCGATCCGCCTCCGGCATCGCTGTCAAGCACCTCGTTGTTCCACCAATACATGACATCACCGGTGTCGACTTCGTGGCCATCGGAATAGCGGAGCCCCTTCCGCAACGTCAGGATGAACTCCCTGTCACCGTTGAGCGGCGTGAGACTCTTGGCGAAGTGTGACCGGATAGGCTTGCCTTGTGGCGACCACTGGAACAACCCGGCGCCGACAGACTGCCAAAGGACGTGGTCAATCTCCTGAATCGACGTGCCCGCGCAGAACCAAGTGCCGCCATATTCTCCGATACCATCGACACCCTTGAGCACGATCGGCTCGGGGCCGACTCGCACCGCCACTGGCGGGAGCTTACCGGCCTTGACCAGTTCCTCGACATTCTCGCTACCGGCATTGGGGTCGACCAATTCAGCGACGAGGGGCGATTCGCCCCGGGGATACCATGCGGGCAGTTTGCCCTGCTCGACCAGCCTGGCTGCAAGATCGGCAGGGATGTAGTCCTTGCCTTCTGGATAGCAGGCCCTGGCCTGAGCGATTTGACTCTGGGGGACATCGACATGGACCTTCGTGGGGTTGTCCTTGTCGAACTTCATATCCTCCGGATCCCCAACCGGCACTTCTTTGTTGCCGGAGTCCGCCATCGGCTCGGCGTCAATATCAGGCGAGACAAGCGCGCCGAAAGCGCCAAGCAGCACCAGAACAATCAACGCACCGCCTGCGAAGCCCAGCAGGTACCGAACTTGACGCAAAAGCTTAAGAATTCGTTCTCTCCTCACAAACGGATCCTGCGGAAGTCAATGTGCAACCCAGCTTTCAGACTCGTCCAAACAAGCGCCGCAAATCAAGCGGCCCCACAACCATCGCGAACTATTTTGATGATCCTATCATGATCTTGATCGTGAACAAACTGTCCCTCTCAAAAACTCATCCGACACAGACTGGAAACCCTATGGACCTGACCATGAAGACCGTGGGAATTCACGATCGATCAACATGCATCTGCGCCACTTATGCTGCAGCCGTGTTGGGGCATGCCTGGAATGAGGATATATCAGGAGAATCCCCGCGATCCCCGCCATGGGACCCTCTGCGGTGTAAGGATTGGGCAGCGCCATAGCCTGGAAACGGTCCGAGCATTCCGCTATCAAGCCGAACAATCGCTTGTTCAAAACTATGATCGTGATAGGATCACCAGAAGGCCAGGAGTCCGTATCCATCCAGGAAATATCGGGTTCAATCAGTCATCATGCCATTGCATAAGGAGTCTAACCAATGACTGCCAGGAACATTCTGATCGTCATGCTTGCCGCATGTATTTCCTTCCCGTCGACTCTGCCGGCTGCCACCGGAAAAGCAATTGATCAGAATGAGCGCATGAGGTGGTGGCGGGAAGCTCGTTTCGGGTTGTTCATCCATTGGGGGGTGTATTCTGTGCTGGGCGGTCAATGGCAGGGCAGAGACTATGGCAAGGAGATGGGCGGAGCCAGTGCGGAGTGGATCATGCTCAGAGCCCCGGTGCCCACGGATGAATACACGAAGTTGGCGAAGCGATTCAACCCCGTCAAATTTAATGCACAGGCATGGGTTGGCCTGGCCAAAAAGGCAGGCATGAAGTACCTGGTCATTACCGCCAAACACCATGACGGCTTTTGTCTTTTCGACACCGCCTGCACGAATTACGACATCATGGACGCTGGGCCGTTCAAGCGGGACGTCATCGGTGAACTCTCCAGAGAATGCAAACGACAGGGCATCCGATTCGGAGTCTATTACTCCCAAAGGCAGGATTGGTACCATCGCGGAAGAGACAGCAACAAAAAACCGACCGCCGAATACGTGGCAATGGCCAAGGGCCAGGTGCGGGAGTTGCTTACCAATTATGGCGATATCGGTGTGGTGTGGTTTGACACAGGTGGCAGCGATCTTGAATTGAACAACAGCTACGGCCAGCTGGTCCGAACGCTTCAGCCACGCACGATCATCTGCAGCCGCCTCTACAGCCGCAGGGCGAAAAGGGCGAACCGAAAATACGCGGACTTCGACTCGCTACCTGATCGAACCGTCACAACCCGACGTATTCAGACCGACGCCGAAACCTGCATGACCATGCGGCATAACTGGGGGTATGACCGCGATGACGACAACTGGAAGAGCAAGAAGGATCTGATCGAACGGCTGGCCTTAAGCGCCTGCCGGGGCGCGAATTTCCTGCTCAACGTCGGGCCCAGACCGGATGGGACCCTGTGCCCGGAAGAAATCGAACGGCTCGAGGCAATCAGCAAATGGATGAAGATCAACGGCGAGTCGATTCACGGCACGACGGCCAGCCCGCTGGATTTTGATTTCGAGTGGGGCGCTATCACCCATAGACCCGGCAAGTTGTATCTCCACGTCATGAAATGGAATTCCAACCGAATTGCATTGCACGGCTTGGCCAGCAAACCAACCAGGGCCTACCTGTTGGCGGACCCGCAACGCAACGCACTAACCGTAACGCAGGAAACGAACAAGCACACCACCACCATCACAACTGCGGGCAAAGCCCCGGACGAGTACGACTCAGTGATCGTTCTCGAATTCGACGATGCGGTAAGAATCGACCCTAGCGCCAAGGGCAAGTATCAGTGGGCTAAAACCACCGGTCTGAAACACCACAGAAAAACCAGGTAGCCGCAAAATAGGCCCGGGAAATCCGCAAGGTCTCCTCAAAATCGCCATGGAGGTCTGTATTGCGTTATCGAGGCGGTGACCTATCTGTATGCTGTAACTGCGACCCCTCGGCGTAACAGCAGCCCCCCCACTGCCGATGGCGAACTGCTCCACATCTGCCGGTCTGTGGGACTATTTACCCAGCATGTGCTGCTTCCACCATTTGAGGTAGTCAACGTTGGAGATGTCCGCAGGAAGGTTACGTTTCTTCATGGTGGACAGCCACTTGCGCTTCATGTTCCTGGTTTCGACTTCGGCCTCTATGGGCGACTCAGGGGTTCCGCCTTTGTCGCCGGTATCTCTAATCCACTTGTCGAGTTTAGCCCGGAGCTCTTCGAGGATTGGCTTGCAGGCTGTCTCTGCTACGAGATTCTTGACCTCATCGGGGTCGGTCTGGAGATCATAGAGTTCCTCGGCCGGGCGACGATCAGCCATGAAGGGCTTCTGGGCGTCGGTGAGTTTTCCCTCAGCCTGGAGGACGGCAAGTTCAATAAGCTCAGGGTAATGCTGCCTCTTGTAGATGTTGGTCTGAGTGTAGGGCCTGTTTGGATAGAAATTTCGGATGTATTTGTATCGCTTGGTGCGAAGGCAACGTATGCGGTCGAAAGTCTCGTCGCAACGGTCTCTGGCGGCAACGATAAACTCACGTTTCACGACAGCCTGGCCCAGACATGGAACCCCCTGCATTATCTTCGGCACGCCCAGCCCGGCCAGGCTCAGTGACGTTGCCGCCCAGTCGATGCTGCTGACCATATCGTCGCTGACAGCGCCGGCCTGGATGTGACCTGGCCAGCGGACGATCATCGGCACGTGAATGCCGCCCTCGTAGAGCCACTGCTTGCCGCGCACGTGCGGTCTGCCGTTATCACCGACGAAAAACACGATAGTGCTGTCGGTCAGGCCCTCATCGTCGACGCGTTTAAGGACCTCGCCCACCTGCTTGTCGAGCAGTTGGACGCTTTCGAGGTAGTCTGCCCAATCGCGACGGGCCAGGGGCGTGTCCGGGTAGCAGGACGGGACCTTGACTTTGTCGGGGTCGATGGGGTTTTCGGGGTCGCGTGCGAAGGTGCGATGGGTGTAGTGGAAGTTGACCGCGGAGAAAAACGGCTGACCCGGCTTTCGCTGCGACCAATCCTGACCGTCAAATGCCTTTCCTTTGTACTTGAAGTTCCAGTCCATCTTGCCGTTGCGGGTGAAAACAAACTCCGGCGTCGCGGCATCCGGGGCCTCTGCACCCGCCTTGGGCTTGCCCTTGCTGAAGGTGGCATTGGTGACGAAGTACCCGCCCGAGCGAAAGCGGTCGGCGATCGTGACAACGCCTTTTGGCAAGGGCTTCTTGTCGCGAGTGCGATGCTGGTGAGCGCCGATTGTTGTCTGGTACATGCCGGTGAAGAAGGCGCTTCTGGCGGGCGAGCAGACCGGAGCCGTTATGAAGGCGTTGTCGTACCGTGTGCCCTGCGTGGCCAGCCTGTCGATGTTTGGCGTCTTTACGAGTTGCCCACCGTAGCAGGCCATGTCCGGACAGACGTCCTCGGCGATCAGCCATAGCACGTTAGGCGAGGCCATTGGCTTGGGTGCCCCGCCCGCCGATGCCTGGGCCTCACGCAAGGCGCGGGTACCGATCACGGCCGTGGCGGCGCCCAAGCTGGCGAAACAGAGGAAGTCGCGTCGGGTCATTTTGCGAGTTTGCGAGCAAGAGCTATTTGCGTTCACTGCTATTCCCTTCGCGTCTGGTCGAAACGGCACGCACAGATTACGACACATTCGTCCTGATTTGTACAACCAAGTCAACCAATGGCAGTATCGGTGACCGACCGTCTTTCTGGCAGCCCGGGTTTTGCGTGGCCGATGCACACAATGCCCCGCGAGACAGAGGCAGCAAGCTGCAGACTTCAGACGCTGTCAATTGATGTTTGCCGAATGTGTTATGATCCGCCAGAAAGAAATGTCGATCACCAATATCGCACGTACGGCTGATGATAGTGCCGGTTTTTCTGCCGATGCTGACCCTATTCGCCGTGCAGATCAGGCTGGCACCGCAGAATGGCATACACAGTCTGGCAGGCCGGAACAGCGGGACACTCGGCTTGGCCATCGCGCCACAACCCGGAGTAGCGCTCCCTGCGGCCGATCCTCCCACGCGCCGTCGGCGCGTGCGCGTGCGCATACAGCAGAAACCTGAGGTAGTTTTAGGGGCCTGCATCGCCAGCCAACCGTGGATGGTCGTTTTCCGTGAGTTGCTGAATTGCCACAACCTCCCGCCGATGATGAAATACGCCCCACAGGATTCGAACCTGTAACCTCCGGTTCCGTAGACCGGTGCTCTATCCAATTGAGCCAGGGGCGCTTACTTGCTGCCGGTTACCGCCAACCGATTGCGAGTTCCGACAACATCGACGTATTGTGCGCTGAGGAGCCTGGAAAAGTCAAGTCCTGAATCCTGACGATTGGGGTATGGATGTCCGCAGGGCAAAAAAAAGGCGATGCCCAGGCGGAGGGAGACCTTGGCATCGCCGAAATAGCCGCAACCCTCGATGTAGGTGGAGGGAGACCTACACCATGTACGGGTGCAGCGGACAACTTTAGTGTACGGAATTCAAGCGAGCAACGCAAAACGTCCCACTACGTTGCTCAGCATAACACTTCGGAGCAAGCGTTCAATTATCTTTAACGCTTTTGGGAGAAATTTTGGCCTGCGAAAAATCCAACGAAGCGTGCGAGACGGCGGGCGTCGCCCTTGCCGCCGCCTCGCATTACCCAATCCGTTGGCCCATTCCTGAACTCTCCCGGGGTAATCTGGGCTTGAACCCGTTTGGCGACACCGGGCGAATCCGACATCTACGGGGGTGCCCAGGCGACCAGGCCGGCGGGCGGCCAAGCTGCCAGGCAATTCCCCGTCGCTTCGGCGAAGGCTCATCCGTGAGCGCTCGCATCGAGCGAGCACCGGCGTCTGGAATTCCAGCCGTGGCGTGTCACCGGTACCCGTCAGTCGCGATTCCTCAACTGCAACCCAGGGAGGAACCGCAATTATAACATTTGTAGCAGTTGCCATTTCGCACCGTGATAGACCCGCAAATGTCACATGCGGGTGCGTCTTCCTGGTAGTGCGAGAACTGCTGGTCGACCCGTTCGACCTGCGGCGCCATTCGCCGCGACAACAACTCGCCCGCAGCCGGTATGGCCACAACCTTGCTTCTGACGCCAGCGAGCACGTTATCTTCTTTCGAAGTCTTAACATATAGTCCTGAAGGTGCGCCCGCAGACCTCTTGACGTCCTTGTCAGAGATCTGTGTGGCGCTGCCGGCATTCGAGGCGGTATCCTCCCTGACCTCGGATGCCGGAATTCTCGGACGCTCCGGCTGAGCGGGCATCGATGCGTCAGATTGCCCACGTTTGGGCAGATTCGTCTTGCGATACTCCTCGATAAACGTCAAGCCGAGCCAACGGAAAACATAATCCACCACACTCTTGGCGAAGGGGATGTCGCGGTTACTGGTCATGCCGCTAGGCTCGAAACGCTGGTGAGTGAACTTCTTGACGAGGTCCTCTAGCGGCACGCCAAACTGAAGGCAAAGGCTGATCGACGTGGCAAACGCATCCATCATGCCGCCAACCGTCGAGCCTTCTTTCGCCATCGTTATGAACAATTCGCCGGGCCGACCATCCTCGTACTGACCGACCGTCAAATAGCCCTCGTGCCCACCGACGCTGAACTTATGAGTAATTGATGGACGAGTCGCGGGAAGCCGTCTGCGGTGTGGCTGGCGCCGGGCAGCCTCCAGCATCTCCTCGTCGATCAACAGCACTTCACCGTCCTTTTCGGTGGTTAGCTTAGCGGCAGGCTTCGCGTCATTGGATATGTTCAGCGGCTGAATACGCTTGGAACCATCGCGGTAAATCGCAACCGCCTTCAACCCGAGCTTCCACCCCTCGACGTACACATTGCGGATTTCCTCCGCGGTCGATTCCTTCGGCATGTTAACCGTCTTGGAGATCGCCCCGGACAGGAACGGCTGAACCGCCCCCATCATGCGGATGTGGCCCATATAGTAAATGAACCGCTTACCGTTGGCGGGCTTGAACGCACAATCGAATACGGGCAGGTGTTCATCGGCAAGATCCGGCGAACCCTCAATGGTGTCGTTGTCATCAATGTGCTCGACGATCGCGGATATCTGACTCTCGGAGTAACCCAGTCGCTCCAGTGCCAACGGAACCGTTTGGTTGACGATCTTGAACATCCCGCCGCCGGCCAAAGATTTGTACTTAACCAGGGCGATATCCGGCTCGACACCCGTCGTGTCGCAATCCATCATGAAACCAATGGTTCCCGTCGGAGCAAGCACCGTCACCTGAGCGTTGCGGCACCCAAACGCCTCCGCCGAAGCGACCGCCTCGGCCCAGCAGGAGATCGCCTGACTGCGAAGTCCCTCCGGGCAATCCGACGGGCTGATGCCCTCGGCCGCTTCACGGTGCATCCGCAGAACCTGGAGCATTCCATCCCGGTTCGCGGAATACTGCGGGAATGAACCAAGCCTGCTGGAAAGCTCGCTGCTGGCAGTGTAGGCCGTGGACGTCATTATCGCCGTAATCGCGGCCGCCATCGCCCGACCACCATCGCTGTCATACGGCAGGCCCAGCGACATTATCAGGCAGCCGAGGTTGGCGTAGCCAAGACCCAGCGGACGGTAGTCGTGACTGTTACGGCAGATCCTGTCGACGGGATAGCTGCTGCGATCGACGAGAATCTCCTGGGCGATAACGAAAATCCGCACGGCAGCGCGGAATCGTTCGGTATCGAAGCTCCCATCCGGCAGGCGGAACTTCATGAGGTTGAGGCTCGCGAGATTGCAGGCCGAGTCGTTCAGGAACATGTACTCGCTGCACGGATTCGAGGCATTGATGGGCCCGGATGCCTTGCAGGTATGCCAATGATTGACCGTGCTGTGGTACTGCACGCCGGGATCGCCGCAGATACGCGTCCCCTCGGCAATCAGGTCCAGTAATTCGCTGGCTGAGTACTCATCCACTGGCTTGCCTGTCGTCACGGCTCGGGTCTGCCATGGCTTGCCGTCGATTGCGGCCTGCATGAATTCGTCAGTCAGGCGGATCGACAGGTTTGCGTTCTGGTACATGACCGAGGCGTAGGCGTCGCCGTCAATCGATCCGTCGTAGCCGGCATCGATTAGTGCCCAAGCCTTCTTCTCCTCGACCATCTTGCACTCGATGAACTCCTTGATGTCCGGATGGTCGCAGCGGAGCGACTGCATTTTGGCTGCCCGGCGGGTCTTTCCTCCGCTGCGGATGACGCCAGCAACCTGGTCGTATATTCGCATAAAACTCAGCGGACCAGAAGGCGTGCCTCCGCCGGAAAGTTTTTCGCGACTGCTGCGAAGCGTGGACAGGTCCGTGCCGGTACCCGAGCCATACTTGAAGAGCATCGCCTCGGCCGCCGCCAGGCGCATGATGTCCTCCATCGTATCATCAACCGACTGGATGAAACACGCAGAGGACTGGGGATATTCGTAGCTTCGCATGGTGCGAACGGGCTTATTCTGCTCGGCATCCCAGTGGAAGCACCCCTCCGAACCGGGCACACCGTTTACGTGCAGGAGCCCCACGTTGAACCATACCGGCGAGTTGAAAGCGGCGTACTGGTTGACGCAAAGGTACGTCAGGTCCTGGTAGAACCGCTCTCCGTCCTCGGGAGTCGCGAAAACACCGTCGGCCAGACCCCAGTCGGCGATCGTGCGGGCGACGCGATGGACCAGTTGCTTGACTGAACTCTCACGTTCGGCAGTCCCCTTCTCGCCATAGAAATACTTGCTGACCACGACATTGGTAGCCAGTTGAGTCCATGTAGCGGGGACCTCGACGTCGTCCTGTTCGAATATGGCTTTACCGGTACCGTCCGCAATCCTCGCTGGGCGAACATCCCATTGAATCTCCTCAAAAGGATGAACGCCAGGCGTAGAGAAAACCTGCTCGACGGTCAAGCCGTCCTTGGCAGGCGCCACAGCCCGCTTCTTGTCTATCGAATCTTTAGGTTCCAAAGGATCGCGGGAAACCATCAGCTACTCCCGTTTGCTATAACAGTCACAGGGACCCCGAGCGCAAAAACCACTTTACGCGGAATCACTTTTCAAAATACACCACAGGGCCAAATGATCGCTACGCAAGAAACAAAATCCCCGAACGGCTTTCCTGCTCTCAAGATTTCTTGCGTCCCAATCGCCCTTACATGGCCCTTTACGATATGCCATCCGTATACAACAAGTAAGACCATACCCCCACATGTAGGGGCCGTCAATACGCTTTATCCCAAGTTTTTGTGGTTTCCCTGCAAGCTTAGCAATTCTCTGCCTTTGAGTTTCAAGAAAAAATGCTTCCGACAGCAACCAACACCGAACACAATACTAACATATGTTAGCGATTCTGTCAAGAGTTACTATATGTCGTGTTAAAAAAAGTTTTACCCCCTATCGATGGGTAATCGGTGGAGAAACTGTTGGCTGTTGCCCGAAACGGTTGGCAACATGTGGAAACGGACCCAGTATGACCAAGTATTCCGAGTTTGAGCGCAAATCGTTAGGCCATACCTGCACTGGAGAAAGAATCTTGATGAGTTTGAATCCGAACCTTTGTTGCCGATACCGAATGCCTTCCTATAATGGGCTTCCAGAGGCCACAGGCCTGCATACGAGTTTGAGTGAGACAGACTGACCTAAGGAATACCAATGAGCCAAGATGCCACCAACAGCCCCGCGATGACCGATCAGGTCCGCGAAGTTATCGAAGGAATCCGCCCAATGCTCCAGGCTGATGGCGGGGATATCGAACTTGTCGGCGTAGATGAAGCCACCGGCGTGGTCACCGTGCGTCTCCAAGGCGCCTGCAAAGGCTGTCCGGGCGCGGCGATGACGCTCAAAATGGGAGTCGAGCGGCATCTCAAGCAGAAGGTGCCCGCCGTCACGGAAGTTGTGGCCGCACAATAATCGGACCGGCAGGCCCGCAAAAAACCACAGGCCGAGACCACACGGCAAGAGCCTGACAGCATAATTACGCCGTCAGGGCTCTCTTGAATGGATCAGAAGGTTGCACAACGGCCTGAACGCACGTACGGTACGCTAATGATTCTCCTGCTCGACAACTATGACAGCTTCACATACAACCTGGTCCAGCGGATCGGCGAGCTGGGCCGGGGCGTTGAGGTCCGCGTCGTCCGCAACGACGTCATGCCGCCAGCCCAGGCCGAAGCGGACTTCAAGCCAACGCACCTGATCGTATCGCCCGGCCCGTGCACCCCCAATGAGGCCGGGCTCAGTTGCGATTACATCCGCCACTTCCACGGCACGATCCCGATTCTTGGCGTGTGCCTGGGGCATCAGGCCATAGGCCAGGTTTTTGGCGCAAAGGTAATTCGAGCGTCCCGGCTGATGCACGGCAAGACCAGCGAGATCAAGCACGACGGCAAGGGCGTTTACCGCGATCTGCCCATGCCATTCACAGCCACGCGTTATCACAGCCTGATCGTCGATACCGACGGGCTTGATCCGGACTTCATCGAGACCGCCTGGTCGGTTGACCAGCACGAATTGATGGGCATCCGCTCGAAAACCCACCCTACCGAGGGCGTGCAATACCACCCCGAAAGCTTCCTGACCGCCATAGGCCATCAACTCCTGGCCAACTTCCTGCATATGTGATCGGGAAAATCGACTTCACGTCTCAACTCGTAGCTCGCAGGTCTCAGAGGCGCGTTCCCGGGGCTTTCCCCCTGCTCGCCGAAGCAAACAGACCTCAAGCGATTCCCCCCATTACGTCTTGGGATATGAGACCTGAGCCCTTCCCAGACTACGCAGCCTTTTTTCTGTCGGTTTTCCGGACCGGGGGAAGCGTGCGTCTCTTTGGCGGACCCGCGGGCCTGCTGGTGGCGGGTTTGGTCGTCGGAGCGGTGGTGGCGGGCCTTATCGGGCGAAGCCTTGGCAGGCGTCTGGCCGGGGGCATCTTGGTCAGCGTGACGGCGACGGCCTGGTACTTGCCGTCGCGGCGGTAGCGAATCTTTACTTGGTCGCCGGCATCATGGGAATTGACCACCTTCAGCAACTGGGCTGGCTCGATCGTCCGCACTTCATCGATCTGGAGGATCACGTCGCCGCCTTTGAGCCCGGCCTTGTCGGCCCCGCCACCGGGGATGACCCTGACTACCTCCACGCCGTCGATGGCCTGGGTCAATTGTATGCCGATGTACGCACTGTCTCGCGGCAGGCGGGTAAGGGCTGGCTCCTGGTCCATGACCCACTCGTGCCAGTCAGCCTCGATCTTGTCGAGCTTCCTTCCGAAAACCTTCTCCAGCGATGCCCTGCCAGTCCTGTCGGAGTCATACCCCTCGACATACGCGTCGTACCACTTCCGGAGCATGCCCTTGGAATGAAGGTACATCATGAAGTACCGCACCTCGCTGTAAGATGCGGTGGGGTTCTGCATGAACCTGGCATGGCTGGCCCTTATGAGCTCGGACAGGGGGATCTGAGCCTTGCGACGAAGCAGCCTTTGCAGCGCGTTGAGTCGACTGTTGGTCGTCGGCACGGCATGGCCATCAACGATCCGTGAGCTCTCGAACAGCGTCGCTAACCCCTCGGTTATCCATATCGGGTGAGACTGGCCGAAACCTTCCTGGTCGGCGTAGTGCAGGGCGTGCGTGAACTCGTGCACCAGCGTCAGCCCGACGGTCCGGGCGATGAGCATGTGTGAGGACCGGGCGTAAAAGCCGCCGACCCTCTGGCCCCATCGCCAGTCCTTCTTCCTGGGTATGACGATGGTCAAGTACTTCTCGAAGGTGTTGTCGAAAAGATCCTTCCACTGCACTGTGGCGTAGGTTGTCAGACGCTGCTTCATCTCGCTGAGCGTCTGGCTGTCGACGTTGGTGGCGAAAACCAGCTTGCGGTCGTGGTCTATCTCGTAGACGTAGTCCTTGCCGAACTGCTTTACGAGGGCCTCGCGAACCTTGCTCGCCCGCTCTCGCTGGACCCGATCCTGAAGCGCCCGGAGCTTCCTGTAATCGGGCAGTTTGCGAATGGCGTCGAGGTCCGGGTCACGCTCAAGATAGCCGAACGAACTGTACCCGTGCTCGATGGCCCTGGTGAGGCTCTCAATGGCCTTGTCGCCCTGACCGACACGACTCTGGTAGCAGGCGTAGTTGTACCAGGCGATAGGATTGTGGGGCGATATCTCCAAAATCTGCTTTATCACCGGTTCGCACTTGTCGTATTGCCCGGCCTGGAAATACGCGGTGAGCTTGCGGTTCAGCGCCGCGACCTTGCGAGCCTTCTGGAAGAGCTGGCGGCGCAGCCTAGCCCGCTCGGCCGGGGTAGTCGTGGAGGTCTTGAGTATGTCGCTCCCGGCCGGCTTCGTCGCTTCCGGGGCGACGGGCTTGGGCCTCGCCGGAGCCGCCCAAGTCACGCAGGCAATCGACAAAGTTATGACCCACGCCGCTGTCAGCAGGTACCTCGAACGTATTATCGTACTCATACATGGCTCCAAAATCGGTTGGTTTATTGTATCAGAACGGCCAGCGTTTTTGACAATGGCGTTTCGAAACCCCCGGCTGGACGGTATATTTGTCACGCTCAAGAAAGACGCCAGATATGACAGACAATACCAGTAAAACCATCGATCCGCGCGAGGGCTACTTCGGCCCTTACGGCGGGCAATTCGTGCCGGAAACGCTCATGGGCGCGCTTCACCAGTTGGAGCGTGAATACGCCGCCGCCAAGGCAGACGAGAGCTTCAACGCCGAGTTGGAGCGGTGCTGGCGCGAGATCGCCGGCAGACCCAGCGAGCTTTACCTTTGCCGCCGCCTGACCGAGCAGCTCGGCGGGGCGAAAATCTACCTCAAGCGCGAGGACATGAATCACACCGGCGCGCACAAGATAAACAACACGCTCGGCCAGGCTCTGCTGACGGTCCGCATGGGCAAGAAGCGCGTAATCGCCGAGACCGGCGCCGGCCAGCACGGCGTGGCGACGGCGACGGCGGCAGCGGTGTTCGGGCTCGACTGCGAAGTGTACATGGGCAGCGAAGATATCCGCCGCCAGAAGCTCAACGTCTTCCGGATGAAGCTGCTCGGGGCGAAGGTGATACCCGTCACCAGCGGGCAGTGTACGCTCAAGGACGCCCTCAACGAGGCGATGCGGGACTGGATGGCCAGCGTTGAGCACACGCATTACGTGCTCGGCACGGTGGCCGGTCCGCACCCCTTCCCGGAACTGGTCACGGACTTCCAGAGCTGCATAGGCCGCGAGGCCAGGCGGCAGATGCTTGAAACCGAAGGCAGGCTGCCGGACGTCATCGTCGCCTGCGTCGGCGGCGGGAGCAACGCCAGCGGGATATTCGTGCCGATGATCGACGACGCGGACGTCGCCATGGTGGGTATCGAGGCCGGCGGACGAAGCACGAAACTTGGCGACCACGCCGCCCCCCTGTGCATGGGAAAGCCTGGCGTCCTGCACGGCTCGAAGAGCTATGTCCTCCAAGACGACGACGGCCAGACCGCGCCCGTTCACAGCGTCTCCGCCGGGCTGGACTACCCCGGCGTCGGCCCGCAGCATTCGTTCTGGCGGGACTCGGGACGAGTCCGCTATACCTCGCGAACCGACGACGAGGCGCTCGACGCCGTGATAACCCTAAGCCGCGCCGAGGGAATCATCCCCGCGCTGGAAAGCGCCCACGCCATCGCCGAGGCCGTGAAGCTGGCGCCGACGATGGGCAAGGACCAAATCCTCCTGGTAAACCTGTCAGGCCGGGGCGATAAGGACTGCAACGAGATCGCCGAAATACTCCAGCGAAAAGGACAACTGGACGAAGAAGGGCCGATCAAATAGCGACCCAGGTTCTGCCCGCGATGTTTCGATCTGTGTTGTTTCGATCTGTTTTAGGCCCGAAGGGCCGGCAGAATTTGGCCGGGGGCGTAAGCCCCCGGATAGAGTCTCTTTATTTGATAGAGCCCCAAAGGGGCGACAGAGGGACAGGGAATATGGGTTGTGTTGTTCCCGCTGTCGCCCCTTCGGGGCTCAGAGGAGTTTGGTGAATACCCCACCGGGGGTTTACACCCCCGGCCAAATGCTGTCACCCCTTCGGGGCTGACAAAAACCAGAAACACGAGAGCTACACCCGAATGAACACCGAAAGCACCGACCATCTGAAGAACAACCGCCTTGTCCGCGTGTTTGCCGATCTGCGATCGGCCGGGCGGCACACTCTCATGCCGTTCATCACCGCAGGCTATCCAGACCTGGAAACCACCGCCGCCCTGCTGGCGGACTTCGAGCGGCGAGGCGTGCGGATATGCGAGATCGGCATGCCCTTCTCCGACCCCATCGCCGACGGGCCGACGATCCAGGCTTCCTACACCGAGGCCCTCGAGCGCGGCGTAACGGTGGCGAAGATATTCGAGACCATCCGCCGATACCGCGACGCCGGCGGCAAGATGGGGCTGACAGCGATGGGGAGCTACTCCATCGTCTTCCGTCACGGCCCGGCCAAGTACATCGCCGAGGCAGCGGCTGCGGGCTTCGACGGACTCATCATCCCGGACCTGCCCGCCGAAGAGGCCGGCGCCATCGAGCCCATCGCAGCCGCCCACGGCGTGGCGAACGTGCTGCTGATCGCCCCCACCACCCCGTCGCAACGCCGCCTGGACATCGCCGCCCGCAGCCAGGCGTTCATCTACTACATCAGCGTCGCCGGCATCACAGGCCAGCGAGATTCGCTCCCGCCGGAAACCATCGAAGGCGTATCCGAACTGCGAACCCATACCGACACGCCCATCTGCGTAGGCTTCGGAATCTCCAAACCCGAAACCGTCGCCAGCATCTGCACCGTAGCCGACGGCGCCATAGTAGGCTCCGCCATCATCCGCCGAATCACCGACCACAAAGCCGAGCCGCGCGAGGCGCTGGTGGAAAAAGTCGGGGAGTTTGTAAGCGAACTGCTCAAACCGCTGGGGAAGTAAGGCGTCAGGCCGCGGGAAGCGGCCGTCCCTGCACTAACGTTCCTGTCGCAGTTGTTGTGATGCTGGCACGTTGATCTGCCTGCCGCCATGCCGACATGAGATTGAGGAGCGTCATTTCCGCAAGGTGAACGTGAAATCCCCGGTTCCGTCGGCATAGTTGAATCCGGCCCCGGAGTTGTCGATGGCGTCCGGCCCAATGCTGTAGATGACGATCTCATTGTCGCCGGACTTGAATCGCAAGCTCTTGCCGTCGAACGGGTCCAAAGGCGTGGCGCCCAGGTATTCCGGCACGAGATCCGCGAGTTTGTCCGGCCATTGGCCGTGCGCGATGCGATACCTGCACGCCGCGACGGCAGCGGCGACCACGGCACGCCTGGCGTCGGCGACAGTCGCCAGCGCCAGGGGTTGACCAATCTGCGGAGTAACCACGGACCTGACAATTGGCTCGACAGGATGCCTGAATAATGGACTAGGAAAGATGTTCTCTGGTTCTTCAAGGGCTTTTTTGACTTAGTTATCAACAGGTGTCTCCTTATCCGGGTTGGATCACCCAGGACCCGTGTTTGACCTGGTTGCGCATATGCAAGGCTTCGTCGT
>Ga0272444_10001482_pt1 | contig 22667 bp, 22 predicted proteins | sample SSMForm13_FD_201033 | JGI IMG/M metagenome (GOLD analysis project Ga0272444, IMG submission 201033) | Marine sediment archaeal communities from Little Sippewissett salt marsh, Falmouth, MA, United States - SSM-Form-13 | ecosystem: Environmental > Aquatic > Marine > Wetlands > Sediment ...
GTAGAGCTCACCCTTGACATCTCGGAGCGGAAGAAGGCAGAGGAGGCGCTGAAAGAAAAAGAGGCGCAACTGGAAGCCAAGGCAGACAATCTTGAGGAGGTAAACACCGCATTGCGGGTTCTACTGAAAAGAAGAGACAACGACAAAGGAGAACTTGAGGAAAAAGTCCTGTCTAACGTGAAGGACCTGATTTTGCCCTACATAGAAAGACTGAAGAAGACCCCCCTGAACGCCCATCAGAAGTCGTGTGTAGACATCCTGGAATCAAACCTGACCGACATTGTTTCGCCATTTTCCCGCAGACTGTCCTCGAGGTATGTAGGCCTTACGCCCACAGAGATTCGGGTAGTGAATCTTATCAAGGACGATAAGACCACCAAGGAGATCGCAGAATTCATGAATTTATCGCAAAAAACGGTTGAGACTCACAGAGACCATATCAGAAAGAAGATTGGAATAAAGCACAAAAAGGTAAACCTCAGAACCTACCTATCGACCCTCCAATAATACTGATATTGCATCTCATATCTTCCGGGATTGACCTTATCGTACTTTCTGTAAACACTGTTCTGCAGCAATCGCAATGGGTTCAAGGCTCGGTTCTGAGGAACAGTCTGGGTGGCCTGCACCTATGAACGTCGTCAAGTCAGAAATAGTCTTGCCGCCAAGAATCAGAGTGCTAACCGTATCGATTTCCTTGGCCGGAGCCTGGCTGTCACTGATGATCTGTCCGCCGATGAGCTTTTGCGTATCCTTATTGAAAATAAGCTTGATGGTCCAGGGCTTGGTTCCGCTGATCATGCCGTGCTTGCTTCTGGAATCCACGACGGCACTGACCGTTTCAAACCCCTCAGTGTCCTGCGCCTGTACTTCAGTCAGCCCCGTTGCTGCAATCGTCTTATCGAACAGCTTGACCGCCGTGCTGTTTAACACCCCGGGGAATGGGATCTCATAACCTGCGAGTCTCTTGGCCAGGAGGCGTCCTTGTATGACAGCCGGTCCGCGAATTTGACCGGGAACCGGTTTCTTTGTGATAAAATGCTCTTTCTCGACGCAGTCTCCTCCTGCAAGGATGTCCGGGTTTGACGTTTCCAAGAACTGGTTTACCTTGATGCCAAATGTACCTATCTCCAAACCCATATCCTTTGCCAGTTCGAGATTCGCCCTTGCGCCCACGCCAATGACGATCATGTCTGCGTCAGCCCGTTTACCCGTAGCAAACTCCACTCCCACAACACGCCCGTTTTGACCCAGAATCTTGGTCACTTCCTCGCCCATTTTCATTCTGAGGCCTTTTTCAATAAGATATTCTTGGAGCGTAACACCTAACTCGGTATCCAGCATGAATGGCAGCGGGTGGGCACGACGTCCGACCACTGTTATGTCATAGTAATCGGGCTTGGAAGCTGAAAGAAGCGTCGCCATCTCCAGACTGATGAAACCGCCTCCGATAAACACCAGGTTCTTGGCCTTGGTCTCTTTCAGGAAATCCATAATTGCTTCTGCGTCGGGTACCTGCCTCAGGGTGAACACCCCGTCGAGATCACGCCCTTCTAGCATGGGCACGACCTGACTGGCCCCGGTGGCCAGGATGAGCTTGTCATAGGAGACCTGATCACCATTAGACAGATCCACCTCTTTGTTGCTCGTATCCACATGGGTCGCCCGGGCCTTGATCAGGTTGATCCCCGCCTTGGCGAACATCTCATCGGGATTGGTGATAGCATCTGCCGTGGCCAGACCGGCCACCACATGGGGCAGGGCTCATCTCACAATGAATCGCTCTTCCTCGCTAATGATGGTCACATTGACTTCCGGCATGAGCTTCCTGCTAAGCATGGCAGCGGGTCCTCCCGTGCCACCACGGCCGATAATAACCAGCTTTTCACCCTTTTTCATCGTTGCCCTCCTTTCTTGTTATCAGGATAGACAGGGGAATCTTCTTGGCCTTGAGACTTGTTATAGGTATATGCTCATAATACACGCAAAATACACATTTCACCGATATTGTCAAGGCGCTTTTTGGAAAAGGTAGGTCAAAAGGGGAAATGCCATCCTTCCTTAACGGATGGTCTCCGGCAGGATCATCCCCCGCCCCAAGGGGCGGGGGACAAGCTTAATGATCGCACACATTTTCTCCGGTGACCAGGGTGTTGGCGAGGTACTGTTTGACCAGCTCCTCGGGCGTGTGGTTCGCGGCACCTGTCATAACCTTGATGCCGTTGTCCCCAAAAAGACCCAAGGCCCTTTGGCCCATGCCTCCGGCAATGATCACTTCCACGCCCAGTTCGTGCAGCCACTTGGGGAGGACGCCCGGCTCGTGCGGTGGTGGCGTCAAGAGTTCTTTTCCCTTGATTTCCTGATCTTCCACACGAACAATAGCGAATTCCGCTGCATGGCCGAAGTGGGCCGTCAATTTACCTTCAGCAATGGGGATTGCTATCTTCATCACGCCGTCCTCCTTCTTTTCTTTTACGTCTGCTGGTGTCTTCGGCACTGCTTTGGCCGCGGATGGTTTTGTTTCTCTGGCCTCCAAGATTGTTTCAACAATTTGATTGTAAGCCTTGGTTGCCTCTGAGTCTGGATACTTGTCCATATAGGATTCCCCGGCGTCAGCGCACGCCACGAGTTGGGGATCAAAGGGGATCCGACCCAGAAAGGGCACATTCATGGCCAGGGCGGTCCTGAAACCGCCCCCTGAGCCAAAGAGGTCCATGGGCTCGCCGCAGTGGGGACACACGAAACCACTCATGTTTTCGATCAAGCCGAAAATGGGCATGTTAACGGTTCGGCAAAAATTGATCGATTTCCTGATGTCGGCCAAGGACACCTCCTGAGGTGTGGTCACAATGATCGCCTTGGCGCCAGGGATGGTCTGGGCCACAGAAAGCGGTTCATCGCCTGTACCAGGCGGGGAATCGATGAAAAGATAATCGAGCCTTTCCCAGTGCACGTCGGAGATAAACTGTCGGATGACATGCATTTTTAAGGGTCCCCGCCAAATCACGGCCTCGTCTTGATCCTGGGTCAGGGATTCGATGGAGACAACCTTCAGGTTATCTGAATACGCCTTGGGCACCAATCGGTTGTCTGCGCTGACTTCCAGAAGGCCCTTGAGGCCGAGCATTCTGGGGATATCAGGGCCGTGGAGATCCACATCCATGAGACCCACTTTGGCCCCCTTTTTCGAAAGGGCCACTGCCAAGTTCGCAGCAACGCTGGTCTTGCCTACGCCCCCCTTGCCACTCATGACCAGAAACTTGTGTTTGATCATACCCAAAGCGTCTTGGATGAGCTGATCTTGTACAGCTGTGTCCGGATCCTGCTTGGGCCCGCAAGAATTACACGTTTTAGATTCACTCATAAATCTACCTCCCTTATTTGTACGGTGTTCGACGTTCTATTACTCATGGCTGAAACTATAAGCACGACGGGGCTTGGTTGCAACCCTATGGGACACTACGACAGCGCGCCCCCTTGCTTACACCCAATGACCCTCTACATTGGGCTCATCCGCAGCCTTAAGCTGACCGCTCTTGTACTGGGTAATGGCATCTATGACGCGCCCTTTGCCGCCCGTGACGATCTTGATGCCTGCGCCATTCAACACATCAAAGGCCTTGGGGCCGCAGTTGCCTGAGATCAATACATCGGCCTTATGATCCACAATAGTCTTTGCCGCCTGGATCCCCGCCCCTTGTGGCAGGTTGAGATTCTGCTTGTTTTCGACAGCCTCATATTCCAATGTTTCCGGATTCACAAGAACAAAATACTTGGCCCTTCCGAAGCGGGGATCCATGTCCGAAATGAGTTCATTATCCGTAGCGGTGACAGCAATCTTCATGGTGGGTTAAGCCTCCTTCTTGTTCACAGTTGGGTCATCTTCGTTCACAGGCATCTCTGATTCATCGAAAGCCGTGGCCTTCTATGGACCGAGGTTTCAAGACAGGCAACCTCAAACCCGTCACTTCGTGCAACAGCGCTTGGGATGCTCGCAGGGTGAAGATTGTCCGCAGCAGGGGCCGGAGTCTCGGGCACTGCGGCCACCGCCGTGATGGTCGGCTCCCTTCATGATGTATCCCACAGAGGCACTCATGACCTTTTGAGCCTCCTTTCCGCATTTAGGACACCAGGCGGTCTTTGCTTCAAGGGGCTGAAGTCTTTCAAAGGTACGGCCACAATCTGAGCAGTGATACTCATAAATGGGCATGCTGAACCCCCTTACTGGTTTTTTGCCTCTCTGAGTATTTCCATGAGCTCGTCAGCCTTGTTGTACCCCGTCACCCTCATCTTCACCCCTTTGACCCCGGAGATCTGTTGCACGGCCGTCTGGATATCGTAGGCCAGCTTGAAAGCCATAGGGCAAACCGGAGAAGACGGACGGAAAGTGAGAGTGACTGTGCCATCCTGGTCCACCGAAAGGTCTCTTACCAGTTTCATACGCATGATGTCCAGCTTGGTGCCGGGGTCCATCACGCCCCGTAACGCCCGTTCTATATTGTCTTTGAGTGTCATTGGACGTCTTTGGCCTGATAATAGACTTCAGAGCCCCTCTTGACCGTGCCAATCCGGTGGGCTCTGACTAGAAGCTCAATGTATTTTAAGATTTCATTTCTGTGTACCTGCAACCCGGAAGACATGTCATCCAGGGTGCACGGACGCCTGGCAAGGAGGTTTAGCAGATCCTCCTCAACATGAGCGCGCGTCCCATGCTCTGGGGACGTATCGAACGGGGCAATCACTTCGGCCTTTTTACCCAGGACGTTGCAGAAACTGGCCAATTTTTCTGGTGAGACTTGCCGCGCGTGGGTCTCTGCACAAGGGCGAACCGCTGTGTTTACGTGCACCTTTTCAGGATTCAGCTTTTCAATCCAGTGCTTGAATTTTGTGGCGTCGGCCTCGCTGGCGTTGATACCGTCCAGGACAAAGACCTCAAGCCATATGTGCCCCCCATAGGCCTTTCGGAAGGCCATAAGTCCCTGTGCCATGGTTGCAAACGAAATGTCAGGATGGGGTCGATTGATGGTTTCAAATCCTTTTTGATCATAGGCGTCCAAAGAAGGCAGGACCACATCCGCCGCCATGATGGCTTCACGGACCTGGCTATCTGCCAGGAGGGAACCGTTGGTCAACACCGCGACGGGAATCTTCGTGTGTTTCTTCATATCATGAATCAAGCGTCCGATTTCGCTGTTTAAGGTGGGTTCCCCTGAACCTGCCACTGTAATATAGTCCGCAGACACGCCCTCTTGGAGTTTTTGACGGACTTGGTCCAAGATTTCTGCCGCCGGTATATAGGGCTTTCGCTCGATTGTTTTCTCTTTGGTCCGTCCTAGCTGGCAGTAAATGCAGTCGTATGAACAGACCTTGTAGGGCACCAGATCCACGCCCAGGGATCGTCCTAGTCTTCTTGAGGGCACAGGCCCATAAACGTGATGCTCGCTCATCCACTCAGTCGTCGTAGTCTATTGATCTTTGATCCGTTCGCAAAAGACCCGTTGCAAGTTAGTTAGCCGTTGTCTTTCAGAAACTGCTCCACCTTGTGCCATATTTTCCTGATGGCCTTTGATACATGACCGTCTGAGAATTCCACAATACTCTGACTCGCCACCATGGCATAGGTGACCTCGGTATCATAAGGGATGCGACCCACGAAACCAATGTTCTTGCCGGCGCAGTATTCGGCGATCTGATTGGACATCTCTTCGTTTAGGTCAAACTTATTGACGCAGGCAAACGTCGGGATCTTGAAATGTGCCGCCAGCCCGCCCACGCGTTCCAGGTCATGAAGGCCTGACAGGGTCGGTTCCGTTACAATGAGAACCGCATTGGAACCGGTTACAGAAGCGATCACCGGACACCCGATCCCGGGAGGACCATCTACAATAATAGTGTCAAGCCCCTGCTCCTCTGCCAAGACCTTGGCCTGGTTTCTCACCAAACTGACGAGCAGTCCCGAGTTTTCCTCGGCGATGCCCAGTTTGGCATGGACCATGGGCCCGAACCGGGTCTCTGAAATATACCACTTGCCGCATATGCTCTGGGGAAAGTCAATGGCCTCGACAGGGCAGAAGTGGACACAAACCCCGCATCCTTCGCAGTTGATCTTGTCCACGACAAACTCCGGGCTGATGGCATTAAACTGACACCGCTCCCGGCATTCCCCGCACTCGGTGCACCTGTCAAGATCTATCTGGGCGATTCGCCCTCCCTTGAAGTCCTCTTCATGCTTTATGTTCGGGGCCAGTATCAAATGCAGATCAGCGGCGTCCACGTCCGCATCAGCCAAAACCTTATTCTGGGCAAGGGCCGCAAAAGATGCCACCACGCTTGTCTTGCCGGTGCCTCCCTTGCCGCTTATGATGGTCAGCTCTTTCATGGGATCAATTCGCCTATCTTTTTGTGTACAGCTTGAAAACGGGCCTTCATTGGTGGATCAACGTCCACCAACATGATGCCACGAGAATAGGCCTCGGCAATCTTTCGGTCATTGGGGATCTCCATCAAGATGGGTATGCCTTCTTCTTTGGCATAGGTGGCTACTTGATCGTCTCCCACGTCGCTGCGGTTGATGATGATACCAAGGGGAATCTCCAAGATTCGAACAGCCCCCACAGCCAGCTTCAAATCATTAAGACCAAAGGGGGTTGGTTCGGTCACCAAAAGAGCGAAGTCCGAACCTTTCAAGGCGACGATCACCGGACACGACGTGCCAGGCGGCGCATCGATGATGGTTGTCTTTTCAGGGTCGATGTACCCCTTCACTGCGTCAATGAGGGGCGGGGACATGGCCTCACCGATCCGCAAAAGGCCATGAATGAATTCTACCGGACCAGACCAACCCTTTTCCAACAGCCCAAGTTCACGCCCTTTTTCGCTGATAGCCTCCCTGGGGCAGACCATCAGGCACCCCTTACAACTGTGGCACAGTTCCGGAAAGGTGAGGACTTTTTGGCCGATCACCGTGATGGCGCTGAACTGACAGATCTCGCCGCATTTGCCGCAAAAATCACACTTTTCCAGATCAACTTCCGGGACAGGTGTGGTGATCTTTTCGTTGTGGTTGAACTCGGGTTTCATAAAAAGGTGGGCATTGGGCGCCTCTACATCGCAATCCAGGAGCTGCACATCCCCGTTCAGGGAACGGGCCAGGTTGGTTGCAACAGTGGTCTTACCCGTTCCCCCTTTTCCACTGGCTATGCATATGATCATGAAAGCTATCCCCGTGTCATCGTTGTGCCGCACTTGGGGCATCTTTGGTCGAAACAAGGCGTACCTTGCTGGTGGGGTACCCTTTCGCCACAGCTGGGGCAAACACAGTCTCCCCCAGGGCCTGCGCCAAAGCCGCCGCCCCGACCGCGGCCACCGCCACCTGTTCCAGGGCCCTGGCCTCTGGGGCCTGTTCCGTTTCCTCTTGGCATTGTTATCTCCTTAGTCTGTAACCCCTCAAGTCCTGTTGCTTATCCACGATGGCAAGGGATGAACCATTGATGAAATCGTAGAGGGTCGACATCAGAACGCTTTAGGTTTGATGTTTGAGGGATTAAGTTATCGATATGATATATTTTAACAGTAAGTTAAATCCTCAAACTCAAGACGTTTCGAAAGAAGCGATGGTTTGACCCATTTTCAGAGATCAGATTTGTTCATGGCTTTTCCTTTTCGAGCTCTTTGATACGCCTCTGAATCTCCTCCATCTGCTCTTGAACCATCTTGGCATCTTCCTTCAGGTAAGAAAGCTCGTCTTGCCTGGTCAAGTTGGCCGCGGGTGCCGTGGGAGGTTGGCCAGACACACCACGTCCCCCACCTCCAATGCCACCCATGCCTCGGCCGCCGCCCATACAACGGCCGCCGCCCATGCCACAACCCCGCCCCATGCCTCGGCCGCCACCCATGCCACGCCCCATGCCGGACCCGGCTTGAGGTGCGCCCTGAAGCCAGGGGCCCTGATTCTGGCTGGGATCAGCCTGCAGGCCGGCATGGTTGGCCGCGTTAGGCTTTTCAGCCAGCTGAAATCGCCCGTTCTTGTACTGTTGGACCGCCTTTCGGACAGGGCCTGATGCGCCTGTAATAACATCGAGTCCTGCTTCGGAAAGGACCTGGTAGGCGTTGGGGCCCACCTGGCCCGTGAGCACCGCCTTGGCGCCCCTATCAGCCACGACCTTGGCCGATTGTATGCCTGCCCCGCTTGTTTGTGCGAGGTTGCCATTGGCAACGGCCTCAAAGCTCATGTCCTCTGGGTCGACAATGAGGAAAAATTGACATCTACCGAATCGGGGATCGACTTCTGCATCGAGGTCAGATCCTGTTGAAGAAACAGCTATTTTCATAAAAGCATCGCTCCCTTCAATGTTCCTATTCAATCTCTTCTATGTTCTTGCCAGCGTTAGGTCCAGGACTGGTGACAAAAACATCTGTAATCTTAACGACAATGGCCGACTTGGGTGTGAGATCGGGCTTTTCTGCCTTAACCATCTCAACAGCCATGTCGTAGATCCTTCCCGATGTTTCAATCCTAGGCGTGCCTTTAAACTGATACCCTTTGCGGGGCTTTACATCCCAATCCCACGCAGAGATGGCCACGATGGGATTTTCTTGTATGTTTTCAAAGGTCTTTTTCATGAAGATGTCCGCCATCATGATTTCATCATCTGAGAGGGTCTTTACAAAATGAATGGGAACCACGTTGGGGAGCCCCCCCTTCGTACACGTAGCGACGGCATAACCTCTTGATTTTTCCATGACGTCCTTCATGTCCTGCGTCAGCTCTGTCATTTGTTGTCTCCTTTCATTACCCCAGTTCCAAGAGGGGCTGGGGGGCTTTTCTGACCGCTCCTGCCATGGGTCTCACGGCGTTTTTAGGCCTTTGTCGGCGACGCGGTGAAACCCTTCACTCCCACATTGCGGGCACTGCTTGGGCCGCCCCGTACCGGGTGGCTCTTCCCAGCGACATTGGCAATGATGGCAAAAGAAAGGTCGCCCGGCTGTTGGGTCTACCCTCTGGTAATTGCCTCCTTCCACATTGATGGCCTTGCCGTGAATCAAGGCGTCTGCCACGATCTTCCGTGCCTGCTCAACGATACGCCCAAAGGTCGCCCTGGACACCCCCATCTGTTTGCCTGCTTCTTCGTGGGAGATGGCCAAGAAATCAGCCAACCTTAGGGCTTCGAGTTGATCGACGGTCAGTTGGACTTGTACTAAGTCGAGCATGGGCACACCCCTGGGTTTGAAGTAGCTTATTTTTGGGTCGATTTTGACAAGGCGACTCTTTTGTGGACGGACCATCACACCACCATTATGAGTATATGCCAAAAACAAAAATAAGGGCCAGTCGGGATTTTGTCAAGAAAAAAATAGAATCGGCCGGCCGTCTCCTGAGATTCAATCACCCTCATCGCCCCGAACGGCTCTGTTCAGAGGATTGCCGGATCCGGTTTGGGGCGCCTTCTATCGCGGTTTCTGGGCAAAAGGTACGATTCGCCATGTCGTCACTAGAAGATCCTACAACAAATCGCCCACCTTAAAACGTTTTGCTCCAACCGGCACAGGCAAAGGCAAAGCGGTCCTTGAATCTATTGTAACACACGGCCGCGGCTTGTTGGCCCGTGCAGTGGGAAACGGCAATGAGGTCCACTTTATAGTCGTCCAAGGCATCCATAGACTTCTCCAGCTGCCGACCAAGATCGGTCATAAAGCCGAGATGGGTGCCGCCGATGACGGCGTGAAACGTCTTGTGTCCGGTCTTGGCGGAAAAATGATTCATGACGTTGACCATCCCTGAATGGGCGCATCCAAGCAGAATAATCGGTCCCTGATCCGTTTCGACCAGGAGGCTGATGTCGTCCAGCAGGGGGTCATTGGTCATCTTCCCGCTGTGTTCGACCTTGAGTCTGGTGTCCGGGTGCTCAAAATCGGTGTCTTTGGGCACTTCCCCCGAGAAGTAGATGCCTGGCGCGATGTCGATAAAATCCCGTATCAGGTTGAATCGGGCCTGCAGGGCTCCCTCCAGATAGTCCCGAGAGTACTTGATGCCGATGAAAATCTTTTGTTTGCCGCCGGGGGCGTCCAATTCAGCATATTTCTTGGTGAAAATGTCGGGATGGGCGATGACTTCCACGCCTCGGGGGGGATAGAGGACAGCCGGCAGGCCGCCGGTATGATCATAATGACCATGACTCAGGACAACCGTTTTGATGTCCGACAGATTGATGCGTAATACCTGTGCATTTCTGGCCAGGGACATCCCTTGGCCGGTGTCAAAGAGGATCTTCTGTCCATCTCGTTCAATGAGGCTGGAAAAGCCGTGCTCTCCGGTCAGCCCCATGGGTCTTCCTGCGGTGTTTTCGCATAAGACGGTGATGGTTGTTTGGCTCATCCGTTTCTCCTTTGGTCTCCTTGTCTCTGTTACCCCTTTGAGCTGGGGAGGCGAGGGCCTTCCCAGCCACGCGAGTTCAGCAGCACAGGCGAAAAGAGCGTTGGGCAACAGCCTGTCAATAATGAGCGTTTATGATTGGTTAGAAAGCTTATCACGTTTCACAAAGCCATCCCGAATGTCTGGGAGGCTTGCCTGGGTGACGATGACGTCCACCCCAGCATTGGAAAAGACATAACCCGGGCCTTTCCCCTCGAATCCCTTTGGTGAATACATCGTATCAACGCCCTTTTCAATCAACCATTCACTCACCTTGATCCCTTTTCCCTTTTCTTGCTCTGCGAAGGGATTGCGGTGATATGATTCGGAAAGGAGCAGACCGTCTTTTTCCCGAATCGCAGCGAGGTAAAAATAGGGGGCATCCCCAAAGTGTTCTGCAATTCCTTGTTTATCCTCTTGCAGCGGAACGGCACAGGTGGTTGTTTCCCTTCGTTGAGGTTCATATTGAATCAATACGTGATCTACCTTTGAGACGGCCTGCTTGATTTCCTTTTCGATTCTGCGGCTCACGGCATGGGCCTTCTGCAGGTCTTTGGCCTTGGTAACAATGTCTGCTTCGATGAACTTGAAAGGTCCGGAGTTCCTCCCCCAGAGGCCTTTGATTGCCACGACCTGGGGATCCTGCATGATGATGGTTTTCACGCGATCCATCGTCCGGAAATCAATGGAAGCATCCAAAAGCACCCGGAGCGCAGCGACCAGAATGCCAAATCCAGCCTTGAAGATGAAGGACGCCACCAGGAGGGCTGCGATCCTGTCCACGTTAAAACCGAACCAACCTGCTATGAGGCCAGCCAAAATCGCCGAAGAAGACAACATGTCCGTCCGAATATGCTCGGCATCCGCCATGAGACTCGGAGAACCAAGCGCCTTGCCTTGTCGCATTTCATATCGAGAAAAGGCGAAGGTAATCATCATGGTCAAGAGAACCCCGGCCATGGCATAGGCGAGATATTGCGTGTTGAGGACTCTGTGCTCGAAGAAGGCGGTGTCCACGATCTTGTAGCCAGCCAGGAAGATGAATATGGCAGAAACCAGTGAGACCAGGTTCTCCACTTTGTAAAGTCCATATGGGAAGTGTTTCGATTGTCGTCTGGAGATCTTTATCCCGGCAAGCACCGTGATTGAAGAAACCACGTCGGTGGAGGAATGGATGGCGTCTGCAAGGAGGGCTACCGATCCGGAGAGGGCGGCCAGGAGGCCTTTAATCCCCACAAGAAGGAGGTTCACCGCAATAGAATAAGCCCCTATTTTCTCGTTTTTTTCCATAGCCTTAGGTTGGACCCTCTGCTAAATCACAAAAACTTGGGCGTGACGCCGCTCGGTGGTGATGAACAAACCGGAATGTTATGAGTATATACCCAAAAAACACGATAACCACATGGGGCTGTGTTGTCAAGCCATATCAGGGTCCAGTCGCTGCAACAATCCCGGAGAACTGCAGATTTTCCAGGACACGGTGGACGAAAAGAGCTGGAGGCTAGGGGGTTGCTACCTCAAGGCTTGAAGGTAGTGGGCAAACTGTCTCAGACTCAGCGGGGAAAACCGGTCAAAATCAGACAGCAGCTCAAGGCCGGGTATTAGGGCCTTGACCACCGGAATGTCCAAGTCCCTTCTGGTCAGGTTGACATAGACTGGCCGATAGCCATTGATAAGCAGAAGCCGTTCCAAGAGTCTCAGGTCCTGGGCGACATATCCTGAAGCGTAATCTGGAAGGTTTTCGTGTCTTAAGGCACCCAGGTCATCGGGTACGGCCACGGGGTGGAACCAAGTGGGATGGAATGGGAGCTCGGTGAGAGCCGATACCATCGCTCTTTTCCCATCCAGGTGAGCGGCGCATCCCTTGAATATTTCACCATTGGGGCCCTGAACAAAAGCCTTGTAGCAGGGAAGGCCAAATTCGGATGTAATATCCAAGACCTGGACCCCCGCCTGCCTACCATGCTGCACAACCCCTTGCACTGGTGGACAGTCAGATTCCAGGACAAAACACCGTTCACGCGTGTAGGGCATGACCTTTTCCGCATCCCGTTCGATGACTTCGAGTAAGCCTTGCAGCTTGGCTTCCTCAAGGGTGTTTCCCGAGGCCAGGCCTGTGGAGGGTAGACCACTTGTTAGGCTGATTTCATCGAGATTGCAGAACAGAAAGACCAATTGGGCTGGCACGTAGACAGGGTGTTCCCCGGTTTCGCCCACCCTTGTGCCGGAGATCCAATACAGCGGTTGATTTTCATAGGGCACCTCAAGGTGCATGTCGTTGGGGTCTAATACGTCGCCCGAACTGTCTTTTAGGTCCCCATAACGCCCACGAATGAGGGGGTGGCCATGCTTGTAGTGCAGCGCCCCACCTTCGTCAAAACTGGCAAAAGCCGACACCCGTTCAACCACTTCCATCCAACAGGAGGCCCTGGCCTGGTCCCGATTGAGTCCCTTCCCATAGCTGGTCTGAGTGCCTGCCAATTGCCAATGGTTTTTTCCTGTTGACACCGTGACCTCCAGATACCACGGAATCTGCAGCGCGTAAGGACTGAGGCTGGCCGGATTTTTCATTTCCCGTCCGGTTTTGAAGCCAGCCGCCTTGAGCCTTTCCATTGCCATTGTGGCCGTATCCTCAGGACCTAGGTTAGGTGTGGTGCCTATTTTCGACGCTCTTATTTCCTCGTGGCCCAAGAGCTTCGTGACCGGCACCACCTGGCTTTGCCATCGATCGATAGCCTCCGGATCAAAGGGGATGGGCGATGCGGGGGTCTCTGAAGGCGTTGTCTGTCTGTGCCGAAGGATATTGTCGGAGAATAGCTTCAGCCAATAGGCGTTTTTGTCCCTGTCTTTGTTCAAGGACCAGTTCAGATAAATCAAGGGCGTGTATTGTGCTAGTTGTTTGAGGTCCGCCCCACGGAACCTTTCTGTCAAGGGATGTAACCGGTCGTTCAGAATACAGGCTTCACACATGAGTGCCAGAAGGTGGGGGTGATCATCCTTGCCCCTTTCTATCAATTGGCCGGTCAGGTTTGGCCCGAATTTTCCTGCCAGGTTCAGAAGATACTGATGCATAAACTGATCGTTGGGATGTTGCTGGAGGTAGGCAAGGGCTTCTTCAAAATCGAGATTCTCAACGGGCAGGGGTGCAAACGAACCCGTTCCAAACTCTGTGCCTTGATGTTCGAGCTGATATCTCATGAGTGTTGGTCTGATGAGTCTATTTCGGATAGAGGAAACAGCCGGCTTTGTCAACCGTGCCCATAGACCTGGGGGACCGATTGGTCGTTGACAGGCGGGCATGGATTTTGTTATCTAATACGTTGATTTCAGCCGAGGGAGGCATGATGTCGTTAGCTTTTTCAAAGACCTTTGAGAAATACGAAGCCCTTGTGGCCCAGGCAGACAAAATTTTTGCAGCAGTCCAGGAGAGCCACCAAGACTGTGTGTCCTGCAAAACCCACTGCTCTGACTGCTGTTACGCGGTCTTTGATCTGACCCTCATTGAATCGGTTTATGTGAATTACCACTTTAACCGTTCCCTCACCAGGAAGGAGCGACGGCCTATCATTAAGCGGGCGGATAAGGCTGATCGCCAGTATTATCGGATTAAACAGAAGCTTCAGAAGATGTACATAGAGAAGGGAAAACCTTCTGAGGAAGTGTTCCATCAGTTGGCCCAGGAGCGCGTACGATGTCCACTCCTCAATGACGAGGATCTGTGTGACCTCTATGTCCGGAGGCCCATAACCTGCAGGGTTTACGGCATCCCCACGTCGATTGGCGGAAAGACCCATACGTGCGAGATCTCCGGTTTCAAAGAGGGGATAGCCTATCCCACAGTGAACCTAGATAAGATGAATGACCGTCTTTTTGAGCTCTCCGAGGAGCTGGTGAAGGAGATTGGGGCGACGCGTTCAAAGATACAGCTGGGCCTTGTGCCCCTTTCAGCGGTCTTGACCACCGATTATGACGAGCAATACTTCCTGGTGTGATCAGGGGGAGGCACTTAGATGCGCAAACTATCGCCTGAAGAGGCAGAGAGAAAGAAAGCCATTTTTGACAGCATGTCTCCTAGGCGGCAAAAACACGTTCTTAAGAAAGAAGGCTACGATGAGTGGGACCCCTTCATAGAGCCAAAAGACCCCATTGACCTGCGAGAAGACAAATCAAAGCGCACGGCCATTGAGTTGGCCAGGGAATTCCTTGCCCATTGCAGCGAAGAGACCTATAGCAACTCCTTTGGCCAGGGGGCCTGGGAAATGTGTCTTGGCATCGTCAATAATGACGAGCGTTACGAAGGTATGTACCAATTCGCTTGCTGGTATCGGGACTCTCTAAAAAAGCAGGGCCTGACGTGACCGGAGACCGCAATCACCCATGTCAGCCCAATTTCTCTTCATCCATGTCAACTTGTTAGCCCCCCTTGAATCTCCAGACACGATTCCCGTATCTGAAGCCACCATCCTAGCCCATTTGATTAATCACGGATTTCGTGGAGAGATCCTGGGAGATTTTGCCAACAGCCCTCTCAAACCCGGGGTGCTGGCCGAGGCCCTCCGGAGGGTCCAGCCTCTTGCCATCGGTTTCACGGCCTACCAGGAAAACATCGAGCAGATAAGGCTCTGGGCGCGATTTGCCAAGAAGATGTCACCAGCCGTTAAAACTGTCCTCGGAGGGCCCCAGGTCACCTTCATGCCTGCCGAGGCCTTGAGGCAGATGCCGGAAGTTGATTTTCTTTGCAGAGGGGAAGGGGAGGAAGTCATGTTGGCCCTTGCCCAAGCCCTCGCGGAGGGGACAGATGTTGCCCGCGTGCCAGGTCTGTGTTTCTTGCGGAGCAATGCGTTGATAGAAACCGGCGGGGCCGATGGTGCGAAGCATCTCGACACATACCCATCTCCTTATCTCATGGACTTGATCGATTTGAGGCACAAGGAGCGAGCCATCCTGCTCACCTCCAGGGGATGTCGGTATGATTGTGCCTTCTGCTACACGCCGCGGGCAAGCCAAAGACAGGTGAGGTTTTATTCTTCGGAGCGAATCATCGATGAGATGAAACATCTCAAGTCCAAGGGTATCAGGGCCTTCTGGTTTGCTGACACGAATTTTTCCGTCTCTCGAAGGCGCCTGGTTGCCCTGCTTGAGGGCATGATCAAAGAGGTGCCTGACATTTCGTTCTGGTGCCAGACGCGCTATGATCTCGTTAACCGTGAATTGCTATCCTTGCTTAGACGCGCTGGAGCGGATAACGTGGCTTACGGACTCGAGTCGGCCAACGCGGCTGTCCTTGAACGGATCAGGAAACCGATTGACCTGGATCGTCTTTCAGAGGTGATCCGCTTGACCCAGGAAGCCGGCATCCACGTAGAGCTTTTCAGTATGTTTGGTCTGCCGGGGGAGAGCTTTGACCAAGCCCTTGGCACCCTGGCGTTTGTGAAAAAAAACCGGGTAGCCATCAATGGCAACTCCATATCGCAGCAGGCCCATCTTTTTTTTGGGGCCCCCATGAATGATCACCCTGAGGCGTACGGTATCCATCCCTTTCGGCGTACGCGACCATCCTACCTGAGCGTATGCAGGGACTACGAGACCGACACCATGTCGGCAGATGAGATACGACGCATGAGCTTGATCTGGCGACTGAATCGTGAGGACCTTGTCGAAGATGTTGAAGCCGGCAGGAACCTGTTCCACAGGGCAGCGCTCATCACTCAAAACCGTAGCGCCCTGGCCGACCGACCCGAGGCTTCCTGTCTGCTAGCCCGAATCTATCTGGCCCTTGAGGAATACGGCGCCGCTTCGGATTGCATGTGGCAAGCAAGGGACGCGTTTCCTGAAGCCCCGTCGGTGCAAGCGCTTCTGCAAGGGCCCTTTGTGTGCTTCCAGGTCAGCCAGGAGACAGCACGCCCCGGATTTAAGGTGATCTATGACTGTCAGGGCAAAGTGGATGGCCATGTGGTGCCTGTGACATGCAGCAGGTTTCAGGAGGCGATCCTTGGCCACGGAACGCTCTTACCGGCATTCGAAAGCCATCTTGATGGGATGGCCCCAGGGGAATATGCACGGTTTGACGTCACCTTTCCAGTTGATTATGGCCAAAAGCTGTTGGCTGGCAAAGTGGTGACATTTCGCGTCCATGTGCACCACACCATGGCGCCGGTAAGGGTCTCAACTTTTGAAGACCTGGGTCGGCTGGCGCTGAACAACAAGTATGCCTTGGAGGATACAGAAGATTTGCGGCAACACAACATTCATCTCTACTACAGAGTGGTTCATCAGTGCCCTGTTCAGGGGCGACCCCTTCAGAGGATGGATTGCCTCGCGCTGATCAACCTTTACCTTAAACTGGGATTTGCGGATCGGGCTGAGGCTGTCATTGGAAGCGTTTCCCATAATCCCACGATGCTGACCCATGGAGCTCACCTATTTCGAGTGAATGCCGAACCTCAGAGGGCACTGGACCTCTTAGAGACGACAGAACAAGACGGGCCGCGGGAGCGTCTGATCCGCGCTCAGTGCCTGTTTGACTTAAACAGGCTGGAAGAGTCAGAGGCGATGGTGAAAGACATGGAACTGCCGAAGGATATGCAGCTTGCGTCCCTTCAAGTCGAGCTTGCCATGAGGCGATGCCTTCCGATCACAACGTTTCTTCAGAGAAAAGAGGCGCTGTTGGATGCCAGAATCCAGGCCATGCTTTTAGACGGGGGTCCATAACGCCGCTCAGAGGAAAAAGGGCCATTTATGGATGGCACCTAGCTAGTGGAGGTGTTTAAGGCTCTTGACCTTGACAAAAACGAAGCCAGCTAGGCCGGCCCTATAGGCCATGGGACCCCCTATGATCCTGTGATCCCCAGGGTGGTAGCAGTCGAGGTATCTGACTTCATAATCTTCGTCCACCTCCATGGCTAAAGCCTTTTCCCAATCGTCGCCATAAGCAAAGGCAATGGTTTCCATCAAGGGATCCCCGAGATTGTGCCCGGTAGCGTCATAGCTGCCAACGGCACCACAGGGGCATAGCCACTTGTAGAAGTCTCCTTGGCGCCTGGGGTCTACCTCAGTGGGCCTGCCAAAAGGTTCTCCGCAAAAAGGACAGCGCGGTCTTTCTGTTGCTCTATAGGCTGGAGACATGGACCTTCTCTGTTCTTAGGTGTTTGCCCCGTGGTACGCGAATACAAACACAAATGTTATCCCATCCAGGTTCATGATCGAAGAAATAAAACGCTTGATATGTAATACAGTCCTTGACGCTCGCAAGAAACTGACGCCGGGCGAGATCACATTGTCCGTTGCGAGGCAGTGCGGTGCGGATAGAAAAACCATCAGGCTTGCCATCAAGGACCTAGTCAGTCTGGGAGAGCTCACGTACACGTATGTCTACGGGACCAGCTATTTGGGGAGGTCTTTTGACAGACCTGTCCGAATTTCCAAAAGGATCGTGATCAAGCCCCCTGACAAGATTTACCGGCCCAAGGAAGGAGAGTTAGTGATTGACCTAGCAAGGGGTGCCGCCTTTGGGGACGGGGCCCATCCAACGACCTCCTTGGCCTTGAGAGCGATGGATGCGGTGTTGGATGACCCTCTTTGCCTGGCGGGAAAGTCAGACCTATCAGGCTTGGATGTGGGGACCGGTAGCGGCATTCTGGCTATTGCACTGGCAAAACTTGGGGTTGAAAAAGTCGTGGGCACTGACCTTGATCCTTGTGCCCTATGGGAGGCCACCCATAATGTCTCCCTGAATGGGTGCGGTCCCCAAGTCGTGATCACGAGGACACCCTTGGAGGGGCTGGTGGGGTGTTTTTCCGTCATTGTGGCGAACCTGGCTTCTCCCACGCTAAGACGGCTCGCTGCCCTGTTGTCAGGAAAGATGGAAAAAGACGGTGTTCTGATCGTTTCAGGTTTCAAGGAGCCTGCCTCTAAGGGCCTGAGTGCAGCCTATGCTGAGCAAGGCCTCAGGCTGATCCGGGAGGAAGCAGACCGCGAATGGGCCTGCCTGATCCTACGAAAACGCAGGAAGGGGGTTTGGGGTTGATCGTGGCACAAGAACGTGGTATATACAACAATACAACTCTTAGAATCTTGCTGAAGGTGCAGAGACAATGGGAACGTCTAGTATATTTAAGGTTGGTGATCTGGCAGTCTATCCAGCCCACGGTGTGGGGTGTATCGAGTCCATCGAGAGGCGGGAAATCTCGGGCGAAAAAAAAGATTTCTATATCATGAAGATCCTTGACAACAATATGATTATCATGATCCCTATCGACAACGTCAGGTCTGTGGGACTGCGGGATATCATCGACGAAAAGGAAGTATCTCGGGTTTACGAGATTATGAAACAGCGTGATATACCTGCGGATAATCAGACGTGGAATCGCCGATACCGTGAATACATGGAAAAGATCAAGACCGGCTCCGTTTACGAAGTGGCTGAAGTACTCCGGGATCTCTATCTGCTGAAGGTGGACAAAGACCTCTCGTTTGGGGAGCGTAAAATGTTAGATACCGCTCAGGGTCTTCTGCTCAAAGAACTTTCAATCGCCAAGGAGACTGACGAGAGCGCTATTATGTCGGATATTAACGACATATTTGACCTAGATAATTAGACGGGAGTGTCTGTTCTCAGCGGTTCGTGAAGGAAGAACCTTACATTTTCAGGAGTCGAGGCGCACGCATGGCAAGGCGCGAGGAGTGCGAATAGCAAGCTATTTAAACGACGAGCAACGCAGCCAGGCGGGATGGATCGGCGCATCAAAATGTGAAGTTGTTTCTGAGCGAACCCTTGGTTTTGAGGTAACGGAGTCAGCGGCTGGTCGCCGGCTCGATACGGTCGTAGCAGCGCGGTTGCCCGCTCTGTCCCGCTCCTATGTGGGCCGATTAATTCGGGCGGGCCACATTACGGTTAACGGCATCAGAAAGAAACCCGGCTATGTCACAAGACCCGGGGACATTATCCGGTGTGAGATCCCACCTCCCCAACCCATCACCTGCAAGCCCGAGCCCATCCCCCTGTCTATCCTTTACGAAGACGCCGATCTGATAGTGCTGAATAAACCTCCCGGCCTTGTCGTACATCCTGCGCCAGGACACCGGAGCGGTACCCTTGTAAATGCCTTGCTCTACCATTGTGGGGACCTAAAAGGCATTGGGGGTGAGCTTCGGCCTGGTATCGTCCACCGCCTTGATAAAGATACCTCCGGGACCCTGGTTGTCGCGAAGAATGACATGGCGCACCATGGCCTGAGCCGCCAGTTTAAGAATCGGCACGTGGGAAAACGATACCTGGCATTGGTCTATGGAGCCATGAAGGCATCGGCCGGTGTTATCGACTTGCCAATAGGCCGCCATCCCACCCATCGAAAAAAGATGTCTACCACGAGCCGCCAGAGTCGATCCACAGAGACCCGATGGCAGATCAAAGAGTCCTTGTCTGGTGTCACTCTTCTGGAGGTCGATTTGAAGACTGGACGCACCCACCAAGTTCGCGTTCACTGCGCCGCTATGGGTCATCCTGTGGTCGGAGATGCCACCTATGGGGGGAAAAAGAGGTGGAAGGCGCTTCCTTCGCAGGCGCTGCAGCAGGTCCTTAAGGGCGTCCGCCGGCAGATGCTCCACGCTTGGACGTTGCGTTTTGAGCATCCCCGCACGGGTCGATGGATGGACTTTGATTCTCCCCTGCCCAAGGACATGGCTCTGCTAGTAGAAGCCCTGCGTTCCCTCGTATGACTTCACCCATGCAAAAACACGTTGGGGGGCAAGCGATGCCCCCCAAGCCATGACGAGGTATAAGATGGATTCTGTCTGATTATTCCACGAGAAATTTCCTGATCTCGTTAGTCTTAGGATCAATGAGGTGAATGGCACAGGCCAGACAGGGGTCAAAAGAACGAACAACCCGTACCACGTTAATGGGGTTTTCCGGGTCAGGGACCGGTGCTCCGATGAGGGATTCCTCGTACTGGCCGCGATACTGCTTTTCACACCTGGGCGATGCATTCCAGGTGGAAGGGACCACGGCCTGATAATTGGCTATCTTGTGATCCTTGATCTTGATCCAATGACCCAAGGCACCCCGAGGCGCTTCAAAAAAGCCAGCCCCCTCGCCCGTCTCAGGAGGTTCATAATGGGCCGTGTCATGAATCTTGAAGCCAGGCTTGGTCATTTCCGCAAGCAACTCATCGCACCACCTGTAGCAGGCATCCACCATCAGCTTGGTCTCTATGGCACGGGCGGCATGACGAGCTACGACACCTGGTTTTGCGCCCTTTTTTACCAAGCCGATGACATCGGGGTTCTTGGCTAAGAGCATCCGAGCAAGGGGTCCCACTTCCATGGACCTGCCATCATAGCGAGGCGCCTTAATAAACGAATAGGCCTCTTTTCTCTCCAGATCAAAAACCTGTTGACCCTTGTAAGGATGCTGGGGCCTATCATCCTCGTACCACGCGTACTTGACCGATTCGGTGATCTTTTCGGGGTCAAATGGGGCCACCTCCATTTTGGCCGGATCCATGTCCATCATGACCCCAGCTGGGAAGACCAAGTCTTTGCCGGCCTTATCCAACTCAAGCCCGCCATAGGACAGGTAATTGTAATGGCCACCGCCCAGACCTGCCCTGGCCAGAGGGAACAGGGGGCCCGTGCCAAAAGCAAGAACGTCTGGAATATAGACTTCATTGACGAACTTGGCCTGCTCATCCAGCATGGTGCGGAACTTGGCCACCATGTTGACGTCAGGATACTGTGTACAGCCTCCCACCACGATGCTCTGGTAATGGGGTTGTCGGCCGCCGAAGATGGCGCCCATGTTTCTGGCCTTGGCTTGCATGGCCAGGGCATCGATGTAGTGTTTGACGGCTGAAAGAACCATGTCGGGGTCCCGCACACAGAACTCGTCCGGTTGATACCGTGGTGTGAGGGGGAAGGTATCCTTTGCCTCGACCATGGCGATTACCTTGTCTTTCACCGCGTTTAAGGCCTGGTCGTTACCCTTGTACTCGGCCACGGCCATGATATCAATATAGTCCAGGGCACTCAGGTGGTAAAAGTGGAGAATGTGGTCATAGATATATTGTGCCCCCATGGCCAGATTCCTCAACAGGGTCCCCCCCCAGGGAACCTCAGCCCCAAAGGCCACATCCAAGGCCCGCACACTGGCCATCTGATGAACGCTGTAACACACACCACAAAACCGGCTCGTCACAAAGGGGGCATCTCTTGGATCTTTTCCCGCAAGAAGGGCCTCAAACCCCCGGGCCATGGTGCCACTGCTCCACGCGTCTTTGACCTTACCGTTTTCCACCTCGACCGTTATGCCGAGGTGTCCTTCAATCCTGGTTACCGGATCGACTGTGATTTTCTTTCCCATCTATTACCCCCTTCTTTCATACCTTTGCTTTGGACCGGGGAATCAAGCCGGCCTTTTTTCGGGCCATGATGTTTCTTGACCGCTCGCTTTCAGCCGTGTACAGAGGGGACATCCCATCATAAAACTCTGGTTCCGCACACCCCATACAACCGGCACCGCAGTCGATGCAGAAGTTCTGCCCGTCGTTCCAACGGCGGACAGGGCAGTCTGCATAGGTGTCCGGCCCCTTGCAGCCCTTTTCATACAGGCACCAATTCTTCTGGGCAGGATCATTCCAATCCGTCAAGAACATGTCATTGTCGAAGTAGTATCGCCGCCTGCAGTTTTCGTGAATCAGTTCACCAAAGTACATTTTTGGGCGGCCAATCTTGTCCATGGGTGGGACCTTGCCTGTGGTTAAAACATAGAGGATGGTACCTATGAGGTGATCACAGTGTACGGGGCAGGTGGGAAGATTGATGATGGTTTTGTCTTTGATGATCTTGTTGGCCCCCACAGCGCCCGTTGGACCGGCTGCCGGAATGCCGCCGTATGCGGCACAGGCACCAACGGCAATAATGGCGGCAGCGTTTTGGCCAGCCTGTTCTACCATTTCTCTGAAGGGCCTGCCGCCGATCATACAAAAGCGGTCGTCAGCAGTGGGAATTGCGCCCTCTATGCACAGGACATAGCTCCCTGCCTTGACCGTCTTTTCATAGGTCGTTTCCGCTACCTGCCCGGCGCCTGCCATGAGGGCTTCGTGGTATCGCAAGGATAACTTGTCCAGGATTAAGGAGGATAGCGGCGGGTTCAGGGCCCCAGCCAACGAAATCGTACACCCCGCGCAGTCCTGGCCCGAAAGCCAAAGGACCGGTGGCTTTGAGGGAGCAGCAGCCATGGCCTCGGTCATCTTGGCAA
>Ga0272444_10001483_pt1 | contig 22665 bp, 6 predicted proteins | sample SSMForm13_FD_201033 | JGI IMG/M metagenome (GOLD analysis project Ga0272444, IMG submission 201033) | Marine sediment archaeal communities from Little Sippewissett salt marsh, Falmouth, MA, United States - SSM-Form-13 | ecosystem: Environmental > Aquatic > Marine > Wetlands > Sediment ...
CACCCCGGCGACCCGGTGTCGATGATCCTCCTGGGCGACGAACACAAAGTTGTGATGCGGAATATGGCGTTTGAGCCCGAACGCTTTGAAACAATCCTTCGCGCCCAGCAGGCAAGGCCTGAGACCTTGGACCTGGACAGTGTCCCTCGGCGTTTGCAGGAACTGGTTGCGGATATGGAGGCGCCGCAGAAGGAAATCTACATAGTCACTGACATGCAGGAGCAGGATTGGAAGAATCGTTCCGCATGGTTGTGCAAAGCATTTGAGGATCTTGGTCGGGCCGTGAGTACATGTATTGTTCCGGTTCAGGGCGGTCCAGACAACGTGGCGATAGCGAGTCTGGATCTTGTGTCCGGCGTGCTTCGCAAAGGCACTATTGCACGATATCGCGCGACCGTGCGTAATTGTGGAGTGGTTCCCGTTGAGGATGTCAGTGTCAAGGGTCTGGTTAACAACATCAACGTGGACACCAAGACCATTCCCGCGATTGCGGCGGGTTCTTCGGAGACGGTGTCGCTGTATATTCCTTTCCAGAATTCCGGACCTGTCCGTATCACCGCTCGACTTGATCCAGACGCTCTGCCCGTGGATAACTCACGAGGGGCGGTGGCCATTATCCGGGACCGGGTAACGGTGCTATGTGTTGAGGGATCGTCGGGTAGCTCCGACGAGCCAGGCGGACGTGTTGCCGCGGCTTTGCGCGCACGTGGCAATGGTGCCGGCGAAGAGGAGTTCACCGTGCGGTCGGTGCCATGGGTCGCGCTTCCTGCACAAGACCTGGACAGCTTTGATGTCGTGATTCTTGTGGATGTGCCTGACATCACCTCCGATCAGACACGGCGTTTTGAGGAATATGTCCGCAGTGGTAATGGTCTTATCTGGTTTGCCGGCGAAAACGTGAAACCCGCGGTATGGAACAAGCGATCTGCGCTCGAAGGTACCCCGTTGCTGCCTGCCGTGATAGAGGAAACTGTCAAAACGAGCGATGCGATGGGTGTGGGAGGAGCGTTGGATCCGACAATGCCCGATCATCCCGTGTGCAGGCCTTTGCTGTCGCTGCAGGAGGACCTGCTCAGTGAAGCTCGTTTTCTGAAAATTCTGCGAGTTAAACCCTCCGCTACCAGCTTCGCGGTGCTGTCGCTTGCCGGCAGCGCTTCGCCCGTGCTGATTGAGCATTCCATCGGACGCGGGCATGTCTTCATGTTCACTACTTCCGCGGGACCCGAATGGAACAATATGGCGGTTACGCCCGTTTTTCCCATGATTCTCCAACAGATGGTGACGTATCTGACCGCTCGTGAGTTTGAGAAACCGAGGCTGATTGGCGATTCCCTGGCATTGTCTTATGTGGATCAACCCGATGCCAGCGACGCCGTGTTCGATGCCCCATCGGGTAGGACAATTACCGTTCCGGTCGGCGAATATCGCAATCAGTATGTTGCTCTGCTGGAGCATGCTCGTGAAGCCGGATTCTACATGGCTCGGGTGAGTGTACAGGCCCCCGGTATGCCGGTTGCTGTCAACGTCGATACCAAGGAGTCGAATGTGAAATGCCTGTCTGTTGTCGAGACGGAGGGCGGCTTTAGGGGGACCGGCATTGTGGTTGCGAATTCCGATATGGATCTGCTCGGCGTTATCGAACAGACTCGCACGGGACGGTCGTTCTGGGCCTTCTTTATGGTTGCAGGTTTGATGCTCCTTCTTGTCGAGGGCTTGTTTGCGGACCGCCTGCTCAAAGGCGTATCTTCCGCAAGCGAATCTGCGCCGGCATCGGCGCATACAGAGGATGTTTAGATGATCAGCCGGTTTTCGAATATCGTTCAGGTCGAGCAGCTAATGTGGGCGCGTCCGATACCGATCGCCGTGATGGTGGCAGCATTTGTTGCCGTCGTTGCTCTAAGCGTATACCGCTACCGTCGTCGGCGGGGTCTGCCGACATGGGTTCGAGTCGTGCTGGCTTTTTCCAGGGCGGTCGTTTTGTGTCTGATCGTCGCAGCCCTGTGTGAGCCGACAGTTGCTGTCAAACGCACCCGCACCGCCAAGCGTCGTTTGCTGGTATTGGTCGATGCGTCCGAGAGCATGTCCGTAAGGGACCAGCGCATGCGGTCCGAGGATGTTGTCGAGGCGGCCGCCGCCCTTGACATGCTGCCGTTTTCGGAAGCCGCCGATGTAAACAGGGCATTTAATGCGATTGACGTGAAGCAGCGCCGGGCCATTGCCGCGTCCTCGCGACTTGACCTGACCAAGAGCCTTGTATCCCGGTCGGCCCGTTCGATGTTCGAGTTGGTCGGCAACGATCTTGACGTCAGCTATTACTCGTTTGGCAAGAAGCTTCACATGCTCGGCGACGGCGCGACTGGGGCTGCCGATTTCGTGGCTGCCTTGAAGGCCGACGAGACTGGGACATTCATAGCGGATTCGCTTGATGCGGTAGCCGGCGCCGACCGCGGCGCGCCGCTGGCGGGTATTGTGCTGCTGTCCGATGGACTTGACACCTCTTCGCGGGCGGTCGAAGCGGCGATTCATGATCTGGGCACACGCGGCATTGCTGTCTATCCCGTACCGATGGGCATTGCCGATCCCGACGATATTTCCATCCGTAATGTTATCATGCAGGAAGTCGCTTTCTCGGGCGACAAGGTTCCTGTCCGGGTGCAGATCCGATCCAAGGGTTATGAGAAGCGGATGGCTGACGTAACGGTGCTCCTCAATGGCAGAGGGGTGGCCCGGCGAACCGTTTCCCTGAAGGGCGGTTTGCAGTTCGAGGATATCTTCTTCAATGTTGACGTATATGAAAAGGGCGTGTCGCAGGTGGAGATTGCCATCGAGCCCTTTGCCGACGAAGCGACGGCCGAGAACAACCGGGTCAAACGCAGCGTCCGGGTCGTCAACGAGAAGATCAACGTGCTCTGCATGGAAGGCAGTGCGCGATGGGAATACCGTTACCTTCGCGCCATGTTGAAGCGAGACCCACGCATCAACGCCACTTTCATTGCGACCCGCGGTCGGCCCGAGATGGCCCGGAATTCATCCGAATACATCGCCAGCTTTCCCGAGACGCGTGAGGAGGCTTTCAAGTACGACCTGGTTATTCTGGGCGATGTGGATGCCGCCTTCTTTTCCGCCGAGGCATTTGGCCGATTGGAGGAGTTGATCAAAGAACGCGGTGGGTCGCTGCTGATGTTGTGCGGCTCGCGGTTTGCTCCTACCAGCTATGCAGGAACACCAGTGGAGCGAATGCTTCCGGTTCGTTTCGACCCCGGCGGATCATGGCAGGATGTGGATGACAACGTGTATCCCGTTCTGACGGCTGAGGGCAGGAGCAGCCTGGTGATGACGCTGGAGACTGATCCAGAGAAGAACGACCATACATGGACCCGCGTGTCGCCTCTCGATCGGGTTCCGCCGCTTCTCGCCCCGAGGCCCGGCGCGACGGTGCTTGCCGAGCTCTCGGACTCTCGCTCCCGCGTGGACCGTTATCCGCTGGTTTCCTGGCAGCGATACGGAACGGGTAAGTGCATGCTGATGGGGACAGACCGGCTTTGGCTGCTTCGCTTCAAGACAGGTGATAAGTATCACTGGCGTGTCTGGTCGCAGTGCATCCAGTTTTTGACGCTGTCGCGGCTTATGGGAGAACACAAGAGAATTCGCCTGGAAACGGATCGGGCCACCTATCCAATCGCTGCCAAGGCATTGCTTTACGCCCATGTGCTTGACGATCGTTTTGAGCCGATAACTCAGTCCGGCTTTGATGTCACCGTCAGTGCGATGGATGACTCGGGCAGGGAACCCCAGCGAGTCACCCTCAGGCCGGACGTGGAGAATCCTGGACTTTACGAAGGTTATTTCTCTCCTCCAGGCCCGGGCCGGTACCGGATGGAGTCAAACTCCGCTGACCGTTTGCTTTCCAATACGACCGAGTTCCAGGTGGCTGACATAAAGCCTGAAATGGCCAACACAGACATGCAGATCGAACGCCTGCGAAGAATCGCGGATCTTTCGGGCGGACAGTGCCTGAACATTATGCAACTTCAAGACCTGCCTTCCTTGCTCAACCGGGAGCCGCACACGACCACCGTTCGTACGGAAATACCCTTGTGGGACAACGGATTGGTAGCCTTCCTGCTTGTTCTACTGATGGGTTGTGAATGGATTATGCGAAGGAGGTATGACCTGCCGTGATTGAGAATGACCAGCAAGAAAACCTATCTTCGTATATAAGGGCAGTGTGGCGTCGCGGGCAGACACTGCACGTTACCGCGGGCATGCTTGCGCTGTGTCGGTGGGGCATACCATTGTTTCTCGTCGGAATGGCGATTGATTGGCTGATAGACCTCCCCGCGCCGGGCCGCGTTGTGATTCTTGTGACGCTATTGTCTGTTTCGATATACAGGGCTTGGCGTTGTGGGTGGAGGCATGCCGGCGCTTTCAACGCCGCGCACATGGCGCTGCGGATCGAGGAGCATTTTGGTGGCCTGGAGAGCCTGCTGGTCACCGCTGTCCAGTTCCGGGGAACTGAGAGGCACCCCGGGACATCCGAATCACTGCGTAACTTGACGTGCCTCCGGGCCGAGGAAGTCGTTGTTTCATTGCGGCCTGAGCAGGCTGTTGCTTACCGTCAACTCCGCCTCCCGGCGATGGCGGCGCTCATCATGGTAATGTTCCTCGGTAGTTTTGCCGTTGTGAACGGTCGCTTCCTGGCCGCCGGCGCAGCCCGCGTCTTTGCCCCCTGGTTAGCGGTTCGTTATCCCACACGTACCAGACTTAGCTTGGGTAATGGGAATTTGATCGTGCGGGAAGGCGGCAGTGTCCGGCTACACGCGCGTGTTTCAGGCGTCATTCCAAACGAGGCGAAACTCGCCTTGCGAACCAGTGCGGGCAAGTCGCGCAAGCACACACTGGTCATCACCGATGGAGGTTGTGAGTACACCATCAAATCGGTTTTCCGCGGGTTCGAGTATCGCATCATTGCCGGCGACGCCCGGACCGACTGGTGCTCGGTGGAGGTGATCGCTTCTCCCCGTATCGAGCGGGCTGAGGTGACCCTGGAGTTTCCGCAGTACACAGATCGTCCCACCCAGACCGTCGAAGCGCTGACCCTCACCGTTCCTGAAGGTACGGGCGTCAAGTGGCGACTCATCCTTGACCGTGCGGTCAGCAAGGCGGAGGTCAATCTTGCCGGCGGGAAATCGCTGCCACTCGACGTGAGCCAAGACGGGCGCACGGTGACGATGCGGCGGGACGCCACAGAATCGCGGGCGTACAGTTTCTCGTGGGTGGAACGAGAGCATGGCTTCTCCTTTACGAGCCCCCGTCACCAACTGCAGGTGATGCCGGACCAGCGGCCTCACGTTGAACTGACCTCGCCAAGTGGCGATCTCTACGCGACCCTGGGACGAAAGCTCGACCTGGCATTCCGCGGCAGAGACGACCACGGTATCGGCGAGTCGGTGGTTGCCTATCGCGTCAACAAGACAGAGGACCAGAAGGTTCGCTTTGAGACGCCGGCCTTTCGGGAAGGGGGCGAGCATCAGATCGATTGGGATTACCGATCCGTGCTGCCCGACCTCGCTATCGGTGACAGCGTTTCGTTCGCCATTGAGTTGACCGATCGGTATCCGGGATCGTCTGGGCCACATCTGGCGCGGTCCGAGGCGCGACGCGTAACCTTTCTGTCGAAAGAGGACTACCTCGCGTACGTTGCCAGGCAGAAGCGACGTTTACTTCTGCGGCTTAGGGGCATCTACCGGGAGGAGCGTGGGGTACATGATATCGTCAGGTGCCTCGATCCGTCCGATGCGGTATTCGTCCAGACCTGTCAGCTCGAGGCGGTTCGCCAGGACCTGATGCGAGAGCGCCTGGGGGTACTGACGAGACGAATGCGTAATTTGATCGAAGACCTGGCCGCGAACAACATCTCAGACGAAACGAATACAGCCATGCTGGTCCGGCTGTGCTCAGATATGCAGACTGTCGCGGACAAACATGTCGGCGGTGCGGCGTCCAGTCTCAGGACTCTTGCCGCGGCTTCCGGAAACGGAGCTTCCGCTCACGCTACTGACCCTGGGCCCGCGGTGCATGCGGTTAACACCGCCGCCCGCGAACTCGGATGCCTGGTGTTGCAACTTGGTTACAAAGACGCCGCGGAGGTCATGGCTCGCGAACTTCACGCGACCGCACAGACTCAAGCGTCCTTGCGACTTGAAACCATCATGCCTTCAGATGTATCCAGCGATGGAATTGGGGCCCTGTCGAAGGCCCAGAGCCGACTCGCGAAATGGCTGATTCGCCTGGCTGCCGCGACGCCTCGCGAGAAGGAGAGCACCATTGAGAACGCGCTGGTGGCATTCAACCTGTCACGCCTCGTGAAGCGATTGCTCGGAACCGGAGTCGAGGTCAAAATGGGCGAAGCCGCTGCCTTGATCCGCAACGGCCAGGCCAGCGATGCGGCATCGCTTCAAGCGCAGGCGTGCCATGCATTGCTCCATGCGGAGTTTCGGCTGCGGGTCGGATCGGAATATGAGGCATTGCGCAACGCCCGAGACCTTTTCATTGCGCAGGCGAATGGCCAGGATATACTTCGCGGGGAAATAACTGCCCTGACTGCCAAAGAATTCAACGATCGCCGATCCGAGTTTGTCAGGTCCCAGACCGTACTCCAGCGGAATCTTCAGTTGCTGCTGATGCCGTCGGTTCCCGCGCCTCGCCCGCGCCTGTTCGATGCCGTTCTGCCCTCGCCGCCGCCGGTCGATGACTTGCTGGCCGTCGCCGAAGGCGCGATGAAGAAAGCCACTGTTCATATCCAGGCGGGAGACCGGGAAGCTGCCGCAGTCCAGCAGTCCAGCGCTTCGGAATCCTTCAATGCTCTGGCAGAGATTGTGCGAGAACGTATCGATGCCCTGACGCAAGGGGCGAGATTGGCTGGCCTTGCCATGAATGGCGGTAAACAGGCGACCAAAATCGAAGAGTTTCAAGAGCGCCTGCTCGGCTTGCTGGAGAAGACCGAAGACGCCGCCGCCGACCGTGCCAGTTCGGTTTACCTGACCAAGTTGGGTCAGGCCCTTGTCGATGACGCTGAAAAGTTTCGAATGAGCTTTGTTCAGAGTGACAAGTCCCGGGGAGCTTCGAGCCAGGACGACCTGCCGCTTCCGGACTGTCTGGGACGGGTTGTTGACGCTATCGCCAAAACCGTTCCTTTGCTTAAGAATAATCAGCCTGGCCTGGCGGTCTCCGGCCTGAAGGCGGCTCTCGAGGTACTGGACGAAGCGGGCACATTGATCGAGGAGCAGACAGCGACCCATTCTGCATTTGCCGGCGTGTTCGGGGATACCCAGGCCGTTCTTGTCCCGAGCCCTCAACTGGAGGATATCGAGGAAGAGCAGCGCGATATGATGGCTACCACCCGAAAGGCCAAGCCAACGGACTTGCCTGGGCTGGTCATTCCGCAGAAGAACCTGGTCCATGCAGTGGATGCCGTGTTGGATTCCCTGGATGTGCTTGCCCACAAGATTGAATCCGGCTCGGTTATGCTTTTTGCCAAGACCGATATGAACGCTGCCGGCGTTGCCTTGGCAGCCAATGACATCGAAGAAGCGATCGATGCACAATCCTACGTCGCTGATACGCTACGTGACCTTCGAGGGAAAATTGACGCCGCCACACCACAGTATCGCTATGTCCTTGAGGTGACGGAGTTTCTGCATGAAATCATCCCTGAAAGCGACAGGATACGGATGGGGCTGCGGAAACTGCGAGAGCAAATGCAGGCCAAGCCAGATGCCGACGCACTTGGCGCCCTGGCTGGGCGGCAACAATCTCTGAAAGCAGAAGCCCGACAATTCTGCGATCAGTTGCTGAAGCTGACAGGACAGCAGCGATACGCCGGAACCGCGAGCCAGATGGCCGAAGCAATTGGCCGACTGAAACCCAGCGATAATTCCCCGGCCCAGACTCAGATCAATCAGGCGACGAAGGCGCTCATTGCCGAAGCAGCCAACCTTCGGACATTGATGGGAAACCTGGCTTATCTCATCGCTCCTCCATCTTCGTTTGTCGCTTCCAGCGCGGAGCCCACGCCCGAGGTCAAATTGATCCTGGGTGTGCTGACGCTGGCGGCGCAGCAGAAGGATATGTACAGGAAGACACAAGCCAACATGGCTGGGCAAATAGCGAGTTTGGCGAAGGAGCAGCGCAGACTTGAAAAGCAATGCACAGCCTTCGTTTTGGCATCCCAGTCGCACCCGAACCTTGTGGCGGCGAAACGGCACATCTCGGAGGCTGCTGCAAAGCTTGAAGCTTCGTTGCGGGCCGAGGCCGTCGCCAGTCAGCATGAGGCCGGCGAGGTCCTGCGATACTTCATTCTAGAGTACGCGTTGAAGTACGTCGATGTGCCTCCGCCAGGGCCCCCGGAAGATAGTGCTCCCACAGAACCAGTCGAATCCTTGGATGACGAAATGATGATGTTTATGCCCGGCGCCATCAGCGGCGGCAAGCCCAAGGGCGGACGGGGGGAATGGGAAGTCCTGGGACGTCGCGATCGGGCTGCACTGAACGAGAATTTTGCCCGCGAACTTCCTCTGGAATATCGGGCAATTCTCAAGGACTATTACGAAAGGCTGGCCAAGTGAAGACGTGCTATCACAGAACGTGCGCATCAATAGTGCTGATGATCGCCTGCGTTTGGGCATCTTCAGCCGCCGCGCAGAGTCCTGCCGACAAGAAGGTCGGATCGGGTAAAGAATCATCGCAGCCGGCCGCGCGAACATCCGATACCAAACAACCCGAAACCATCGACGGCGCGCCGGAGTTGACCGCAAAGGCGTCCCAGGCCATTGACAAGGGACTCAAGTTTCTGCTTTCAACCCAGAAGAAGGACGGTTCCTGGGACAGCGATGGCAAAGGTGGTAGGGCCGTCGGTATCACGTCTCTGGCGTTGATGGCGTTCATGTCCAAAGCGCAATTCCCTGGTTCAGGCCCGTATGCCAAGCCGCTGGATCGCGGCAAGAACTGGCTTCTTAAGCATGCAAAGGAGCGACCCGACGGATATCTGGGGTCCGTGATGTACGAGCACGGGCTGGCGACGCTTGCTCTGTCGGAAATGTGGGGAATGACCAGAGACAAGAAGGATGACGATGCGATCCAAAGGGCGCTCGAGGCAGCCGTGGAGGTGATTGTCCGTTCGCAGAATCCCGGAGGCGGATGGCGATATCAGCCCCAGGCTGATGGAGGTGAGGATACCTCTTGTACCCAGACGGTCTTCCATGCACTGGCTTCGGCTCGTCAGGCGGGCATCATGGTTCCCAACGAGACCATTACGAAGGTTCTCAAGTATCTCAAGGGTGCTCAAAATGCCGAAACCGGCGGGTTCACCTACAGTCCCAATGGAAATGCGAAGGTGTCGGTTGCCTGCACCGCCGGTGGAGCCTATTCCGCGCAGCTTGCGGGGCAGCGGGATTCCGAAATGGTAGCCGCGGCGATTCGGTATCTTGAGAAGCAGTCTCCGGGAATCATCAACAGGGGCGCCAGCCACTACTATTACGCCCACTACTATGCCATACAGGCGATGGTGCAGGCCGGTGATGCCCATTACGCCAAGTGGTACCCCCTTATCCGGGACGCTCTGATCAGCAAACAGAAAAGCAATGGCGCCTGGGATCAGGGCAGATCCGGGGGCACTGCCTATTCGACTCCCATGGCGATTATCATTTTGGCTACCCCGCACCGATACATACCGATCTACCAGAGATGACGGCAACGATGAAACGACAACTCGGCAATTGCCTTTTCCGGGTCATGTGCCTGGTCAGTCTGTTGGCGTTCGTCAGTGTGCTTGCTGCCGAACCCCGGAAGACCTCTGAGCCAGGCACAGCCCGCATATCCGAAAGAAAGATCGCTTCCCTGCAGCAAGGAGTGGCCCAGCAGAAGAAGTTGACCTCATCCATCAATCGGCGCAGAGCCTGCAAAAGCACGGTTCGCAAGGCAGAAGCTCTTCTCGACGCATTCCCGACCGCTCCCAACCGATTCCGAGTTCTGGCGATCATGCTCGATAGCCAGAAGCGATTGCTCAGCCTGGAAAACTCCGACCGCAATCGTGATGCGATGTTCGAGACTTGCGGCAAACTGGCCAAGGCGCCCAACGAGTACGCCGATCTTCGACTGGAGGCGGACCTGCTTCTTTCGGAAAGAGCCATGACGCTCAAGAATGCGGATGTGAAGGAACGAGCCCACGCGCTGGAAGATCTACTCAAACGTTACCGCGATACTTCCGGTGAAGCTAAAAGCCTCATGATGGCCTCGCTGATCGCACCGAAATTGAATGCTTTTGACCTGGAGAAACAAATCTACCAGGCCATGGACGACCGTTTTGCCGGTGACCTCGATGTGATTGCCTGGCGTCGAAGTCATCACGATTTCGGCCACTTCCGGGTGCTGTTCACAGGCACATTCAAGCGTGCCGATGGGACTTGGCTTACGTTCCCGATCGACGGAATGGGCCATACCTGCCTGATGTATTTCTGGTCGAAACATACGCGGGACATCAAACAACGCCTCGCTGAGGTCAAGGCCCTGCAAACCCGTTTCCCGGAGCAGTTCGAAGTATTCAGCCTCAATCTGGACGAGTTGCCCGACGCCGGAGAAAAAACACTCCGGGCCTTGGGGCTGGACTGGACCGCTCTGTATTTGCCCGGAGGAAGAAAAAGTCGGGTCTATCGCGTTTACGTGGGACGTGGTTCGGTTGGTGTGCGGGTGAATGCTCACGGTCATGCTCTCTTGCCGTCGAATACTGTCAGGACGCTCGTCGAAGAGATGCCCATGGAACAGAACTTCGATGACGTGCGATATCTCTCGCAGTTGCAGTCGCTGCTTGTTGGAGAGTTCCTGGTGGCCGGCACGAACTCGGAAATTGCGCCCCATTGCCCCGCGGAGTCGGTTCCCGCGGAAACGCTCGACGCGATTCAGGCCTGCTTCGTCGCTGTGCCATTGCGCTACAGACTGACGCGAGCCGAGGCGCTGGCGAATTATGAAAGGGCGGAAAAGCTTTGTCGTGATACTATCACGAAATACGCCAAAGCCCCCGATCTCTGGCTTGTGCGCAATCGCAGAATCATTGCGTTGCTGGGTATGTGGAATCTGGCCTGCGAGCCGAAACATCTTGAAGAAGCTGCGCGAGAGTCACGTATCGCACTGCGGGCAGTTCTGCCTAACCGAGCCGATGCCGTACCGAGGTTCTGTCTAGCCAAAGAAGCACTTCGCAAAGGCGATTCCGATCCGAAATCAGTACTGGACGCGTTGGTCAAAGAAACAGGCGGCCTCGACGCTCCGGCCTCGACGTATGCAGCTGCTGCGATCCTTGCGATGGACGTCAATGCCAAGGCCCTGCATGCCCAGTACCGCGCGATGCTGCTGGAAAGCCACAACGGTGATCCCGCGATGTGGCCTGTTGTTTCGTTTCTTCGTGATCAGAACCACACCTTTCGCCTGTTCAAGGCGAACTATTACATGCCCCCGAGTCGGGCACGCAGGACAGTGCGCGCGGCTTTGCGGCGCAATGCGGCTGCTCTTGATGTGGCCCCGGATAACAGCGGTCCGATGAAGGCAGAATTCAAGACGCTTGCCGGCGACACGCTGAACCTGCCGGAGGCGACAGATGGCAAGTTGACGCTTCTTATGTTCGTCGAGCCGCCCGAAGACGTGGATGCGAATTTCCCGACCGTAATCAATGGCTCCATCACTGAAGGAGCCAGAGGCAGGAAGATCGAAATACGCGGTGCGATGCAAGACGCATTCGAGTTGGCCGATCTGCATGTCCACAAGAACCTAAAGGTTATCGCAGCCTTTTTATGTGATGATGCGGACCGCGTCGAGGCTCTGATGAAAAAGTGTAACTGGCCGTGTCAGGCGTTGATGGTTCCCGGAGGTTTGGGCAATCCGCTTGTGCGTCGACTGGGAATCCTCAATGCGGATCGTGTGCCCAATATCTTTCTTCTTGGCGACGACGGGACAATTGCGTGGAAGCTATCGGGAATCGTGCATCCGCAGCTTAAATGTGAAGGTGTTGGCGAATTAGGGCATGTGATTCATCTCGCCATGAAGTCCAATATCGAGTTGTATGAAATGGAAGCCGCAGTCAGGGCGTTAGGACGGGGAAAGTATCAGCAGGCCTTGCGACTTTTCTCGGGACCGTTTCCGCCACCCAGGAAGTCGAATCCTGATGGATGGACCGCTCCGCGGCTTCATGGCAGGGCCCTGGCGCACATGGGGGCAAGGAATTTGGATGCGGCCCTGGCTGATATCGACGAGGCTATTGATACGCACCTGAAGCGGTATTCCCACTCAAAGGACCTTTGTGACGCCACCGCGGAGATGCGGCTGGTCCGAGCGACGATTCTTGAACAGTTAGGCCGGAAGGAAGAGGCACAGGCTGAGCGAAAGGGCGCAACCGCTCCGATCATAGGAGATTCGACTACGCGTTACGGGGCCTTCCACGATAAGTTGAAAAAGTTCAGGCTTGCTCAGCATTCAGGAAAGTAGTCGGGCGATGACAAGACGAACAATAGTTGGCGTGCTGTGCTTGACTGCAACGGTTGTGTTGTGCGCGGGCTCTGGGACCGCAGTGGCCCAGTCTCAGACAAAGGCCAGGCCGCTCGCAGGCTCGCGGATACCCGAGAGCGAGATCGCATCCTTGCAGGCGGAATTGAATAACCGAGGGCGTCGAACATCTTTGACCAGCAGGCGGAGAGCCTGCAAAAATCTTGCTCGCAAGGGAATCGCACTTTTCGAAAAGTATCCAGCCGCCCCTAACCGCTATCGCCTGTTGGGGATCGTGCTCCAGAGCCAGAAGCGATTGCTGGGAATGGAAAGCACAGATCGAAATCGCAATGCTCTCTTCGATACATGCGAAAAGCTGGCCCATGCCCCTGACGAATACGCGGAGCTTCGCCTCGAGGCTGACATGCTGCTTTCGGAGAAGGCCCTGACGGCCAGGAACGCCGACCTGAAGGATCGGGCCGAGGCGCTCGCCGAGTTGGTAAAACGTTACCGCGACACCCCGGCTGAAGCCAAAAGCCTGAAGATGGCCGCGATGATCGCCCCTAAGCTCGAGGCGTTTGATCTGGAAGCGGAACTCTTTGACGTCTTGAGCGAACGTTTCGCGGGCGATGCTGGTGTTATCGAATTCATCCAGAAAAACCTCGGGGTACGCCGGCTGGACGTTTTGTTCTCTGGCACGTTTACACGAGTTGACGGCAAGACACTTCGCTTCCCGATCGACCGGATGGGGCATCTCTGCTTCATGGTGTTCTGGTCTCGAAAGACGCCAGGTTTTGAGGCGTACCTTAAGCAAATCAAGGAGTTGCAGGCTCAGTATCCGGAACGATTCGATGTCTTCAGTTTCAATCTGGATGAACTGTCTGACGGCGGCGAAGCAACGCTTCGCGAGTTGGGCCTGGACTGGACGGCAATGCGGTTGCCCGGCGGACCCAAGAGCGAGGCATTTCGAACCTACGCACAGAAGTCGCCGCGTGGCATTCTCGTCAACGGATTCGGGCACGCCCTTCTGATGCCGATGGTGGTGAGCAAACGTGAGTTCAAGATCCGAAGTGAAAGGATTTCCGACGAACGCTATCTGGCGCAATTGCAGTCACTATTCATCGGCGACTTTCTGGTTATCGACCCCGAAGGGGCTTTCGATCCGACATTGCCCCCTGAACTCAAAATGATTTCCATGTGTGCAGGCAAGCAAAATCAAACCAAGCTCAGCCGCACTGCTGAATCGGTTCCCGCCGAGATTCTTCGCGACATCCAAGCTTGTTTTATCCCGGCTCCCTTCCGTTACAGGCTCACGCGCACCGAGGCGCTGGCAGACTATCGGAAGGCGGAGAAGCTGTGCCGGGAGGCGGCCGGGAAATATCCCAAGGCGGTGGATCTCTGGATTGTCCGCAACCGTTGGATCGTTGCCCTGTTGGGTATGTGGAATATCACCGGTGATCCGAAGCACCTAGAAGACGCCGTGCGAGAGTCACGTATCGCACTGGCTGCGACTTTGCCTTCGGGGGCCGACGTCGTACCGCGGTTCTGCCTTGCAAAAACAACGCTCCGCATGGGCGAGACGGAGCCGGAATCGGTCCTCTCAGGTTTGATCGAAAAGACAGGCGGGCCGAACGCGCCCGGCTCGGCTTTTTCCGCGGCTGCCATTCTGGCGCTGGACGCCCACTCCCTGGACCTGCACGACTTCTACCGTGGCAGGATCTTGAAGGCCCCGGAGGATGGCAATCCCATGCTCTGGTCCGTTACTTCTTTCTTGCGTGATCGCTATCACACATATCGCTTGTTGCGGGCCAATTACGTCCGCCATGAGCGCAGCTCGATATACGGCTCGTTGCGAGGCTACGTTGTGGCTCACGGCGCGCCCCCGCCAAGAGACCGTCTACCGAAGTTGGAACTCAAGATGCTGGATGGCCGAGCACTGACGCTCCCGCGTGATACCGACGGCAGATTGACGCTTCTGCTTCTCATCGAGCCGCCTGCTGACAAGACACAGATGAAGTTTCCTCGAGAGATCGTTTCCACAATGAAGTATGCGGTCGGCCTGCGTGATCACCATGTCCGCAAAGAGGTCGATGTGGTTGCGGCCTTCTTATGCGAAGATGCCGAACGCGTAAACGCTCTGATGAAAGCAAACTCATGGACTTGCCGGGCGGCAATGGTCCCAGGGGCTCTGGCCAATCCGATGGTGCGGCGGCTGGGGATTGTCTCCGCGGATCGCATGGCGAACGTGTTTGTGCTCCGCCGTGACGGCGCCGTCGCGTGGCATACGTCGGGGCTGAGATACCGGGCTGAGTTTGGTTATCCCTTCGCAGTTTACCTCGCCATGCGAGTCCACGTCGAAGTGTGTGATGTGGAAATTGCTTATAGTGCTTTGGAGCAAAAGGACTATCGGAAAGCCGCTCGATACTTTGCGACCCCATTTGTCCCCGAAGGGGACCAGAGATACCGGTGGGCTGGTCCTCGGTTTCATGGACTTTCACTGGCACACATGGGCTTAAGGGATTGGGAAAAGGCGCTGGTTGATATCGACGCCGCCCTGGAAGCTCATCAGAAAGGCTTCCACGATGCCAAAACGGGGCCCTGCGATGTCATGGCGGAGATGTGGCTCATTCGGGCGACGATTCTGGATCATCTGGGGCGAAAGGAAGAGGCGCAGGCGGAGCGAATGAGGGCTGCAGGCGTGACCTCGTCCCATCGCGCTGCGCCTTATGGGTTGTTCCACAACAGGTTGAAAGTACTTAGGCGCGAGGAACGCTGAGAAATGGAGATCAGGTGGTGAATAGAACAATGAGTGTCGTATCGTTCTTTGTGATGGCGGTTCTGTCGGCGGTGTGTGTCCGCAGCCAGCAAGGCAGAGGTCCCACTTACCACGCAAGGGGAGAAGCTCTGCGCCAAGTACACCGACATGCTTACGACGCTTAAGGCGGAGATTGCGGCGTCGGGGCCGACTGTCGACAAGCAGAAGAAGGCCCGGTTTCTCGCTGCTCACGCAGCGGTGTCCGGAGTCTCTACTCCGCCCAATCCAAACGGACTTAAGAACGCGCCCCCGCGATATGCCTAGTCGAATCCTCCGTATAAGGAGGCACAGGCCAACGCTCTGATTGCGGCAAAAGCGATTCTGGCGGAGGTAGATTCATTTTTGGCAAGCGACAAACTGCATGCGCAATTGGCACGGTGCGCCCTGCTTACGCATGCCACACCTCACGGACTTGCGGCTTTCGCCCAACAGGGCAAAGAGCACGAAGCCCTTATCGATACGCTTCTGAGTGATAAAGCACTTATCAAACAGATCATGGAGATGGGCGGGGCCTACGAGGGGAAGTATGGCCAGTCCATGCAGGTTTATACCGCAATTCAGAAGGCAAGCAAGCGAGCCCATGACGGTATGTTCCGGCGGTTTGCGCTGGGCGTTGCTCTGGAGCATCCCGACGGGAACATTACGAAGGAGGGTAAGACTGCCGCCGAAGTGATGGTGGAGATGTACCTGAATTATGAGAAGGCCTACCTCGAAGGCAAGCTGGACCCGGCCTTCGATACTTACACCGACTTCGAGTACCGTTTTGTCTTTCCGCACCGCTCGTCGGAGGATGTGACGTGGATTCGCGAGATGATGCGCAACTACCGCCCGGATCACATCTTTCTGAAGGACTACAAGTGGCGTTATGTGCGTATCGTGAGGACAGATGTGCCCTACACGAGTAACGTAAGCAGGCCGGTGAGGCCCGATTTGGGGCTCTCGAAGATGCAGGATTACTTCCTCGAAGGTGGTATTTGCGGCCCGCGCGCCTTCACCGGTAAACTGTCGACAGCGGCCTTTGGCATTCCGACGCGGGGCGCTCGCCAGACCGGCCATGCCGCCATGAGCCATTGGACGCCGGATGGGTGGACGACAGTTCTCGGCGCGCACTGGACGTTCAATAGGTGGCGCGGACGTTGTGGGCTGGACTTCCTGCTGGAGACACAAGCCCGCAAAACTCCCGAAGACTATATGAAAGTCTTGCGAGCGCAATGGCTTGGCGAAGCGTTTGGTGAGGCGAAGGTCAACGGCATGTCTTATGGTGCCGGGGGCTGTTTTTGGAATGCGCTTGCCTTCTATCAAAAGCTGGCGACTGTCGAAGAAGCCAAAACTATTGAACTTGCCCCCACAGGCGAGGAACTCAGTGAATCCAATGTCGAAGCCACAGCCGAGGCTATTCCGCAGACTGAGTTGTCTGCAGCAGACAAGACAATGACGGTCGATAAAGACGGCGTTATCACAATACCGGTTGCGGCATGCCGTTCGCCCAAGAGCACTGAGAAGATCCGGTTTATGAAAAGCTTCTCCGGTGGCGTGCAGATGCACTACAACCTGGCCGGCAAACGTCCAGAGCTTCTCTCGTATACTATCCAGGCCCCCAAGGCCGGACAATACCAGTTAACTGCGCATGTGGTTACAGTGACCGTTGATAGGAGTTGCCTGGTCAGGCTTAACAGAAGAACGCTGATCGATATCCCATTGCCCTATACGTGTGGCATGTGGAAGGATACCAAGCCCGTAGCCGTCGCATTGAAAGAGGGCAGGAACAAGCTCGATTTCACATGCAAGGTGCCAAACAAAGGGCTGACCGTCAAGTATTTCAGGCTAGCTCCGGTGGGAGAATAGATTTCTAACACTTTCGCTGCCAATGACAAGGCGATGTGCCGGACCATGTGGCTCTGGTTGTGTCTGTCAGGATTGTACTTTCGGAGATCGGAGCGGTATTTTGATTACAGTGTGTCCGCCTTCGCCAAACGTGATCGTTACGCTATGTAACTGACAACCGAGCTTCAGCATATCGGAAAGGATTGTGGCATCGTCCTTGTGGGTTCGCGGCCACTGCAATCCCTTTGGCACGATAAGTGCGTAGGATGTGCCGCGCTTGGTCAGTTGCTGCTTCAGATCTTCCCAGTGGGCAGCGCCGAAGAAGACAATGCCTGGTCCCTTCGCCGCAAGGAGATTGTCGAGAAAGGCTCTATTTCGGTGTGTGACGGTGATGGCGTATTCGCGTTTCAGCCCCGGATCTGCTTTAAGAATCGCATCATGTTCCTTGTTGTAATCCTTGGCAATGTCGTTTAACCGCTTCTCCAGGTCAACCCGATTGTTGTCGAAGATATCCCGGTTCTTGAGCCAGCCGCTTTTCTTGGCGTCGGCAAGTGCGGCGTGGATCTTGTTGCCGTACTTGTAGCCCAGTGCAGTAAGTGGCCCGGTCATGGGTTTGTCGGACGCGGGCACAAGGTTCCAGCCCTTGTGGGCCAGCATCTGGACCCAAGTTCTGAAGACAATCATCTTATGTTGGGAACCACTGACTTTGCGACGTTCCACAGGGATGTTGTTGTATTTGACCACAAATGCCTTTGCCAGCCCCTCCAGCACCAGGTTTCGAACGTCATACTCGTTGTAGAGATGGTCCGCTATTCTTTTGCACCGTTCCAGCACCGTATGGACACCATCCAAACTGTTGCTTGAAACATGGCTGAACGGGCCATCGTGAAGAATTGGTACATAGATGATTTCCGGGTTGTCTCCTACGATCTCGATCTTTTCGATATCCGTGTGTTTGTCGTTTGCCAGTCGTGACAGACCCGTCCGTGTGGATTCCGCAGGAAGTGTTGCTGCAGTTGCAGCAATGGCAGTTGACCATGCCGCAGCTGAAGGATAGCCCGCAAAGGTTGGCTTTACTCGCGGTGGCAGGAAGAGAGTATTAACTTTGCGCATACGCTCGGCAATATCGAGGTATGCTGTTCGCATCCCTTTCAGTTGCGCGTGCCTGAGTGCTAGTGGCAGGACCTTGGGATGGTTGGTGTAGAGGGCGACCCGGAACGCTGCGGCATCGGCGTGGGCTTGGCCTTTCCTGGCGGCCAGGACGTCCAGCGCTGCGGGAATACGTGGCAACGGCAGCAAATCGTAGCTCAAGAGAACCAGTTCGATCTGCTCAGCGGCGTCCTTGTTACCCAGCAGGCGATTGAGGTCGGCAACCCAGAGGCGGCCACTGAGTATGTCAGTGCTCAGTTTGGCAGCTTGTTTCAGCAGAGCGGCAGCTTGCGTGTTTAGTCCGTGGTCGACACACCATTGGCCCAGTACGCAGAGCCCGGCCACCTGGCCTTCCAAACTCAGATCGCCTTTCCGGCGGAATTCCTCTGCCAGCTTTAGCTGGATGGTGATGTATTGAGTGATGTCCCTCACCTGATTGGGTGCCGGCAGCGCGCCGGTGTTGTTCATCAGTGTGGTTGCGGGGAATCGTATGGATTTATCGTATGGGGACCGGTACGGTTCAGTGCCCATTCCCTTTCGTCGTAGGAGACGTTCGTAGTCGTCCGGCCTCTGCAATCTGGCCAACGCGACGGCTATGGCATCGTCTTGACCACTGGGATCGGTGGCGATGCCGGGGATCATCTTTTTGTATCCATCGGAAATAAGGTGGTTGCGAAAAGCCGGCAGGTTCAGGCGTACCCGCAGATAGCGGTCCACGATTGTGGTGGCCTCGGTGGTCATACCATGGTCCAGCAATGCTGATAAAACGGGCTTCATGTTTTTCCCGGTGACGACACGGACGTTGGTGACTCCCATGAATGGCAGGAGTTCCGCCAATACCTGTTTCCGATTCCCCTCCGGCACTGTTTCCAGGTAGTTCGGCAGGTGCTCGGAAGTCCCCGTTGCCATCAGGTCCTGAGTCACGCTCCAACGGCCCAGCGCTCGGGCAAGATCCGTGTGTCCCAGATGCTTGCAGGCTAACGCCAAGGCCGCAGTGCGATGGGCTTCCCTGTTCCGATCGTTGAGAGCAAGCAGGCGCATTTGGCCTGCCAAACCACTCGGCAGTTGTTCCGCCGCCCGTTTGGCGATGGCCTCTATCACGTCGACGTCGGCACGGCTCAGTACCGATTGTTCGGCTGCATTGTCGAGATGAAAGCGAAGCTTGGATGACAGTCCATTCTTCTCGACGCTTTTGGCAATTGCGTCACAGATTCCGTCGTCGTGGGCAGTCCTGAAAGATATTCCCCGAAGCCAATTGTTCAGTTCAGTCTGTCCGTCAGGCGCGTTGGCGACGAAATCAAGAATGTTCCTTGGACGTTGGCACTCAAGGGCGACGAGTCCTCCGGCTGTCGAAGGAACTGCCTTAGGCCAAGTTGTGGATCTGAACCACAGCCTGTAGTTGTTAGCGACGCTGGGATGCCGCGTGTCAGCGAAGTAGATGCGCGTTGCCTGCAAGTATTGACTCGGTGAGGCCATCAACTCGGAAGCGTACACCCTTTGTTCGCTGACCGTGAGTCGATCTCCACTTGGGTTAGCCAGAATGGCGAGGGGATCATGGAGCAGACACGACAAGTTCACGTTCTCGCCGGAAGCGGCATAGCCCTCTGGCATCACGCGTGACGCCTGTACGTTCCAGCCATAGTCGAGCAATATGCGCGGCAGGGCAGCCTGTGCCGCTTCAACCATGGAGTTCTGCGGATTCAAAGCCATGATGCTTCGCATCAAGGCCAGAGCTTCGACATCGCGACCTGCCTGACGTAGTAGCAGGAAAGCAATCAGCTTGTTGAAGGAATCATTTGAGTCTAGCAGATCCCTCAGAAGGATATCGAGTTCCTTGCGAGACAGCATGTTGGCTGCCATGCGCAGAGTGTTTTTGTGAAGAGTGAAAACCTGGCGGATATCGCTTCCCATCCGTCTTCTGGCGTTTTTGATGATCTTTTGGAATTCGGCACGTTTCGTGGCCAGCAATTTGCTGACTTCCTCGTCGGAGCGAGCTGATTCGCTTTCGGACGGTTTTTTCGGCGCCAGTTCCGGGATCTCGGCCTTGAGTTTGTCAATAAGTGTTGGCTCCAGATACAAGGCCAGTTTAGTCGTAATAAAGGATCGCTTGTCAGCGTCGACAGAGGCAAGAAACTTTTTTACTGCATCCACCCGTTCGCCGGCTGGTTTCTGGTTCACCCAGGCGTTGATGATGGCGGCGGAATGTGCGGGCAGAAGGCTCCACGCACGAACGCACTCCACGAGAGTGGGCAATGGAATCTCGGATGCCCGCCCTGCCTGGCTCAGAAGGAAGTAGTAGGAACCTCCCATAATCCCAACCTGATCATATTTCTCGAACATCATGCCATACACACTGATAGCGGAAGAGCGGTCCTGCTCGCTGAGAAGTGGCCAGGCAGCCACGATCTGATTGAAGATTTCCAGCGGCCTGTAGTATGCTCGGTTACGCTCTCTCGTCTGCTTGCCTAGTTTTTCAAGGGACCGGCGCATTCGGCTGAGGTTAGTGAGCAACGCGTCCCGGACGAGTTCCTGACGCCTTGTTGCCAGGCCCACGGTGAGCAGTAGGTCACCATCGCTCTCAGGTGTCTGATCCAGGTTGACTGACGCTTTGACTTTGTCGATCAGGTCGTCGTAGCCAAGCATGCCCAGGAGCGTCAGCACCTCTGCTTTCTCCGCTGACGTCAGCTTGTTGTCGGCGATCATTTGTTCGATCTCGCTTCGTCCTTCGAGGAAAGCCTTGGCGACGCGATGTCTGCTGTCGTCGGCACCGTTCTTTTGCAGTAGTTGGCTGGCATCGAGGAATGATCGCCATTTACGGCGGTTTGCGACAATGGTGTTCACCAGGCCAGCGTCCTTGGGATAGCGACGCATCAACTCGTCATCCAGAATATCCCCATATCCGTGTTCGTGAAATGCGAAGCACATGCGGCGGAGGACTTTTGAGATGTTGTGGAGGCGTGGATTTTCGGCCAGGGTTGGTGCAAAGGTCTTGCCAGTTTCAAGCTTCTTGAGTTCCGTCCGTGCGAGTTGCTCCATTTGGCCGAGCACACGTTGCTGTCTCTCTGGAGTTCGCGTGCTGACGATCAGGCCTCGAATGGTCGAGGCCAGATACAACGTGATGTCGCTTACGTTACGGTCTCGCTCGGTGCTGTTGCCCCCAAGTTTCCTGGCCAGGCTAGGCAACCGGCCAATCATGAGTTTGGTGGCTCGGGTATAGGCTTCACCCGCAGCGTCGAAGTTCCCGTTTTTCTCTTCAATGAGTGCGAGTCGCAGCAGCAGATCAACGTCGAACGGCTTATCGACGAGCAGCGCCCGAATGATTTTTCCGGCTTTGCCGAAGAGCCCTGCATCTTCGAACCGTTCGACGACACTTCGTGCGGCGCCGATTGCTTTTTGGTCAGAGAGGACGCGCTGGAACGCGACGTCGGCCTCGGCGGAATAGCCTCTCTCCAACAAGAGCGTGCCGAGAGCCAGGCATTCGCTGGGTGGAAGGTGAGTGGCAACGTTAAGGAGCGAGCGCCCGTAAGCAATCACGTCGTTCACACGCTTGGATCTCGAAGCCATCGCAATGAGTTCGCGCATGATAATGCTGCGGCTGTCGTCGGCAACCACGAGGCCCTGAACCAGTACCCGTTCGACGTCGCGCGGCCTGCGTAATTCCTGATTCAGGTCGGCAGCCAGTCGATAGAGATGCAGATTATGCGGGTCTGTGGCGATTCGCTCATTCAGCCTGCGAAGCGCATTTTCAATAGCGTGATCCGGTGCTCGGGCGTTGAGCAATCCATCGATGGCGATGGTGAACAGGTCATCAGCCTCGGCGGTTTCCATCAAGACACTGAAATTGCCGCACACCTTCTTGTTTCCAGCCTGATCTTGTGGTCGTGGTGGACGTTTGTTCTGATTTTGGAGTTCTGCACGCTCTTTCGCGTCACGAGCCAACATAGCGTTGCCCCAGAGTAACCACGCTTCCACTTCATCCGGGTTGTCGGCGAGAGCTCGGCGGTAGGTGTGGGCTGCCTCCTCATCTTTTCCGATCATGCGGAGGACACTTGCGGCGAATGAGTCACGCAGGATTCCGTCTCTGGATTTATGGGCCATTTTCTCGAGAACCACCAGCGCATCGCCCTCGTTCTTTCGCTCCAGTGCGATGAGAACCAGAGTTTGCAGGTGTTCGGCACGGTCTTTCGGATCGATTTCGATGAGCTTGTTCAGGACTGCATTGCACCTGCCGAACAACTCGCACTCCATGTAAACCCGAAGCAGGCGCTTGTAGATTGCGATGGTTGTACCCAGGCGATCTTCAGTATTGGCGGTTGCATCGCCCTGTTGGTCGGAGATTTCCATAAGGA